>ENA-OFCE01000566-OFCE01000566.1-metagenomes-genome-assembly--contig:-NODE-566-length-23664-cov-7.077428_pt1 | contig 23664 bp, 17 predicted proteins | sample MGYA00153388_OFCE01 | MGnify analysis MGYA00153388
ACTTGGAGGGAAACCTCCCGGGAAAGTAGGTCGCTGCCAGATTTATATCAACCCACTTTGGTAATTCCAAAGTGGGTTGTTCTATTTTAATATTACAATTTTCTAGTTAGTGAAAATTTTCACATATACCCTATTATGAAAACTGTTGAGAGGCTATGGAAATTTATCGTAAGCCTTCAACAGTTTTCATAATAGTAATCCGCTTATTGAGCTTTCATTATGCGCTTAAAACATTATGGAGTAACCAGCCTTGTGGGGAAGTCATTCGTATTATAGGCCATAGTGGCATCTGCCCCGGAAGTTTTAGTAATCTTCACCATCAACCTCTGGTTGCTTAATGCAGTTCCGGAGGTGGTGGTAAATGTATAAGCGGTAGGATGATTTCCGGTTCCTGTCGTAGAAATATCCTTTGTCTGGGAACCGAGTAATACCGCGCCGCTTCCATCTGCATTGACCTTGTACAAATCAACTTTTATGCTGGAAGCTCCGGGACTGTTTGTCCATAAGGTAAAGGTCCAGGTGCCGGCTGCATAGGTTTTGGTTTCTGCTGGAGCGTACCAGTAGCTTGACGTTGTATTGATGATCTTTATGGGTTGCCATCCTGTGACCCCGCTATTGGCAGTCTGCATATTCTGGCCGGCAGGAGTGATGCCGCTTACAGCCGTGTTGTACAGGTACCATGTGGTAGGTGAGCCGCCACCGGAAATGGTATAGGCTGCTGTTGCTACTGGCGAGTCGGTTAATCCGCTCTTAACCGCGTATGCTTTGATTGTCTTGGTGCTTGATACTGTGATGGGTCCAGTGTATACAGGGGAGGAGGCTGTTGGAGTAGAACCGTCCGTGGTGTACCGGATGGTGGCTCCGCTGGTAGCACAAGATATGGATACAGTTTGTGCAGTGGCATAAGTTCCGCCGGCAGGACTGAATGTCGGTGCTGCCACTTGCGTTGGAGTTCCGCCAGCTTGGTATACGCGTACATAGTCAACATACATTTTGGCAGGGAAAACAGTACTGCTATTTGGGCTTCCAGGCCAGTTGCCGCCTACTGCCAAATTAAGGAGAATGAAGAATGGCTTATGGAATTCGTCCGTTCCGTTGATGCTGTTGGCTATATTTCCTTCCCAGTATTGAGTGCCATCTACGAACCACTTTATAGCATTGGCGTCCCATTCGATTGCATAGGTATGGTACTGTGAAAGGTCAAGATTAGGGGAGGAGCCGCCATAATACTGATACCCGTTATAATCCCAATGCATGGTTCCATGGGTTACACTTTCGTTGTTTACGTGCTCCATAATATCGATTTCACCGCAGCCCGGCCAGCTTGCAGTACCAATGTTACTGCCCAGCATCCAGAAAGCGGGCCATATTCCCTGTCCTGTAGGCAGCTTTATTCTTGCTTCAACTTTTCCATAGGTCCAGGATTGTTTTCCCAGCGTCTTGATTCGGCCGGACGTATATCCCATGCCGCCATAGGACTCTTTTAGTGCTGTAATTTCCAGATTTCCACCTGTGACCGCAACATTTTGCGTACGATCTGTGTAGTATTCAAGCTCGTTGTTTCCCCAGCCGCCGCTGCCGGTGCCGATATCATAAACCCAGTTTGCAGTGTTTAAGGTGGTTCCGTCAAATTCATCACTCCATACAAGATTCCAGGTGGGAGCTGCAGATACCAGTCCCGTAGGTAGCAGCGAAGTGAATAGTGCAACTATTACCATGAAAATAAACATTCTTTTACTTTTTAACATAGAGATTCCTCACTTTCATTTAAACTAGCTTTTTAGTGACTTAAAATTACCAGCCTACCCTGATAATCAAGCCTTTAGGGTCACCTACTTCCAGATAAGCAGCTTGTGTGTTAACATCGTCATAGCAGAATCCATAGGCCAGTCTATCGATGCTATGGTCATGCCAGAATTTTGCATAGTAGTTGGCCGGTGCTGCTTTATAATAGGCAGCAGGATTATTCCAATTGGCAGTATCCGTATATACATGTCTGTTGATGGCGGCACAGATTTCAGGATTGGAAGCGCCGCCGATACCTAATAAAATATCCTGGGTAGATATGCTGGAGTAACCGGCAAAATAATTTGCATAGGCTCCACCCGCTTTAAACGGTCCGCTGATGGGGCAAACAATTCTGTAGGGAGCTTGGAGTGTACCCAGCGACTTGAACTCGGTAGGAACTTCATTCTGATACTTGGTAAATAAACCCGAACGAGTCTCTGATTCAAGTTCACCTACTGTACGGTCATAATTGCCGGCTTTATTTACCAGCCTGTGCTGTACAGGGAAGCCGAATTGGTCCACTCTTGTCGTATTTCCATGATATCCGGTTGCGTCAACTGTAAATTCAACGAAATCAAAATAGACATTTGCATTAGGGTCTGTAGGGTTATTTATATCCGGTCCGGCAAACCCGTTATCATAAGTTTTGATATAGCAAGGTGTGCCTACACTGAGAAACATTCTACCGGAGGTTATTCTTGGAAGGCTTACCCAAGAAGTTTGACTTACGGTGTGATAGATATTTGCATAATTCACGCCGTTTTTAGTTAAATGCCCAGGAGCATCGTTTAAAGCCAGCGAAATAGGCACCAGGTTACCGTTTAAATCCAGATAACACCATTTTCCGGTGGCGGGATTGATCCCAATTACACCCCAGTAGATTTGATTATCTGCATAGGCTCCATTGGTTCCATTCATTACTTTTACTGTCATAACCCCACTTCCGGTGGGTGCCGGTATGGAAGAAGCCGGGATTGAGTAGATTGAGCCTGCGGAACCTCCTGTTGAAATCGTATAGGTAGCAGTTGCAATGGCAGAATTGGTCATGCCCGATTTGATAGCAATTGCTTTTATGGTTTTAGTGCTTGTTATGGAGATGGGTGCCGTATACTGGGGAGAAGTTGCTGTGGGTGTGGAACCGTCGGTGGTATACCGAATGGTGGCTCCCGATGTAGCGCAGGATATGGTTACGTTCTGTGCTGTGGCATAAGTTCCGCCTGCGGGATTGAAGGTCGGCGTAGCTACTGTTCCTCCGCTGCTTCCTACAGTGTAGGCAAACCAGGGTGTATCGTAAGCGGGGGTACCATTATTATAAGTGAAGAAATAGTTTATTACATTTCCAGCGGCTACGGTAACTTTATATTCATATCTTGCCGTAGCGCTGTTGAATGCCATTCGAATGTTTTGTTGTGCTCCTGAATTAATATTGTAATGAACGTCAACCCATGTAGTGTTTACAACCGACTTGAACCAAATGGTTGCGGTTGTGCCCGATACATCCACACCCTGGGTATAGTCAGCAGCAGCAACATTCAGTGTGAGTAGGGAAACACTCAGTAAAACAAAGACCATACATACTGCCAGTAATTTTTTTAACATAATTTAAATCTCCTTTCATTATGGTAAAGTCCCACACCAATCCTTTCACTACGTAAATCCTGTGAATATCATTTTCAGTCCTCCTTTCACAAAACAGTAATAGAAAGTGGGATGTATGTAGAAATACATTTAAGAAATGGGAACTGTTGAGAGCTTATGCTTCATTCCAGTGATTTTCTGACAGTTCCCATTTCCGTACCCATCTTGCAAAACTATGTCATACGTTTAAAACATCAGGGAGTAATCAACCTTGTGGGGAAGTCGTTGGTATTATAAGCCATAGTGGCATCTGCCCCGGAAGTTTTGGTAATCTTCACCATCAACCGCTGGTTGCTTAGTGCAGTTCCGGAGGTAGTAGTAAATGTATAAGTAGTAGGATGATTTCCACCACCGGTCGTTGAAATATCCTTTGTCTGGGATCCGATTAATACTGCGCTGCTTCCATTTGCATTGACCCTGTACAAATCAACTTTTATGCTGGAAGCTCCGGGACTGTTTGTCCATAGGGTAAAGGTCCAGGTACCGGCTGCATAGGTTTTGGTTTCTGCCGGAGTGTACCAGTAGCTTGACGTTGTATTGATGGTCTTTACAGGCTGCCATCCTGTAATCCCGCTATTGGCAGTCTGCATATTCTGGCCGACAGGAGTGACGCCGCTTACAGCCGTGTTATACAGGTACCATGTGGTAGGTGAGCCACCACTGGAAATGGTATAGGCTGCTGTTGCCACTGGCGAGTCGGTTAATCCGCTTTTGGCCGCGTATGCCTTGATGGTCATTGTGCTTGACACTGTGATGGGGGCAGTGTACACGGGAGAGGAAGCTGTGGGAGCGGAACCGTCGGTTGTGTACCGGATGGTTGCTCCACTGGTAGCACAGGATATGGATACTGTTTGTGCAGTCGTATAAGTTCCGCCGGCAGGGCTGAATGTGGGTGCTGCAACTTGCGTTGAAGTTCCACCGGAGAGTGGTGTCCCGGTAAAGGGATTCCATTTAGCAATGGCAATAATAAGCCAACCCGTGCTTGAAATACAGTTTTGTTGAGCCATAACCCAGTAGTTGTTGTTTGTGCCTCTCAGAGAGTAAGGCACACCTCCTGTCATAGAGCCGTCTTTTCCCTGCTTCTTGATAATCTCTCCAATAATGGAGTCTGCTTTTGTCTCATTGCCCATCATACGGTATGCACACGACATGAACGCCGAACCTTCAAACCAGACATCGGGACCTAACAATCCGCCACCGCTGGCTGCCGGTGCGGCTGCATTATCGCTTTGCCAGTCAAAGTCATAGGCTGTAATTGTAGTTGCACCATAGGGAAGACTCTGAACATACCGTGGATTTGCCAATGTGCCAGGGTTTCCATTTGCGTTTTCTACGTAACTTATAGAAGCTTGATAGTTGCGTGTGCCACTCAGGCCGAGAGAAAGAACACCCCAAGGGTTTACATCCATAGGAACCCACGGGTCGATTGAAGCTGTATTATTTTTAAAACCGCCGTAGAATCTATTTTTGGAAGAATCCCATACTACGTTGTCCAAAAAGCTCTTTACTTTCGTTAAAGCGTCATTATAGGCTGCAGCTTTCGCAGGTGTTGTGCTTGCAAAGTACGTAAGGGCAGCATATGCATCTTCATTATGCTCGGTTGAACTCCATACCTCCGGGGTCCAGACACCGGGAACATCCCAAGTGGTTTCTCCACCGGAGATACCTCCATTTGCCTTTTGGAATGTCAGGCACCAATCGATAGCTTTCGTAGCCATAGCATGATAGGTTGCAGTATCGCCTGTGATTTTTTCATAGTTCATTACGGCGAGACATACCCACAAGACGGGACCGACATGTCTTCTTAATTCCTCACCATAGCCGTTATTCCACCAGTAGGAATTAATCCAGAATCCGGCAGGATCCTGCGTGGCCTTCAGCGTATCCAAAACCTGTTTTGCTCTGGGAGTGTCTCCTTTCAGCAAAAATGCAATTGCTGCGATAGCCTGGTCATAGGTAAACTCCTTTGTTACATTGGTACCATCTGCCCAAGTATCTTCAAAACTGTCAACCAAGCCGGCAAGTGCATTGCCGGCAGGCACCTGCATGGCTTTCAACCAATTATAGGCCGCATCGGAGGCTGCGGAATAATCAACAGCGGCGGCAGCTTTCTGTGAAATACCAATGAATGAGGTGAGTGTTACGGAAATGCATAGAAGTACTGCGAATAAGAAATTAAACTTTTTACTAATTTTCATGTTTACATTCATCCTTTCTAACATACTGTTACATCTTAAAATCATTTACAGTAAACATACTTTGTTTTATTGTAGTTACTGGTTCTGTAATGTACTGAAAATCTATGTTTCAGTGCAAACAACAGCTGGACTGGAGAAATGCGTGGGCATTCGTTGGCCAATCCTGCCGGTTTCAGGTACATACACTCAAATAACACCACCTCCAATTTTATGGCAAAGAATCTTCCGTTAGAGAGCAAAGAAATTACTTTCACCTTTTTGCGTGCTCTTCCCGGAACGTGCAAACTTTATGAATTACTTTGTGTGCAACATTTAAAGACCAGATTGCTACGCATATTATGCAAAATTCGACATTTACGGCTGTAGCAAAATTATAGTGAAAAGTTATAGTTTCGCCACCACTAAGAGAATCCAGAGGACTTACTTGCAGGCTATACAGCTAAAAATGAAGTAATCTTTCCTTATCCAGTTTTCATGGGATTTCTATGTATGCGATTTTGTGAAACAAACGATGTCCGAATAGACTTTTGACTTTAATACTGGAAAATATTTATTTAAAATGCAAACTTTCGTATTTTATTCTAATGAAAAATTACTATGAAATAAATTCAAATTTTTTACTCAATTAGTGATTTTTTTTACTTAATCCTCGAATATTGCATACTAAATAGTAAAATATTCTTTTGCAATAAACCCATAATTTGTATATAATGAAATCGTAAATACAAAGCACGTCCTGTACATTTACTCTTGTAAAATAGCATCTGGGGTAGTTAATATAACGATTATAAAATATATTGCATAGGAGTTAGGGATGATAACAGAGTCAGGTAGTATATTTGTGAGAACCAGGAAAAGGTTTATGGACTTTAAAATCAGCACAAAAATCATGTTATTTTATTTTATAGTCTTAATATTCTCAGTCGTATTGAGCAGCGTGCTTTATCAAAACATTTACTCAAACATCATGTCCGACAAGGTAAGTGATGTTTCCATGCAGACACTGTATTCCATTAACTCCAATATTGATTCCATGATAGAAAATTCGAAAAATCTATCAAAAGTTATCATAACCAGTGATGAAATCCAGCAGCCTTTAAAAAGCAGGAAAAATCCTTATAAAGAAGAGCTTAATTTAAGCTCCGGCCAGGATACGGGAATAAAATCAATCATGTCAGTGGACCTTGATGCGCAGAGAACAATAAATGCACATATTTCGAAGTTTATTGAGGCGTTTCCATTCATATCTTCCATCTACATCTTTGACAATAATAGCGAGAGGTATGGTATTGATAAGTTACCGCTTAAAAGCTTGAAAAATGACGGTATAAAAGAGGCTGAATGGTATAATGATGCTGTAAATGCGCAAGGGGGCTATATATTAAGGTTAAATGCAGGCGATGTATTCGAAAATAAAACCGGTGACAAATATATATCACTGATCAGGATCATCAATGATGTTTATTCACAAAAGCCCATTGGCGTTTTAATCTTAAATATTTCGGAGAACTCCTTTGTTGATTCTTACAAGGATATTATTAACAAGTATGATACCGATATTATGATCATCGACGGGAAGGGTCAAGGCATCGTTAATTTTAGAAATCCGGTTAAACTGGATATCAACAAAATTTTGCAGTCTTCCAGCGGAAAGAATTCCATTGTTGAAAAGCTTGGGACCAAGGATTACCTGATTTCCCACTTAAACATACAAAAATATGACTGGAACATTATTAGTATGATGCCCTTTGATGAGCTCTCAAAGGAATCCAGTATATTTAGCGCAATCGCGTTTTTTGTTATAGCCATCAATAGCTTTCTTTTATTTCTAGGGTCCTTGGTAGTATCGCGTATGATTACCACGCCCATAAAGAAATTATTACGATCGATGAAGGGGGTTGAAAAAGGCGAATTCAAAAAGGTGGATATCGTTACGGGGAATAATGAGATCGGTAAGCTGAGGGACGGCTATAATATTATGATCTCCGAGATACAAAACCTGATTAACAGGGTGGTTGAAGACCAGAAGATGAAGCGCAAGGCCGAATTGGATGTCCTACAAGCGCAGATCAAGCCCCATTTCCTGTATAATACCTTTGATGCCATAAGTTCTCTGGCTCTTTCCGGCAGGAATGATGAAGTGTATAAGGTAATGAAAGCTCTTGGTAGCTATTACAGGATCAGCTTGAGCAAGGGAAGTGAGGTTATAACCATCGGCGAAGAGGTTGAAGTCGTCAAAAACTATTTGACAATCCAGCAGATACGATATGGAGAAATATTTGACGTTAAGTATAATATTGATGAACGGGCAAAGAAGTTTAAGATATTAAAACTGGTATTGCAACCGCTTGTTGAAAATGCACTCTATCACGGCATAAAACCCAAAGGTGAAAAGGGAACCATTACTATTTCTGTCCGGTATTTTGAAGAGGTTGTTGTCATTACTATTGAAGATGACGGTGTGGGTATGGAGGAAGAGGATATCCACAGAATTATTGAAGGAAGCCATAGTGATAAAAAAACCAGTTTCGGTTTAAAGGGAACCATAGAGAGATTAAGGATTTTTTACTCGGAAAAGGACTTGTTTATGGTAGAAAGTACAAAAGATCTTGGTACAAAGGTAATTATAAACATTCCGGTTAGAGGGGAGAATGAAAATGTTTGCTGATCTGCTTAAGTTAATAATCGTTGATGATGAGCATCTTGTACGAAATCTGTTGAAAAACTGCATAAATTGGTCAGAGATCGGTTACGAAGTGGTAGGAGAAGCGTCTTGCGCCCAGGAAGCTTTAGAGCTTGTGGACAGGGTTCAACCGGATGTTATTTTCACCGATATATGCATGCCGTATATGGATGGAATTGAATTCGGTAAAATTGTTTTTGAGAAATATCCCTTGATTAAAATCATAATTTTAACCGGTTATGAAGAGTTTGAATATGCGAAACGAAGTATTAAAATCGGAATTGCGGATTTCTTGTTAAAGCCTATCAATGATGATGAAATAAAAAAAGTAGCCATCAGCATAAAGGAAAAAATCGAATCGGAAAGAACCCATAGGGCTGAATACAACAGACTGAAAAAGCAGTTGGAGGAAAACCTTCCCTATTTAAGGGAAAAATTGCTAAATGAGCTGTTAAACAGTAAAATGGATACAGATGATATAAAGCAGCGCTTGAACTACTTCCATATAAAATTGAATCCTGATTACTTCCAGACGGCAGTGATTGAGATAACCCATGCGGATACCGGCAGCGATCCCAGCGAGGAAGAAAAGCTTCTTTTAAAACTGCAGTGTATGGAAAAGGTGGTACAATACTTTAGAGATGATGAATATATCAATATATTTTTTGACAACAGTCAGAGAATCGTAATACTGAATAGTGAGAAAAACATGGATCTTACGGACTGCTTGGAGGCTGTGAAAACAATGCTTATAAACAAGTTCAAGTGCTTTGTTTGCATTGGTGTAGGCAGCTCATATGATAGGGAAACAAAAATAAAGCTGTCGTATAAGGAAGCGTGCAATGCTTTGGAATATAAGGTGATTACCGGTAAAAACCAGGTAATTAGCTATTATGATATTAATTTCTCGACAACAGAGCAATTCCAGATACAAAACGATCAGGTGGAATCTCTTGCTTTCTTTCTGAAAGCCGGAATGAAAGGGAAGGCTGTAGAACTCTTGGAAACGCTTTTCAATGAAAATAGTATGGGAAAGAAGGCCAGCCTTGATTCCATAAGGGTAATTGCATCAAACATTGTATCCGTAGTTTTAAATGTAATAACTGAAGTAGGGATAAATATATCGGATATCTTTGAGCATAGTTCACAGCCCTTTGATGCGGTGTTCAAATTAGATACGTTTCCAGAAACAAAGGAGTACCTTAAAAATTTAATAATTTTAGTATCGAATATCATTGAGAGCATGCAAAGTAAGAAAGTGAATCAGGCTGTGAAGCAGGTGAAAGATTACATCATGGAAAACCTGTCTGACAGTGAGTTGACTCTATCCAGTACGGCAAAGGCATTTTATATGAATTTGAGCTATTTGAGCAGAATTTTCAAGAAAGAGACGGGACAAACCTTCGTGGAATACCTTACAAAAGCAAGAATGGAGAAAGCCATAAAACTTTTCAAAGAGACGGATCTTAAAGCCTACCAGGTGGCAGAAAATGTAGGTATTCTTGATCCGCACTACTTTGGAATTTGTTTTAAAAAATATACCGGCATGTCGGTAAATGACTTTAAAAGAGTTGATTCCTTATAGAAGCTGAATTCAGCTTCTATTTTTCTTTTAAAAAGTAAAAAAAGTGACTCTTTTAGAAAAACCATTGAATTTAATTATTTACCATAATGATTTATTATGAAGCTGTAGAGAAGATGTTCATAGAGAAAATCGAAACTATGGAATATCTAAAAACAAAATTTTGAGGAGGTTCATTATGAGAAAATGGGTCAAAGGAACAGCAAAGCTAGTTTCTACTCTAACAGTCATGGCAATGCTTGTAACTGCAGTTGGATGTAGTGGTACAAAAACAGATTCAAGTACCGATGGTCCCAAGGCAACAGGCAATACATCTACTTCAGCAGGAAAACCTGTAAAATTAAAAATGATCACTTGGGTACAGGAAACCAATCAAAAGGCGATCGACGCTTTGAATGCTTCCTTTACAAAAGCAAATCCCAATGTAACATTTGTTGTTGACACTGCGGCTGCAAATGATTACCCTACACTGCTTAACACAAGAATTGCAGCGGGAGACGTAGATATCATCTCCAATCTGTCGGCATTTGATTCACTCCCGCAGGATTTTACCAAGGGCTGTGATAAGCAGGCATGGCAGACCTTTGTTGAAGGTGGCAATTACCTTGATATTACAGATCAACCATTTGTAAAAAATTGGGACACCAACATGATCAAGAATGCTGTTTCCTATCAGGGCAAGGTATATGGACTTGATATGGGAGCCGTTGGATATAATGGATTGTTTTACAGCAAAAAACTGTTTAAGGATAACGGATTGAAAGAACCCGGAACCTGGGCTGAATTCGTAAACATATGCAAGACATTCCAGGGTAAAGGTATAGCGCCTATTACTTTGGGAGGAAAAGATGCATGGCCGCTGAATGCCATAGCCGTAAGCGGTATCGTAGGAGCCAATGTTCCTAATATGACGGAGTATGCAAAAGGACTCTGGACAGGCAGTAGAAAATTTAATGATCCGGAATCAATGAAGATATGGAACAGAATGGACGAATTCCTTTCCTTCTGTGAAAAGAATGTTCAGGCTGTAGCGTATGGTGATGCACCGGGTAGACTGGTTGCAGGTAAAGTTGCCATGATGTATGACGGTACTTGGAATGCAGGAGCACTGACAGGGCTGGATCCTAATTTCGAATTCGGATACTTCCCTGTACCGGGTGATGTTGATGGCAAGCCAAATCAGCTTCAGGGAAAATATGACATGCAGTTTAACATCTATGCAAAGACTGCTAACAAGGATTTGTGCCTCAAATGGATGACTTTCCTTTCACAGAAGGAAAACTACGGTCCTTTCGTAAGTGAACTTGGATTCTTCCCAACAATGCCTGGTGTAGAATCCTCCAGCAAATTCGTTGCTTCACTGGCAGACAAAAACAAGAGTTTTTCACCTTCCTGGGAAAAGGTTTTTGTTGCTCCTAAAGGCGTTGGTCAGTATGCGGCAGGTCAGGGCTTCGTACTAAGTTCACTCAAGTCAATCGGCGGTCAGGTTGATGGTGTAAAAGCACTGGCAGACCTTGCACAAAATGACTTTGAGACTGCTGTGAAAAATGCTAAGTAATCCGTAAGAGTGATAGTCTAATAAAAATTGTTATCAAAATTACTGCAAATTCCTGTACCGGCTGATTATAACCGGTACAGGAATTTGATTAAAAATAAAGGATGATGATAAATGCAGTCTACAAAAACCTCTTTTGCCAAATGGGCGCTAGTTCTTGGTATAGCTCCCGCTGTTATATTTTATTTGTTCATGGGGATCGGTCCCTCAGTGGCTACATTTATACTATCTTTCACTGACATCAGCGGTGTTAAGAATGTTCCTTGGCATTTCGTAGGGATCGATAATTACAAGGAATTCTTTTTCAGACAAAGCCACCGGGACCTGGTACAGGTTATCGGCAATACAATCAAATTTTGTTTGTTCGTAACCATAGTACAAAATGCCATTGCCCTTCCTATTGCCTTATCCTTGAACAGCAAGTTTGTAAAGGGTAGGAGTTTTTACAGGGCCGTGATATTTTTGCCCGTAGTTTTAGGGGTATTGGTTACTTCACTTGTATGGATGTGTGTACTAAGTCCTTTGGATGGGCCTATATCAAAACTGATCGGCATTTTTGGCTTGACCAGCGGTTTCTATAAAGATATGAATGTAGCGTTGTGGCTGGTAATATTTACACAAATATGGATGGCAATGGGATACTCCATGGTGATTAACCTCGCAGGGCTCCAGGAGATACCCACAGAGTTGTACGAAGCGGGTGAGATGGATGGTACCGGGCCATGGCAAGCCTTCCGGTACATCACATTTCCTATGCTCTGGCCAACCATTAATGCAAATCTTCTCCTGGCTGTTATCGGTTCCTTGCAATCGTTCCAGATCATATTGATTACAACAGGAGGCAACAATATTCCCACGCAGACTCTGGCTGCAAGAGCTATGTATTTTGCCTTCAACATTGGAAGTACGGACAGTACCATGTCAATGAGACAAGGGTATGGTGCAACCTGGTCCATGGTTTTATTTGTGTTTGTACTGATCGCTACAGTAATCTATCAGCGTGTGGTAAACAGGAAGGGGGATGAAGCATGAAAAGAAATCCAGGACTTAGGGTAATTGTATATCTGTTTATTGCTATTTTAATGATTGTATATCTGTTTCCGCTTTTTTATGCATTGAATACCTCCCTGAAGACCAAACTTGAGTATATGTCCGATACGGTATCCATCGTGAAAACACCGCATTTCCAGAACTATGTAGAAGCTTTTAAAAAAGCTAATTTTGCTGCATATGTCGGAAACAGCCTATTCTATATGATCGTTTGTACGGGTGCCTCCATACTCATGGCAGTTTTTCTTGCCTTTCCGATATCACGGAAATATTTGAAACTGAGCGGTTTTTTATTTACACTGTTTTTAATGGGAATGTTCCTGCCGGATGGCACCATTCCCCAGTTTCAGCTGATTAACTTCCTTCATCTGTATAATACGCGTCTGGGGTATATGCTGGGCTTGATGGGGGGCGGCGGAATGCCTCTGATCTTTTTTGTCACTTATATCAAGGGTATACCGAAAGAGTTTGATGAAGCGGCATCCATTGATGGCTGCGGGTATTTCAAATATATGTTCCGTATTATGATGCCTTTGATGAAGCCAGCCATTGCTTCCATGTCCATCATAACGGCCATCGGTGTGTGGAACGATATTATACGCTCATTGATCTACTTGTCCAGTAAGTCATTATATCCCATTACAAGGGGCTTGTACGTATTCCAGGGACAATACCAGGTTGATATGACGCAACAAATGGCGGCTCTGATTATGGTTGCTGCTCCACTCATCATTTTATACATTTTCCTTCAGCGGTATATCATCGATGGAGCTGTTACAGGTGCTATAAAAGCATAATGACAAAGGGAATGCATTATCCATCCAATAATTTTATTTAAAAGGAAAATATGGTATACTGGAATTGCTCTTCTATGAAATGATATCATGATGTATTATTATAAATAGAAGGGCAATTTTTGATAGAAGAGGTATCAGGATGAGAAGAAGGACGTGTAACTCAATTTTGCTATTCTTTATAGTGACTATATTGATTTTTTCTGCATGCAGTTCTATAACGCCTGAGCCTTCTCAAAAGAAAGATCCGGCAGCTGTGCCAGGTATGGATACCATGAACGGAGAGCAAAAGCAAATCACCTTAAAGCTATGGCATATATGGGCAACGGATTCGGAGGCAAGCAAAAAGCCCTTTGAAAAGGGGTTGAACGACTGGAATTCCTCGAACCCAAACGTAAAAATAGAAGCGGAAGCAACGGAAAATGAGACGTATAAGATTAAGCTCAGGACTGCAGTGGCTGTGAATGAAGCACCGGATATATTCTATTGCTGGGGAGCAGGTTTTGCCAAACCTTTTGTTGATGCGAAGAAAGTTCTCCCATTAGATGAATATTTGAATGATGGAACCAAAGGAAAACTTATTAATGGAAGCCTGGATTACTTTACCTATGACGGGAAAGTATATGGCCTTCCTATTTATATGATAGCAGGAGTGTTGTACTGCAATAAGGAACTGTTTGAAAAGAATGGAATAAAAATACCGGATACGTACGGTGAATTGATTTCTGCCGTAAAGGCCTTCAAAGCCAGGAATATTACTCCTATGACCGTAGGAGAGAAGGATGGATGGCCGGGAATGTTCTATCAGAACATACTTGCCATAAGGACGGCGGGGACAAAATTAACCAATGAAGCGTTAAACAAGCAGGCATCATTCCAACTGCCGGTTTTTGTTGAATCCGCTTCCCGATTAAGAGAGCTGATTGAAGCGGGAGCTTTTGACAGCCGGTGTATGAACCTTACAAGAGACGAGGCCGAGTCGGATTTTAAGAACGGAAGGGTTGCAATGTATTACAACGGAAGTTGGGTTGCCGGTTCTATGGATCGAAATGATTGCCCTGTAAAAGGGAAAATAATCGTTAAAAACTTTCCTGTTCTGGAAAACTCAAATGGTGATCCAAATGGATTTGTTGGGGGAGCCATTGATACATTTATGGTAAGCTCCAATACGAAATATAAGGAGGAAGCCATACGGGCGGTAAAAACCATCAGTGAGAGTTTTTGTAAGGAAAGCTACCTTTCCGGATCAGGTATACCTGTTTGGAAAGTAGAAGTGGATGAAACCAATATTAGTCCTTTAACAGCGGACATTTCAAGGTTGTTAAAAAGCAGCACGGGATTTGTGCTGGCATGGGATACATTGTTGTCCGGTTCGGAAGCTCAGACGCACATCAATCTGGTAGCGGACATTTTTGCAGGCAGATGCACACCCGAGGAGTTCGCTGCACAAATGCAAAAATTGAATGAGACTACCAGCGATAAGTATTAAATATATTCTTTCCTGCTGACGAAAATTCCTTATCTATATACAATCGGATTGGCAACTGCTGATTTGGTCATCGTACAGCCAACGATTCTGGGGCTTTACGATGCACGAATCAGCTAAGGATCGGCGAAAATATTACTTCCGATACTTTTTTGGGATACGGGGCTCTGCTGTAGTAGCCCGAAAAAGTTCTATCGGAAGTTATATTTTCGCGATTCCTAAGTTCCATTCGAATTTGTATAGTACTCACATAAAGAGCATGAAATAAGGGGGTGTGAGTTATAGTAAAAACCCAATTGATATTAAAAAAAGTCTTTTTAGTCACAAGCTTTATAATTTCAGCAAGTTGCTTTACTGCCTGTGATACAAACAATGGCAAATGGAATGCAAGTGATGCCAACAGCACGGTTTCGGCTAGTGCGACTGCAACCCTCAGTAAGGAAGGAATTTCTCCGATGAAAAACTGGAAGCTTGTTTGGAATGATGAGTTTGATGGGAAAAACGGCTCACCTATTGATACAGGAAAATGGACTGCGGAAATAGGAAATAACTCCGGATGGGGAAACTCAGAACTGCAGTATTATACAGACAGTACCACAAATTGTGTCCAACAGGACGGAAATCTTATCATCAAAGCCCTAAAGGAGAAAAAAGATAATTTTGATTATACATCAGCCCGTATAAAAACACAGGGTAAATTTGAGTTTCAATACGGAAAGATTGAAATGAGAGCCAAATTGCCCAAAGGACAGGGGATCTGGCCTGCATTCTGGATGCTGGGCAGTGATATCGGAAGTGTGAAATGGCCTGACTGCGGAGAAATTGATATTATGGAGCATATCGGAAGGCAGCCGGACCGAATATTCGGAACATTACACGGACCTCAGTATAATGGATCAGGGGGACTTCAAGGTTCAGTAACATATAAGGGGGATCTGTATAGTCAGTTCCATACCTATACTGTGGAATGGGATAAGTCCTCCATAATATGGTATTTTGACGGGCAGGAATATCATAAAATTGTCAAAGACAAGCTGCCAAGCAATTGGCATTGGCCCTTTGATAAAAAATTCTTCATACTGGTAAATTTGGCAGTTGGGGGGCAATGGCCTCAAAACCCTGATGGGACTACAGAATTTCCACAGACATATTGGATTGATTATATACGTGTTTATCAGGAATAATAGGTTGGATAAAAACAGGCATACCGAAAATTATAAGGTATGCCTGTTTTTATTATATTCCTTTTCCTTTGTATGTAGAAAAACGGAATGAAATATTATAAATAAGTATGTAATATTATTGAATTTTTATTAAATTATGTAATATAAGGTGATTATGTATAGTAAAAATATACTATACAATCATAATATAATTTTAAGGGGGAGAATCATGAAAAGAAATTTTTTTAAGTTTCTTAGTTTGCTTCTTGCACTGACATTTGTGTTTACAGCATGCAGTACACCGGCGAAGAAGGAAGCTCCAGCCCAAAAGAACGATAAAACAACAGCAGAGAGTCAGCCTTCCACCACTAAAGAAAGCGGGCCTAAAAAAATTGCGACGGAAGTAATTAAAGCCTCCAACCCTGCCAAACTTCCACAATTGGCAAAGGACCGGAAAGACACTCTGATTGTCGGCATGACAGCACCGGAAGGAAAGTTCAATCCGATTTACACCAGTTCTACCTACGAATCGTGGGTGACATCCCTTGTGTTTGCCCCGCTTGTAAGCAACGATGCGGAAGGAAATCCGGTTCCGGCAGTAGCTGAAAAATGGACTGTATCCCCGGATCAGAAAACGTATACCTTTACACTGAAAAAAGGTGTTAAGTTTTCCAATGGAGATGAACTGACGGCAGAGGATGTCGCATTTACATATACGGCGATCTGTGACCCGAAGTATGATGGTTCCAGGATGGACGCTGTTGAAAAGCTGGAAGGCTACGAAGAATATAAAAAGGGAGATGCAAAGGAAGTAAAGGGAATCAAAGTAGTTGATCCTTATACCGTATCCTTTACATTAACAGAAGTAAAAGCGCCCGCACTCATTGACAGTTTTATCTATGGTATCATGTCAAAAAAATACTACGGCTTTGAGAAGGGAAACATTCAAAAACTGAAGGATTTATTCTTAAAACCCATGGGTTCAGGTCCATACATCTTTAAGGAATTCAAACCGGGCCAGGAGATCTCTTTTGAAAAAAACCCCAAATACTATGAAGGGGAGCCTAAGATCAAAAATATTATCATGAAGACAACTACAGCACAGACCAATATCCAGGAATTGACTACAGGCGGAGTCGATATCGACAGAATTGCTGCCAACCCTCAGAATGTGCAAATGCTTCAGGATGCAGGGTTCCTGAATCTACAGCTCTATACCGCAAACCAATACGGCTATATGGGGTTCAACCTGAAGGACGAAAAGTTCAAGGATAAAAAGGTAAGGCAGGCTTTAACCTACGGACTTGATAGAGCCGGCTTCGTGAAGACCTATTATAAAGGATATGCTGAGGTTTGCAACTCTCCGATTTCTCCTGTATCCTGGGCCTATACCGAGGATGTAAATAAATACGAATACAGCCCGGAGAAGGCAAATAAATTGCTGGATGAAGCGGGTTGGGTCAAGAAGGAAGATGGCTTCCGTTATAAGGATGGCAAAAAGTTTACCATCCACTGGATGACCTATACCGGCAGTAAATATGTCGATACCCTGATTCCGATTGTTAAGGATAACTGGGCTAAAATCGGGGTTGAAGTGATTCCCGAACTGGTAGAATTCTCAACATTGACAGCAAAGGTAAGAAAGATGGAATTTGAGTTCTTCAACATGGCATGGTCACTATCCATCGATCCCGATCCATCCGGAATTTTTTCCAAATCCCAGGCTGTGGTTGGAGGTTTCAACAGCGGCAGCTGGATCAATGATGAAAGTGAAAAGCTGATTGAAGAAGGCTTAAAGACAACAGACCTGGCAAAGAGAAAAGAAATCTATGGGAAATGGGCAAAGATTGTTTCCGATGATGCCCCCTACATTTTCCTCAATATCAGCAAAGACATGTATGGAGTAAGCTCCAGAGTAAAAGGTATCGATCTTTCCTCCTACATCGACTGGACCTATAATATACACAAGGCCGAGATCGTACAGTAATTCACCTAATGCACCCGGCCTTGGGCCGGGTGCATTTATCCCATGGAAAGGAGAAAAGTATGAGACAATACATTATACGAAGGCTTATCCAGATGATACCGGTACTCTTCGGGGTAACCATCTTTATTTTTCTGATCTTCCAATTTGCTCCCGGTGACCCTATTTCCAATATAACCGGACCCAGGGTCACTGCGCAGCAAATGAATGACTTACGAGAACAGGCCGGGCTTAACAAGCCAAAGATTGTTCAGTTCTTTATTTGGGTAAGTAAGGCAGTTCGTGGGGACCTGGGGGAATCTTACTATTTCAAACAGCCGGTGGGAAGAGTAATGAATTCTTATATATGGAATTCCTTTTATCTTTCCTTGATTTCGTTTCTACTTTCCGTATTGATATCCATTCCTATCGGAGTAATCTCTGCAACAAAACAATACTCAAAGTTTGATTCCTTCTTCACCGTTTTTGCATTGATTGGCATATCCATGCCTACTTTGTTTTTCGGTCTTTTACTAATCAAATGGTTTGCAGTAGACATAAAAATATTCCCCGTATCGGGTATGCAAACTCCCGGCAGTAAATTTACAGGTTTAGCTAATATGAAAGATATCCTTTATCATATGATGCTGCCGCTGACGGTACTTACCTTAAGTTCGGTAGCCAGTTTGATGCGGTACACCCGTTCCAGCATGTTGGAGGTTATACGGCAGGATTATATTCGAACTGCGAGGGCGAAGGGGCTGAAGGAAAAGATCGTCATTTACAAGCATGCATTACGAAACGCGCTCATACCGGTAATTACGATTTTTGGAATGTCCTTCGCAAGCTTATTTGCAGGTGCTATCATTACAGAACAGATTTTCGCCTGGCCGGGAATCGGACCCATTCAACTGCTGGCGGTTAATAATAGAGACTACAATCTGCTGATGGGTTACAACTTACTGATTGCCATCCTGACCCTTTTGGGAAACCTGATCGCAGATGTAAGCTATGCTTTGGTCGATCCTAGAATAAGATACAAATAAGGGGGTGACATAATGGAAGCAAATATGGAAGTTAACAACGCAGGCACGGCAACTATAAAAAAGGAAGCTATAATGAGTCCGTGGAAGTTGGCGTGGAAACGATTACGGCGGAACAAGCTTGCAATGGTTGGCATGGCTATTTTACTGGTTATGGTTCTGGCTGCAGTGATAGGTCCTTTCGTGTCGCCTTATAAAATGGATGATGTAAAGCTTGGGGATTCCGACCTTCGCCCTTCCTGGGAGCATCCGCTGGGGACGGACAATGTAGGGAGAGATATAGCAACGAGACTTATGTATGCTGGAAGGATTTCTCTGACTGTGGGTATTGTGGTGGTTCTGATCGAATTAATCATAGGAAGCACCTTGGGCGCAATTGCAGGCTATTATGGGGGAATCGTCGATTCGTTCATTATGAGAATTGTAGATATATTGATGTGCTTCCCCGGACTTGCCATTTTAATTGTTTTTTCTGCGATTATGTCTGACTTGAAAGTACCCCCTGATTATCGAATTTTTATTGTGATGTTTGTCATTGGTATGTTGGGATGGACAGGTCTATGCCGAATTGTCAGAGGACAGATTATGTCCCTAAGGGAACAGGAGTTTATGCAAGCTGCAGAAGCTCTTGGTTTGAAGGACCGGAGAAAGATGTTCAGGCATCTGCTGCCGAACACCTTTGCCTCTATTATCGTATCTGCGACGCTTCGAATCGGTGGAGCCATTCTGACTGAATCTTCATTAAGTTTCCTTGGCCTGGGTGTCACCCCCCCAATACCTTCCTGGGGCCAAATGATCCAGGTTGTGCAGGATATGTACATACTACAGCACGAACCCTGGAAATGGGTACCTCCGGGAGTGTGCATTTTTCTCACTGTCATGTCAATAAATCTGTTTGGCGATGGGCTCCGGGATGCCCTGGATCCAAAACTTAAAAGGTAGGGGGATGGCTTATGGCAAAGAATCTGCTTGAAATAAAAAGTTTGAAAACCTATTTTTATACGGACGACGGCATTATAAAAGCAGTGGATGACGTGACCTTCCGGATTAGAGAAGGAGAAACCATTGGAGTCGTCGGTGAGTCCGGCTGTGGTAAAAGCATTACCGCCATGTCTATATTAAGACTTATTCCCCAGCCGCCTGGAAAGATTGAAGGTGGCGAGATTCTTTTTAAGGGAACGGATCTGCTAGGAATATCTGAAGATTCCATGAGAGAAATCAGAGGAAATGATATTTCAGTAATTTTCCAGGAGCCTATGACGTCCTTAAACCCTGTTTATACCATCGGTAATCAGATTGCTGAGTCCGTGATTTTACATCAAAGGGTAAGTAAGACAGAGGCAAGGAAAAAAGTAGTAGAGATTCTAAAGCTGGTCGGTATACCCAGGGCGGAAGAAATTTTTGATTGTTACCCGCATGAATTAAGCGGTGGGATGCGGCAGCGAGCAATGATTGCCATGGCGATTTCATGTAATCCCAGGCTGTTGATTGCTGATGAACCCACTACAGCATTGGATGTTACGATACAGGCGCAGATTCTTGACTTGATGAGGGATTTGAAAAAGAAGCTTAAATCCTCAATTATGCTGATTACTCATGACCTTGGAGTTGTTGCCGAGATGTGTGATTATGTTATTGTTATGTATGCCGGGAAGGTAATTGAAGAATCTGCTGTAATAGAGACATTCAAGAATCCTTTGCACCCCTATACAGTCGGCTTGCTGGAATCAAAGCCTGTAATAAACCAGAACAGAGACCGGTTAGCTTCAATTCACGGACAGGTTCCCAATCCTTTGGATATGCCCCAAGGGTGCTACTTTCACCCAAGGTGCAGTAAGGCAATGGATATCTGCCGTCAGAAGCAGCCTCTGTTACAGGAGATAAAAGATGGACATAAGGTTGCCTGTTGGTTGTATGAGGGGGTGTAAATAATGGAATCATCCATTGTTAGAGTAAAAGGATTGAAAAAATACTTTCCAATTATGTCGGGAGTTTTTAAGAAGCATGTCGGCGATGTAAAAGCTGTTGACGGAGTAAGTTTCGAAATCGGGAGCGGTGAAACTGTTGGATTGGTTGGGGAATCCGGTTGTGGAAAATCTACCATTGGAAGAACTATACTCCGTCTCGTAGAAAAAACCGAGGGAGAAGTATACTTTGAAGGAAGAGATGTCTACTCGTTAAGGAGGGAAGAGCTGCGAAGAATGAGGTCCCGGATGCAAATTATTTTTCAGGACCCGTATAGCTCTCTCAACCCGCGGCTTTCTGTCGGACAAATCGTAGGTGAAGCCTTGGAAGATCACGCGTTGATACCAAAAGGAGAAATTTCGGATAAGGTGATGGAAATTATCCAAATGTGCGGGCTTGCACCCCATCATATAAAGAGGTACCCCCATGAGTTTTCCGGTGGGCAACGGCAGAGAATCGGTATAGCGCGAGCACTTATTCTAAATCCCAAATTTGTTGTTGCAGATGAACCGGTTTCTGCATTGGATGTATCCATACAATCACAGATCATCAACTTGCTTTCAGACCTGCAGGAGAAGATGGGGTTTTCCTACTTATTTATATCCCATGATCTGAGTGTGATAAAGCATATCAGTCACCGGGTCGGAGTAATGTATCTGGGTTCTCTGGTGGAATTCGCCCATAAGCAGGAACTCTACTCAAATCCACTGCACCCCTATACGAAAGCTTTACTGTCAGCAGTACCGGTACCGGACCCGACACTAAAAAGAGAGAGAATCATTCTTCAAGGAGACTTACCAAGTCCGGCGAATCCACCTGCAGGGTGCAAATTTCATACCCGGTGTCCCCACAGGATGAGGCGGTGTGAAGAGGAAGTGCCGGAATACAGAAACATGGGAGGTCATTGGGTTTCATGTCATCTGATATAAAAGAGTATGGTGAAAAGAAAATGTATGAAGACGATGAGCCGGTCAGAGTAGGCTGGAAAGACGTCATAGCTGCTGTTCTAGCCATGATGCAATTGATTCTGCCTGTAGCTGTAGTTTTTACAGTGTTATGCTGGTTGGTTATGGTAGTACTAATGCGTTTCTGGATTAAGACATGAGGAACAACAGGAACAAACATGAATGAAAATGTGCGAAAATTTACGATTAAAATATCTTTTGCCTCGACAAAAGTTTTGCTGTATAATGATAGAAATATTTGAAGAATATTTTGTAAGATAGAGAGAGCAAGGCTGGAGGTATTGAATATGAGAAACGTAAAAATAGCATTTCTGGGCTTTGGAAATGTAGGAACCGGAGCCTATCAGATCATAAGACGGAACGGGGAGGAAATATTACATCGAGAGGGATTGAATATTGAAGTAAAAAAAATATTAATCCGGGACAAAAATAAAGTCAGAAACCTCGATATAGACCCCGAAATATTTACAACAGATATAGAAGATATCATTAATGATCCGGAAATCTCAATCGTTGCTGAATTTATGGGAGGAGTTAAGCCTGCCAGGGAATACATACTTGCGGCCCTGGAAAGTAAAAAAACGGTGGTAACTGCCAATAAAGAGGTGGTAGCCAGGCATTGGCCTGAGATAGAAAAGGCTGCGCAGAGAAGTAACGTGGGATTATACTATGAAGCCAGTGTAGCGGGAGGAATCCCCATAATAAAGGTTATGAGCGAGTCCCTTCAGGCAAACAGGGTATATGAGCTCATGGGTATTATTAATGGAACTACAAATTATATTTTAACAAAGATGTCTGAAGAGGGAAGGTCCTTTGAAGACGTATTGGCAGAAGCACAAAGGCTTGGCTATGCAGAGCCGGACCCTACAGCAGATGTTGAGGGCTTTGATGCTGTGTACAAGCTTTCCATATTATCTTCCATCTCATTTCATACGCGGTTGCACATAGAAAATATATACCGTGAAGGAATTAGTAGAATTACAGCAGAAGATATATCCTATGGAAAGGAATTGGGATTTGCCATCCGCTTGCTTGCCATCGGTAAGAAACAGGGCCTCAAGGTTGAAGTAAGAGTACACCCGACATTTATTCCACTCAACCATCCATTGGCAGCAGTTCGTGATTCCTTTAATGCAATCTTTGTAAAAGGGGATGCCGTGGGCAGTCTTATGTTATACGGTCGAGGTGCAGGCGACCTGCCAACCGGAAGTGCTATTGTTTCTGATATTGTAACCGCCTGCAACCAGGAGCATCGCCATAGGTATACCACTTTTTACAATGAAGAGAGGATTGCCGAAGAAGTAGAACTGGTTACGGACTGGGAGACTGAGTTCTTTGTACGTTTGACTGTAAAAGACAAACCGGGTGTACTGGCTAAGATTGCAGGCATCTTTGGAAAATACGAAGTAAGCATTGCATCTGTAATTCAAAAAGACCATAATAGAGAAGAAATTCCTCTTATATTCGTAACCCATCATGCAAAGGAACTCTCCATGAGTCAGGCAATGCAGGACATTATGAATGATTTAGATGTTATACGCGTAGAAAATGTGATTCGTGTTGAACGATAGAAATATGAAACTCCGGATACCTGGCTATTCGGAGTTTTTTTAACATCAAATGCAAGGGAAAAGGTTGTTTTGAATAGTATAATAAAGAATAAGGAAGATTAACATAAATAGTTTGTTTTTTCTGCTTTAAATGCCTAATCATTAAAGTTGAAGATAGTATGTGCGGGTGCTATACTAACAAAGCTGTCGGCGATGAGCTGCAAGGGCTGATAACTAAGGT
>ENA-OFCE01000567-OFCE01000567.1-metagenomes-genome-assembly--contig:-NODE-567-length-23653-cov-21.210569_pt1 | contig 23653 bp, 20 predicted proteins | sample MGYA00153388_OFCE01 | MGnify analysis MGYA00153388
AATTGGGAATTGGGAATTGGGAATTGGGAATTGGGAATTGGGAATTGGTAATTGGCAGTTCATTAATTGTTTCCCTCTTCCGTCTTCCTTCTTCCTTATTCCCTCTTTCCTCCGACTTCTTCGCTGGCACTTCTTCCCTCAACATCCATCCCTTAAATCCGTTAAATCCGTTACAGAATCCGTTGCCGAACTTCCTTCTTCCTTCGATACACAATCCCAAAGCTAAAATAAAAGCAATTGTCAAATAGCAAGCTAAAATATTAGCGTACATAAACACAGAAGCCATGCGGCCCGGGGGATTGCCTTTGGGTTCGAGTACCCAGCCAAAAATAGGCTGCAATTGATCGATGCCACTCCAACCTAAAAATTGCTGTCCCAGACCCAAAATTATCACGGGAATTGAACTAATTACGATCGCCCAAGACAATTGTCGCAATTGAGCCGGAGTTTGAATTAAACTGCTGAAAACTGCAAAAAATATAAAGAATGGCAAGAAGTTGAACAACCCTAGAAAAGCCTCGATGCGGTTGTTAGCAAAAATCGCAGTTATGACTAGCAACACGCTCAAAACTGCGAAGCCTTGATTGACAGGGCGGCGACAAATTTCGCGAAATTTGTGTTTGCTAGTCCCTGCCAATCCCAGAAAGATTCCTAAAGCTCCCAAAATCGGAATTAAAGGAAAAATGAGCATCCCTATTTGAGCAAAATTCCAAGGGATTTGTAGGCGGCGATCGCGATGTTTTTGAAGGGCATACTTCAGCTTTTGAACTGTCAGTTTTTCTGCTGATTTAAACCAATTTTTGATATTCACCCACACTCCTAATCTCAAATCTAAAAGCTAATATCGTTATGCTAATTCCCAGACGCATTCCGATCGCGTTAAGCGAATTTGAGCTAAGGCAAAAATGGTCGGGATAATGCGGCTGTAGTTAGTGGAAATCGATCGCCAACCCAAATCAGCTAAAAACCAAGTCCACATCACCGGGCCGACTAACGAAAACACGCTCCGCGTCGCACCGTAACGAGCCGCACTCACGGCCATCCCGCGCCGCGCCGTCTGGATTGCGACATAATTTTGAAACTGGGTTGCTGCTGCTGTTCCACCTGTAATCACTGCTTGTTTTGCTATTTGATAGGTGGCAAAGTGCAGGGCAAATTGATTGGCCATCAGTTTGAGCAACATTGGTTTTAAGATCGAACTCACAGCTAAAGCACTTCCACCTTTGAATAGTAAACCCAATGGGTCTTTTTCCGTAGAAAGCGGTAGGGGTTCCGAGAGTTTTGACTCAACTATCGCTCGCTGTACTCGCACAGTCAGTGCTTGTTTTTCTGCCGCTGGTAACTGCTTCCAAGCGCGGCCCATGAGGTGCAAAAATACTTCTGCTTCTAAGTCTGTGGTTGATAACTGTTTGGGATAGGGAATTTTGAGGTAGCGACAAACTTGAATCAGTGTTTGTCTGTAAGTTACTTGTTCAGTCCGCCCTCTGAGTACCGTCAATCCATCGGCTGATAGGTAGCGAAATCGCTGTTCTACGGCATCTAGCCAAGCTTCGCGATCGCGACTTTGTACATCTATCGGTGCGGGGGTTTGCACGTAATCTAACGGGTTAAACCTACGGCTGAACAGAAGTTCTGTTAATTGCTGCAATTCTTCTTCTGTTGTCAATTCTAATGCTGCTCTGAGTTCGTCCAAAATTTTGTCCTCGCCTATTCGATTTTAGATTGCTGCTTGACAACCCAACCCCGAAGGTTGGGAATTCGCCTACAGTGGGATTTTTTTAAGCTGGTCTTCATCGCAGATTCGTGCTGTCCCTTATTCTACTACTTGGCGCAAGACGATCGCGTCGGTCTACGCCAGCTACGACTGTCAGCGCTTGGCCACAAGTTGAAATATTGCACAGAAACGAACCCCAGCCTTTAAACTAATAACTACTGACTGTTGACTGTTGACTAGACCTCTTGCAAAAATAATTAGGACGGGCTCATCAATTAATGAAAAGGATTTTTGCAAGAGGTCTACTGTTGACTACTGACTACTGACTACTGACTAAGGACTAATTATGTTCGATGTTGCGGTGATTGGTGCGGGTATGGCGGGGCTGAGTTGCGCTCAACGGTTACGTCAAGCTGGTTATTCTGTGGCGGTTGTTGAGAAGTCTCGCGGCGCGGGGGGACGTGTTGCTACGCGCCGCGTACAGGGCACTAGGGCGGATCACGGGGCTCGCTATCTGGAGCCGCAGGGGGAGGCGGTGCAGGGGCTAATTGATGTTTTGGTCGATCGGCAGATCCTGAAACTCTGGACTGATACTGTCTGGGAATTCCGACACGGAGAATTTTCTTCCACTCCTAATTCTTGTTATGTAGCACCCGCTGGCATGAATGCTGTGGGTAAGTATTTAGCCCAGGATTTAGAGATTTGGTTTGGCCGCCGCGTACAAGCTATTTCTATTACAGATAACCAAATGTGGCATCTTTCTCTAGAAGTCACTGACGACAATTTAGAACTGCCTCAAGAATTGATTGCTAAGGCTGTTGTGGTGGCAATTCCGGCAATCCAAGCTTTAATGTTTTTGAATTCTGAAATTGGTTTGCAATCTGATTTTATTGACAAATTGCGCTCTGTTAATTACGACCCTTGCATTACTGTGATGGCTGGGTATCCGGCGGCAAAACAGCAAGATTTGAGCAATCTCAATCCGCAGTGGCAAACTGTTAGTTTTCGAGATGATCCTGATTTAGCTTGGGTTGGTTTGGACAGCAGCAAGCGCCTAGACTCGCAGCAGCCTGTGTTTGTGGTTCACAGCAGCGCTGATTTTGCAGATCGCCATCTCGAATCTACCGATTTGCCAACAGTCGGTCAAGCATTGCTCGATCGCGCTTCCGAACATTTAATCCCTTGGCTGAATCAGCCGGAATGGCTGCAGGTTCACCGCTGGCGCTATGCTTTTTGCCGCAATCCTTTGCCTGTTTCTTGTTTGCCGGCTGCGGGGACTTTACCCTTGGTTTGTGCGGGGGATTTGTGCGGCGAAGGTCAAATAGAAGCTGCTTTGCGATCGGGTTTGGCGGCGACTATTTGGGTGAATTCCCAATTGCAGGATTTGCCTTTAGATTCCAGCTTAAATTTGTAATGTGACTACAATTAAGGTGTCGATACAATCATCTATAACGGTTCTCAATCAAGTGAAATCCCAAATATGTAGGTTGGGTTGAGGTAACGAAACCCAACTCTTAATTTAAAATAAGATGTTGGGTTTTGCTCTTCGCTTGCGGCCCAACCTACTTCATCTATTTGAGAAAGGCTATAGCTACTCCTAAATTCCATGAATAAAGTTTTCCCAACCTGCAAGAGTAAAAAGCCAATTATTGATGACAATAATCTCCAGCTTTTAGTTCATGAGTACATCCACAGATGGGAAAATTCTTATGACATCGAAGATCGGTGGTGGGGTGACAACACATTAACTTGGGAGCAAGCAATTGCCAGAGCTTGGATATCTCGGCTGTGGCATGGAAAAATGCACGGCCATCAATGCCGGGTTGCTAATAAGTTATCTGAGGGGTTAGAGGTTGCATTGGCTGATGAGATGCAACGGGAAGACTTCGAGGATTTCCAGAGTTTATATGATTGGGTGAAGTCTGTTGTTGGACGTGTTAAAGGTTTAGGAGCAACGACAGCCTATGATGTTGCGCGACGTTTGGGTGCGTGGTTGGAACTAAAACCAGTTGTGCTTTATTTACATACAGGAACCGCCGCTGGAGCCAAAAAGTTTGGTGTTGAGGGAGAGATTGCCCCGCTGAGTGCATTTCCGAAAGAGATTCAAGCTTTAGGGGCTACCCATGCAGAAAACTTCCTGTGTATCTACAAAGACCAAATTCCTGGGTAGGAAATGGTCAGCTCGATCGCCCTTTATCCCAAACGCTGTACATCCTCCACCGACAGCGAAAGCGCCTGAGCGACTTGTTCGACAGTCAAACCCATTGCTAACAATTGGGGGATAGCATCTCGTTGTGTTTGCTGTGCGCGATCGGCCCGCTGGCTTTCAGCTTCAGCCCGCTGACTTTCAGCTTCAGCCCGCTGACTTTCAGCTTCAGCCCGCTGCCGTTCCTGTTCGGTGTGGAGGCGTTCGAGTCGAGCTTGCTCGCTCCCCGTCAGCAACAAATTGCCCTGGTTATCCCACCAGCGCAACCACGGCTGTGCTTGATTTTGATAGCTGCCTTCCCATAAGCCTAACTCTATGCCCATGCGGTCGATCGGGTAATGTCCGCGATCGTTCGGTTCCAATCGGTCATAGTGGCCATTCACCCAATTGTAGACTTCCAGTTGGCTGGTTTTAATTACATAGATGGCGTAGTAGGGAATGCGGATGATTTGTTCATATACCCAAAACTTCCCTGGTTTCTGAGTAGTGCCTTCTGGTAAACGAGATAAAGGCGTGTTGTCACGTTCATCAGAGCCATTTCCACTGGCAAACTCGATCGCAATTATTGGCACCATATACTCGCGCCAAATCACGTAGGAGCGACGAATTTCGCCGTCTACCAAGGGTGGAACGTTGGGGACGTAGAACCAGTCAGGCGCTTCGGCACCCTTTTCTGGTGGGTCGGTTTCGCGCTAGTAGATGCCGCAATCTTGCCCGATCGCATATTGTCCGTCGGGGTGAAGCGTTTGCAGCGTGCTTTCTAGGGAGTCGGTGAGCAGGATGCTCTGCGGATGTGCTTGAAAATTATGACAGAACGTGCCGTCAGATTCTGGGAGTTGCGTGTGATCCGGGAAGGTGGGGGGTACCCCTGTCGCACTGAGACTTTGGGTCATGGCTGGTACGCGATCGCAATCGCGATCGGACTGATGCTCTATTACAACAGCATAGGGATTGTCGATTGATTTGTGCAGAGGAAGAAGGTAATAAAAGCAATGATTTTAGCAAAAGAACATCCGGTGGAACCGGGCGTGGTTGCTACTTCTTCCTTACTCATTCAGCTATTGCTCTAAAAAATAGATCGAATGATATCAAATCCGCTCTTCATCGGAATGATCTAAACGGAGGAAACGGCAGTGCCGTTTCTTGCGCAATTGATCGCGGTAGGGAAACGGCACTGCCGTGTCCTCGCTTGTCATTCCGGCGCAGCCGGAATTGATATGACTTACAAAAACCTGGAAAAATGGTGTAATTTCCCACTTTCCCAAATTATTATTTTTGTGCGGTTTCCTGCTTTTTCAAATCTTGTTCCTGCATCTGCAATAACTCTGGAACTGTTACGAACTTGTACCCTTCTTTTCTGAATTGAGCAATAATATCGGGCAAAGCTTGTACAGTTCTGGACCGATTTCCGCCGCCGTCGTGCATCAACACAATGCCGCCGGAATTTGCCTGCCGCATCACGTTGTCCATCAAAGATTTCGTGGCTGCCCGCCAATCTAAAGAATCAGCAGACCACATGATAACTGCATAATTTTTTTTCTGTGCGTAAGCTACCAATCCATTGTTTAAAATTCCTCCCGGCGGGCGGAACATTGATGGTTTGACTCCTGTTACTTCCTCAATTAACGATGACGTACGATCGATCTCGCGAGCAGCACCGTCTTCGTTATATTTAATGTATTGGTGATTCCAAGTGTGGTTTCCGATCGCATGACCGGCCGCCGCGACTTGTTTGCCAAGTTCGGGATAAGTTTGCAGGTATCTTCCTACCCAGAAGAATGTAGCCTTAATATTGTTTTTCTTGAGAATATCCAGGATTTGTGTAGTTGTTTTCGGCCATGGCCCGTCGTCAAATGTCAGGGCGATCGCCTTGTGCTGGGAGTCAAGTTTCGCCTGACGAAGCATTGTACCTTTAAACTGCGACGGTAGGGCTGATTGAAAACGGGTTGCCTGCTGTTGGGCTAGCGCCTGTTCGGAAAACTCAACTCGATGGGCGATCGCCCCTGCAATCCCATTAACATTGGCGATCGGCTTTGGTTTTTGCGACTGGGATACAGCCAAGACTTGGGGCTGCATTAATGCCACTGGTGCACTCGCCCGCAAGTTCATCGGCAACGTCACACCCAACAAAAAACTGCCTACTGCGGCTATAAAAGCAACGATTAATTTTTTTCGCCGCCTCAACAGCCGTTTCATTTTTGTCACGTCATTCTCTCCTTTCACACCTTGCACAGTTAATTGTAGATTTTATGTTGATATTAAGTTAATCCAGTTAAGACCATAATCTTAAATCGGATGGCGACTAAAAATGCTACTGCAAATAACTGATCGCACGGAAGTCCGTCAGGATAAAAAAATTTAAGACTTGTATACAAGAAATCCTCCTGTCTCCATGAAAACGGGGGATGCTTGAAATTTACCCAAGGGGGACGCTGCTGAAATCCCGTTAATCACACGCTACATTCCTCGGGACTAAGACCCGCGCCCGCGTCCCTACCTGACGCGGCAAGTTGATTTAACCGGATTTGCAACCGTGGCCGATCGCCCAAAGCGCCCCAAAATTAACTTTTCGGGCCGATTCTCTCTTGGTACAAGCCGACAATCCGATCGATCGCTTCGTCAACAGTCAGATTGTCTGTTTGAATTTCCACAGCATCGGCTGCTTTCCGCAAAGGTGCAATCTCGCGGGTGCTATCCTTTTCGTCCCGCAGGGCGATGTCTTGTTCCAACTGTGCCAAGCTAATATTAGCCCGATCGGTTTCTTTAAGTTGTAACAACCGTCGGCGCGCTCGCTCTTGTACCGAAGCTGTCAAAAAAATCTTTAGTTCCGCATCGGGAAACACATTAGTCCCGATATCCCGACCTTCTGCCACAATTCCGCCTTCAGTGCCACAGCGCCGCTGTTCCTCTACCAAAAACTCTCGCACGATTGGAATCGCCGCCATTTCTGAGACGTGGGATGTCACTTCTAAACTGCGAATTGCCTCGGTTACGTCTTCGCCGTTGATCTTCAGGCTCAAAGATGCAGGATCGAGGTTGTATTCCAAATAGCTGGAACTGATTAATTCGGCGATCGCACATTCGTCCGACATCGACGTGTTTGTGTTCAATGCTAGCCAAGTCAGCGCCCGATACATCGCGCCCGTATCCAGATAACACAAGCCCAGAACTTTTGCGGCTTGACGAGTTACCGTCGATTTGCCGGCTCCCGCTGGGCCGTCGATCGCCACAATTGGCCGGCGATTCCTCAGAATTATATTGTCAATCAACCGAGTAGAGCCGACTCTGGCTGCTACAGCTAACAGTCCCGATGTCTCTACAACCTGCAACGGTGTCAAACTGTCGGGATCGACGAGTTCGGCATATTCGAGCTTAATTGCAGGCTCTCCAGCGACTTCGGCGCGGGCGACAGCGAGTACGGTTGCTGCGGTGCGGTCGCCTAAAGCAAAAGTTTTTGAGGCTTGTTGCAGCGCGCGGTAGAGTGCGGAGGCTTGCTGTTTTTGCTCTGTTGTTAAATACTGATTTCGAGAACTCATTGCCAGTCCTGATGCTTCGCGGACGATCGGACAAGCGACAATCTCTACAGGCAAGTTAACATCAAAAACCAGCTTGCGGATAATTGCTAGCTGCTGCGCGTCTTTTTGACCGAAATAAGCTTTTGTCGGCTGCACCAAACTTAAAAGTTTGATCACAATTGCCGCGACACCCTGAAAATGACCGGGCCTAGATTTGCCGCACAAAACCGATGTCATCGCCGGCGGCGGCACTACTTGAGTTAAGGATGAAAGGTGAATCTCTATCTGTTTTTGGGCGGTTTTTTCTGTTTCAGGGCGATCGACCGTTTGGTTCCCGAACATTGTCATTGCTGAGGGAGCAAATATGGCATCAACCCCAGCTTGTTCGCACAGCAGCCGGTCTTGCTCGAAATTCCGGGGATAATCTTGAAAATCTTCTGTTGGCCCAAATTGCAGCGGGTTGACAAAAATGCTGACCAGGGCGATCGCATTTTCTTGTCTAGCCCGCTGGATTAAGCTCAAATGTCCGCTATGCAAAGCTCCCATTGTCGGCACTAAACCGATTTGTAAATGCGATGCCGCAGATTTTTGTAAATTTAAGTAGCAGCGAAGTGCTGCAATCGTAGTAAACAGGCGCACGGATTAACTCCTGAAGGCATTCGTCTGTATTGTGCCTTAGAGTAGTGTTCACCGTCCAACAGTTGTTTGCTGCTTCGGTTCGATTACTTCGATTTCGACTCTCGCAACGCCGCTGCTCATCATTCCCAGCACGTTGGCCGCGCCGGCGGATAGGTCAATCAGCCGATCGCCCACAAAGGGCCCGCGATCGTTAATGCGGACGACTACCGATCGGCCGTTGTCCAGATTTCTCACCATGACTAGGGTGCCGAAGGGCAAGTGGCGGTGGGCTGCGGTCAAGGCATTTTGGTTGAAACGCTCGCCGCTGGCGCTGAGGTTGCCGTCAAATCCCGGGCCGTACCAAGAAGCCCAGCCGCTGAGCCGCACTTGAACTGGGCCCAGAGACAGCACGGGGGCTTCTGGTTGGGGTTGACCTGCTACTTCTTGCAGGGGTGGGGCGTTACCCAGCAGCCTGCGGAGGCGATTGGTTACTTGCAGGGCATCTCGGCTAAAGTCGCTGGTGGTATCTGGGAGGATGGTTTCGGCATTGATGTTTACCAAGTCCTCGCCGTTTGCCTGGATAATGTAGCGATCGCCTTTTTCCCACTTAACGGTAATGCTGTTCGGATCGATGTTGTTGCGGGCTAGCTGGTTGAGTCTTGCTGCTAAGCTGGATGCCCGCCACACTGGATCTGGTTCTTGATTGCTGGATTTGCTGGCAATGTTTCCGGCTTTGGGATTTTCTTTCGTACCCGCTACTTTTAACTGACTGCTAGCACTGGCTTGGCTATCGCCAGTTTTGCCGATTTTGGTGTTTGTTTCGGGACTTGCGTTGAGAAAGGTGATGACTGGAATGTTTCGCACGTAAACTGTCGCTGCTTGTCGCCCGCCCAAGTCGTGGGGCTGGATTTTGACGATCGAGTCTTGGACAATTTCAGCCCTTGCTTGGTACTGTCCGACTTTTTGTGCTTCTACCCCAGTCGCGTTTAACTGAGACGGTTGGGTGGCAATTACTTGCTTGTAAGCCTGAGAGTTTTGCTTGACGACATCTGTTGTTGCTTGTGCGTGACAAGAAGATGCCGTTCCTACCACAGGAACTAACAGGATAGCGAGTAGACCACCAACAAATTTTTCCTTCATACGTCCATTTTTGTGAAAGCCATTGCCAATCGAGATTGGAGGATTAGCCTAATGACTAGGGTTTCAAGGATTTCTCTCTTCTTTCCCTTCGCCATTCCCCCGCAAGTCAAAGCAAAGTATCCGGGTGCATTTTTGCTTTAATGCTTCAGCCCCAAAAAAAATTGGCGGAAGCTTCCCTGATATTTGACAACTCATGCTCGATTCGCAATTTGTGTTTTGTTCACGAACTGCAACAGACTACCACAAACTTTTGCGGTTGGGGATCGCTACGATCGCCATTTTTACCAAATTTTCATCAAATATCCTCAAAAATCGCTCTCAAAAAATGCTTCAATTCCAGTGCTTGCCGCCGTTTCAGCAATTCCAGAAAATTTTACAAAAATTTACAAAAAATTATTGTATTTTGTGGGTGTCGAATAGCTAGTCTAAAAAAAGCTGTTTGTCAACTGTTATGGGCATACACTAAAAACTAGAAATCGATTTGGCGGACTTATGGATTATCGAGAAGCAGGTGTGGATGTTGAGGCGGGCAGAGCTTTTGTCGATCGCATCAAAACTACGGTTAAGAGCACCCACCGATCTGGTGTTTTGGGCGGATTCGGCGGATTTAGCGGGTTTTTTAGCGTCCCGGAGGGTTTAAAAGAGCCGGTGATGGTTTCGGGCACTGACGGTGTTGGGACTAAGTTGAAATTGGCCCACGAGCTCGATCGGCACGACACTGTAGGTATCGACTTGGTGGCGATGTGTGTCAACGACGTGCTCACATCCGGCGCGGAACCGCTATTTTTTCTCGATTATTTGGCGACAGGAAAGTTAAATCCCGAACAGTTAGCTGCTGTGGTGACAGGGATTGCTAACGGTTGCAAGGAAGCGGGCTGTGCTTTGCTCGGAGGGGAAACCGCAGAAATGCCCGGTTTTTACCAAGCGGGTGAGTACGATTTGGCGGGTTTTTGTGTGGGAATTGTCGAAAAGAGTAAATTGTTGGACGGTTCCCAGGTTCAAGTCGGAGATGTAGCCGTGGGGCTGGCAAGTTCGGGCGTTCACAGCAATGGTTTTAGTTTGGTGAGAAAAATTGCAGGCGATTTGGGTTTTGATTGGCATTCTCAACCCGAAAAATTGGGCGGCAAAAGTTTGGGCGAAGTCCTCTTAACTCCCACTACAATTTATGTGAAGCCAGTCCTCGCAGCAATTAACAGCGGTTTAGAAATTCACGGTATGGCGCACATTACTGGTGGCGGTTTGCCGGAGAATTTGCCCCGCTGTTTAGCAGCCAATCAATCTGTCACAATTCAAACTAATAGCTGGCCGAGTTTGCCAATCTTTGACTGGATTGCTGAAGCTGGTCAAGTCGCCGCCGCAGATATGTTCAATACTTTTAATATGGGGATTGGATTTGTCCTGTTGCTCGATCGCCGGGAAGTAGAACAGACCATTAAATGGTTTGAATCTCAAGGAATTGGTGCTTTTGAAATTGGCGAAGTAATTGAGGGGAACGGGGAATTAATAATGAACGCCGATTAATTTTAATTGAATGAAGTAAAAAAAAACGCCTTTTTTTTCGGCCTAAAAGCTTGACTTTCAGCATTTAATAAAGTATCATTAAATAATGGGAGTGGTGGCAAAATTAAAATTAATGTTACCACTCCCACTATTTAAAATATACCACAAGAAGTCGAGCCAAGTCAATAGGTAATCCTGCTTTTTAAAGGCGAATTTTTTAACAAGATTTTCAGAAAGCGCGATCGATATAATAAGTAAGTAGGGTGCGTCGCTCCCAGATTTTCGATGATAATTACAGATTGTTGATGGCGACGCACCCTACAGTATCTACAATAAAGACAACCTAAAGGAGGTAATACTATGTTGACAAGCGATCTCAATGCTCTACTTGACCAACAAGCACTCCAACGCCAAGATTCCGAATGCCGCTATATTACCGATCGCGTTAACTGGGAGCAATATGAAACCTTGCTCGCCAGAAATGGGGATAGTTCGGCATATCGAGTCACCTATTTAGATGGCGTCTTAGAAATTATCTCACCTTCCCGTCGCCATGAAATCAGAAAAACTCGCATTGGAGACCTTTTAGAAATCTACTTTTTAGAAGCAGATATCGACTATTTTCCCTTTGGTTCTACCACCCTGCGGCAAGAGGAAAAAAGTGGCGGGACGGAACCCGATGAAGCTTACTGCATTGGTACAGACAAAGAATTTCCCGATCGGGCAATTGAGGTTGTTGTTACCAGTGGTGGCCTGAATAAATTGGAAGTTTACAGAAGGTTAAATGTTAAAGAGGTTTGGTTTTGGCAAAATGAACGTTTTAGCATCTACTATCTCCGAGAAGAAAGTCCAGTTCAATTTGTCCAAACCTGCGGTTATGAGCAAATCAGTCGGAGCGAAATTCTGCCTGATTTAGATATAGAAATTCTGGCGGAATATGTCCGATATCCGAATTCCCTCGCAGCAGTTAAGGAATTTCGACAACGACTGATTTCTGGTTAAAAATTATACCAAGAGATGGTCAGATAATTAAACATGATCGATGACAAATTACGACAACAAATTTCAGAAATAGCTAGTAAATTGAATTTTAGCTGAAAGGAGATGAAATAATGTTAGATTTGTATGATTTGCTAGGAAAAATCAAGCAAAGATCGTCTTTATACTTGGGAAAGCAATCGCTTAGTCATCTCCATGTTTTCTTAGATGGCTATACCTTTGCCCGCCGTCAACTGGGTATTCCTGTAACAGAACAAGAAACAAAGTTTGAAGAGTTTCAAGAATGGATAGAGAATCGATTTAACCAAGTAGATACTCAATCTTGGAGTCGGATTATTCTTTTTTATGCTGAGGATGAAGCAGATGCACTGAAGCGCTTTTTTGATTTATTTGAAGAATTCTTGAATAGTGAACAGTTACCAAAAATTGATGAAACAAATAATTCCGAAATGTCTGATGAGTTGAGTATTGTAGGTGTAAATGGTTGAGTCTCATATTGATAGGGATGGGAGATGAGCGATCGCACTTTCGGAAAATAAGGGCGATCGCCCTTTTAGTTATTTGGGGAAAGGGGTCATACTTACAATATCAGAGGCCCAAAACAAATACGCTAAAAAAGCATACTGTTTTCCTGTTTCTAGTCGATTAGCCCATTCAACCATTCCTTCTAAATCCATTGACACCTGACCCTGAAAATCTGAAGTGGGTAAAACCCTCTCATGTAAAGCCTTTAGAGCTTCGATTGCAGCCACTAAATTTGGAGGCTTTTCATAATCGGAAGGTAACAATTCAATGAAATAATTTCCTATTTCTACCTCTCTATCTAGCACTAACTGTAAGGCTTCATTCATAGGAGCAACTAGACGCTGAATGTACTGTTGAAGTTCTTTTTTTCCTTGCTCATCTAAATCTGGAAGTCTTGCAAAATCTCGAATATGGGCTGCAAACAACGATAACTGGGAAACCGATGCTATTAACTTATTCGTTACTTCTAAACGTGGCTGCGTCCAAGTCGTCAAGCCTAATTCTGTCAAAGCATCTGGAGGAATAAGATGGAGAGCTAAATTCCACCACTTCAATTCAAGCTGTTCGTCATTTGATAACAGAACAGTTAGGGAAATGCGCCATGCCGTAGCATTCAAAGACTTACCCTTGACCAAGGGTATAATGACAACCAAAGGCCAATTTAAGTCAATCACATGGTGTCGTAAATCCTTGTTTTTAACTTCCAAAAATACCTGATGAATTACCGTCAGTACGCTTTCCAATGAGTTATACACATCTATGGGATTTTCCCCATCAATTTTTATCCACACTCCCCGTTCTTCTCCCCAAAGCGTGTCTTCAGATACAATCTGAAACCGTAGGCTTTCAGACGAAATATTTCGTAACTCTTTTTTGAGATTGTTTCTAATTCTTTTTTTAGTATTATCAAATCGATTGGCAGATTCCTGTCCGGCATTCTGTAAGCGTAAATCAGGCTGAGATGTAAACAAATACCAGAGATTCCATACACGCCTATAAACTACGTGTTCTTGACCATCCAAAGACTCTAATTCATTGTCATTGATAAATTGAGCAAGCAAATGTCTAAAGTTCTTGTGGAGCTTGGGCAAAACTTGGATTGTGTTAGCTAGGTTGAAATTGGATATACGAATCACATCAGCTTGAATCCCTTTTTGTTTGGCGATTTCAATTATTTTGTTTTTGGTTTCCTCATTCTTTTGTTCAGGCTTCAATCCTTTTCCCAAGACTGGGTTTAATGCCATTGCATGAATGGCTTGGTCAAAAAAGTTAGAAAGAGTCCTCTTGTAGGTTCCAAAATCAGTTAAAAAAGGCTTGTATAATTTGAGTAACAAACTTCGCTTGCTGACAACGGATAACTTTTCTTTAGCTTCTTGACTAGGTGAATCAGAGCTTAGTTCATCAACAAAACCCCATTCATCAACAGCACAATGGGGAAGCAAGGGTTGGTTGCGTAGGAGCTGCCGACAATAATCCCATCTTTCTGCGTTAATTGATTTCCCAATTAACGGAACGTTCTTTGAGTGACGGAAGTATACTTCTAAACCCTGTTCTAGTTGTTTAATTTCTAGGAGTACAGTCTGTCTGAGGTTGAAAATTAAATGAGTATATTCCTGCCAAGTTTTAGGTCTAAAAGGTTGTAGCACCAATCCTCTAAATGTTGAATTGACTGAGAGTAGCCACGCAATTGGAAGATAAGACTTGGAAATACCTGTTTTTTGAGTGTCATCGAATGGGATTTCACCTGACCAAACCCTGTGGCCGTAACCTTGACAAGCATACAGTTCTCGATCGGGCAGCAGTTTTCTTAATAGTCCGCATCGCTGCACTGCTTCTTCATGCAAGCGATTTTCAGTAGCTTCGACTTCCGGTTCACTTTCAGATTGAGAGCCATTTTGTTGCTGAATATCAACAATAAAGTGAGCCGTAAGTTTTTGTCCATCATCTTCCAATGCTACTGTTTTTGTTTCTTGCCGAAAGCGATTTATAAGCCGAGAGCGATTCGTCTCCAGCCAAGAACTAAAGCCGTCTTGATATCCGCAAGACATCCCTAGCATTAAATCACCTAATATCTCGATGGGGAGCAAATCAATTGCTCGGTCAATCTCATAATTAGAAAGCCATTCTGCCAGAGGCCAGAAAACTCCCAAATGTCCTATCCAAAAAATTGTTTCCGCCATACCAGACCAATCCACATCAGATGAGGGTGCTGTAGGTTTTTGAGTCCGACTTGACAACCATGTTTCAGCACGTACAAACAACTGTTTTTTATCAGTCTGACGAGCTTGAAATGCTTCTATTCGCTGCCGTCCTTCTGGAGAAATTGTGTGTCCTAAGTTGCTTAACCATAATCTCCCCCAGCCAGGAGTAGCATCTGCAATATCGCAATCTAATACGAACAGAAAACCAGTTCCTACCTCTTGATATATTTCTGCAAGCAGTTGTTTATTGGCTTCAGCGTATTCATTAATACCTAGCCAAATTAATGCCCTTGTCACTCCTGCTATTGCATTCCACTGTTTTGGCTGATAGGAAGCAAGAGAGTTTAGCAGAGGTTCAATTTCTGAACGGTGACGTGAGAAGGCGTAAAGGAGAAAGTTTCCAACATCACCTTCAAAGATAAATGGCAAACAGATGCTAGCACTTTCCGACCAGGGTGAAAATGTTGAATCAATTAGAAGGTCTGCAAGTATTGCTGAACGTATAGGATGTAACCCTTGTATCAGGGAACCATCCGCACTAAGCCTAAGCAAATACTCTTTTTCAAACAGTTCAAAAGTTCTCTTTGGTGCAGTTAAAGCTAAATGTTTGACAAGGGGTTTAATCTGCAACTGAGATTGAAAGGCTGACGCTACAGAAGCCAATCTCAGAAGTTCAATTTCTGCATCACTTAACTTTCCTGTCCTGACTTCCTCCTCAAGTTGTCTTACTTGCAGCAAGAGTCTTTCTCGAAGAGAATTTCCCTGAGTCACCAGATAGACAAATTCCAGGAGGGGGCCTTCACCACCAAATTTGTTCCAGGCATCCTCAAAAGTCAAGAACTCTGCTGGAAGTTTCTTACTTGCAAGAGATTGATAGATTTCCTGCGCCTCAATTCGATTGAAGGTCAGTTCGACTCCAGAAAACTGAATTTCAGCACCGGAAATACTGGCTCGACGAAAATCTTCTTCGCGAACTGTGACTAAAACTCGAATGTTTTTATGAGTAGATAATTCCTTGACTAACTCAGTCCAACCAATATCGTTGGGTGAAACATCCAAGTAAACGGCAATTGGTATACCAATAGCGTTAGCCTGACCTGCTATAGCCGTCGCAATACTAAGAGCGTGTTCTCTACTATCAATTAATTGAACTTTAAATCGCCATTGGTCTGGAAAGAACTCGTGAAGATAGCGAAATGCTAAAGTAGTCTTACCTTGACCAGAAGCCCCGTGAATAATAACGACTCTATTTTCTTCAAATTTTTTAGTTAGTTCTTTTAACTTTTTATGACGCAAGACATCAACTTCACCCAGAATATGCTCGTAACGAGCTGAAATCCCGCGATAAAACTCATCAGATAACTCATCTTTTACTTTTGGATCAATCTCTTGCTCTTCTAGAGGCACGATGGTGGTAAACCACTCTTTGTGATGGGCTGCTCGTTCAGCTAGAAACCGTCCGACTTTGTTAATCCTATCAACCAGATCACGCCGAGTTATCTTACGCTTGTTCTCGGCACAGATATACAGCCAATAATTTAATATTTCAAAGGCAGACTCTGGATCTACACCTGTTAAAGTTTGTTTGAAAAACCTATAAACACTCTCTGTTAGTGTGGCTTCTTTTACAGGAATTAACTGTATTTTAGCTAAGAGGCTATCTGCTTCTACCTCGGACAGAAATTGACGACCGCTGAGTTTTCTGGCTACAGTTTTTCGTTTATTATCATTTCCCCCACAAGCTTGGCGCATTTCCTGACCTATTTCGCCGAAACTAGCGATACTGATTTTCATGTGAGAGTTGCTATTCAATAGTTTGGCTACTCTGTAAAAAAAAGAATCACTTTTGTCAGGCTTAAAAGAGGAAATCGCCAGATCCTCACTGTGCGCTTTGACCTGTACTACTTCCACAAGATTATGATTAGCGTCAAAAATAGCTAGGTCTTCTTCACCTTCAGGCTGAAAGGTAAAGTTCGCGCTGTCATTGGATTCAAGTAGGCGCGAAAGTGTGTATAAAGCTTGAAGTCGATAGCCGCGATATGCAGGCGTAGCGTCAGATTGCGAGGATACGGACATCTGTATTGTTTGAAAATGCGAAAAGGAAAGACATTGTACAATCTTGTTTGATTATAGTCGATCGCGCGATCGAGAGTAAAACTGACTAAAAAGGAATATACTCAACAGCATTCATCCATTCATCAGATTCCGAAGCTAAAGCAATCAGTTCCAAATCCTTAACAAACTATCCGATTGTACCGCCTAGCTGATGTCCAAATATCAAACCAGCAAACTGTTTTTCCTGACGCTGCCAGTCTTGAGCCATTGCCTTAAAAAGGATATCATGAGTAAACAATACTTTTCCTAACTGAGTGGCACGTTCCAAAAGTTCGTCATCCGGCAATTCTGTCGCACCATCTTCGATCGCAGTCAAAACATCCACGCCACGACGACGCAACTGCTCGGTAATTGCTTGCGGAATATGAACGTCCATGTATAGAGAAATTGCTACTTACAACAACCCCTTAGCTCGCATTTTCACGAAAAATGGTGAAGGCGAAAGCAGAGATTTTTCCTGTTGTACCTGCTCCCATTCTGCACGAATCTCCTGCTCAATTTCAGCTTGAAAGTCGAAGTAATAAGCCATCGCTGCATGAGCCTCCGACTGCATCAAATAAGGATGCTGGCGGCACATTTCTTCCACTGACCAACCGTAGGCTAGATAATCCATCACAATGTGAACAACTCGCACGCGGGGTATCCGCTGCAACCGTGCGGGTTGACCCGCTACTTTCTCGATATGAGGATAAATTATTGATAGCATAATGATACCCCAAACTAAAATCGCTCAATAGTTAAGTTGAAACAGAAACCACATTGTACAATCTTGTTTGATTATAGCCTAATAAATTAGGAGACGGCATTGCCGTGTCCCTACAATATTATTTTGGAGTAGGGAGACGGCATGGCCTTGGACTCTATCCTGACGGTGCAACCTGAATTGATATCATTCACTATCCACTTCCCCTACATAAACCGATCGCGCCTCCTATCAATTTTTGCCAACGCAGCACCCAAAACATCCGCCAGAATACTGATAATCCGATACAAAGCCACCGCACTCAGAATTATACCCGTAGAATAGCGATCGGACAGCAGGGCGATCGCCGTTGCTTCAAATACTCCCATTCCCCCCGGTGCACCAGGGACAACTAAACCGACAACGAAAGCAAAACAAAAAGCACCGAATAAGTTCGGAATATCGCTAAAGTTCACCGGAGTTAAAGCCGTTACAGTTAGCAAAAAACCGCTCCCCCGCAATCCGATAAAACACATTTGTCCGATTAACGGCACTAAAGGATAGCGTTTAATTGGCAAATTAATTTGGCGGCGGGACTTGACACTTGATGTTGTTTTTGCTAGATTGGAGCTAGACTCTAAACGCAAAATCAGTCGATCGCCCGCAACCTCCTCAGCCTTTGCATTTTCCCCCTTCTTCTCTAACTTCAACTTCTCTACAAATAGGACGATCGGATTTAAAATTCGCGGATGAATCGCCGTCAAAATAGCAGCACAACCCACAAGCCGCAAAAACCAATTAATTTTATCAAAACACACCAAGCCAATCAAAACGCCTGCCGAAGCCATCAACAGCGGTTCTAACAACACGCTGAGAGTCGCAACTTTCGGCGAAAGACCAGCTTTTTTGGCTTCCAAGATTCGACCCCAAAAATGCCAAATATTCCCCGGTAAATACTTGGCAATATTAGTTTTGAGAAAAACTTGAATCGCCCACGCGGCATTTACACGTTGATGGAATTCTCGCAAAATCAACATCCACACCCAGCCGACAAAAATCAGCGAAAATAAAGTGACGCCAAGGGCGATCGCCAGCAACGGAAAACTTTCGGCTCGAATTTGGATATTCGCGATTTCTCGCCAGTGAGTGACAAAAGCTTGAGCAATAAATAAAAAAGTTCCACCCAGAATCAAATAGCGCAAATAAGGCTGGAGACGCGATTTCGCCAGCTTGAAAAAATTCTGAATTCGATGCAAGTCTTGTTTGCCCATTTTTTAACCCGGATTTTTGAATTTGGGATTACTGCTTTCTTAACCACAATTTCATGTTTAAACTTTAAAATTTAGATTGATCGCACTTATACGGAGTAAATTTTTATGGTTGGCCCGAGCTCTGACGGTCGTTCCTATCTTTTAGATGATAGCCCCAACAGTTTTGTATTGACTCCGGGCTTTTTGACTCCTTATCCTAACGGACTTTTTGGCCTCGGAGGTAACGATTTTATTCTCGGTTCCTCGGATGCCGATCGCCTCAACGGTGATGATGGTAACGATCGCCTTCTCGGTAGTGGCAATTCCGATACGCTGTTTGGCGGTGTTGGTAACGATTTACTCAACGGTGGTGCGGGCAACGACTTTCTGTTTGGCGATTCTGGCAGCGATACCTTGCAGGGAGGTAGGGGAGATGACGTACTCAACGGCGGCGGTGGTAGCGACGTTTTAGTAGGTGATGCGGGCAAAGATACGCTGACAGGGGGTTTGGGCCCAGATATCTTTGTCCTCCGCAGCGACTCCGCCGTCTCCGATCCGGCGGCCGCAGACCTGATTACTGACTTTAACAGTTTTGTGGACTCGATCGGGCTGACTGACAATCTTACCGAAGCTGACTTGATTCTCGAACAAATCTCGATTGCCCCCGGTATTTCCAACACAGTAATTAAAATTCGTGGGTCCGGTGCTATTTTAGGCGTGGTAGCCAACGCATCTCCACAAAACCTCGCCAATACCTTCATCTCTGCAAGTGCCGTATTGGGCAACCAACTCAGCCAAGCCCGCGATTTAGGCGTTTTGAGCGGCACTCAAACGATCGCAGACTCGGTTAGCAATGCGCGGCCAGACGACCTCTACCGCTTTACTTTGCAGGCAAATAGCGACTTTAAATTAACTGTCAGCGGTTTGAGAGCCGATGTTGACGTTACTTTAATTAAAGATATCAACGGCGACAATTCTATTGACTTTACCGATATTATTGCTGCTTCTCAAGAATCGGGTTTATCGCCGGAGTCGATCGACATCAACGGTTTGGCAGCCGGAACTTACTACGTCCGAGTTTATCAATTCCAAGGTAGTACCAACTTTACCCTAAATCTGTCTGCAACTCCTGCAACTATTTCTCCTAACAATCCCAGCAATTTACAAGGTTTTGATACTCGTTTCGGGTTCGGTTTAGTGAATGCGGCGGCAGCAGTTGCTGCTGCTCAAGGTACTCCCACTTTTCCAGACGTTCCCGATTTGGGCGGTGACGATTGGGGCAGAGATTTAATTAAAGCTCCAGAAGTTTGGGCGAAGGGATTGACTGGAGACGGCATTGTGGTAGCAGTTATCGACAGTGGTGTTGACTACAATCACCCAGATTTGCTCGGGAATATTTGGAGCAATGCGGGGGAAACCGGCGTTGATGCGATCGGTCGGAATAAAGCTAGCAATGGGGCTGATGATGATGGCAATGGCTTTGTGGATGATTTCCGGGGATGGGATTTTGTCAACAACGATAATGACCCGATGGATGATAACAATCACGGCACTCACATCTCGGGTTTAGTTGCTGCGAAAAGGGATGGGGTTGGGATTACTGGAACGGCTCCGACTGCGAAGATTATGCCTTTAAAAATACTGAATCGCACCGGAGTGGGGAAAATTAGGGATGAAATTAATGCGATTAATTATGCGGTGGCAAATGGCGCGAGGGTGATTAATGTCAGTTTGGGCGGCCAACAGTTGAACAATGACGAATTGAGTGTGATTCGAGCTGCTGAAGCTAGAGGTGCGATCGTAATTTCGGCCGCCGGAAATGATGCTAGCCCACAAGTAGATTATCCGGCTCGGTTTGCTAATGAGGTAGGAGTTGCTGTCGGTGCTGTTAGCCGAAACGGCTTGTTTGCAGATTTTTCTAACCGTGCGGGAGCGGAGGTACTAAACTACTTTGTGGCTCCCGGCGGCAACGGCGGCAGGGCCGATTCTGGTGACATTTATTCTACTGTACCGCTTTCTCAACCAGGGATTCCCTATCGATATTTTGCCGGTACTTCTATGGCAGTGCCACACGTAGCTGGAGTGATAGCTTTGATGTTCCAGGCTAATCCGAATCTGACTGCTGCTGATATTAAGAGGATTCTGACGGAAACTGCCAATCGAGCGGTTTGAATTAATTGGGGAATTGGTAATTGGGGAATGGGGAATTGGTAATGAGCTTGACAGATTGTTACCAAATTTCCTAGAGGTGGGTTTCACCAACAATATCGAATTCCTACTAACAATCTACATAAACCCGCCCCCACACAACTAACAATCTAGATCAACATTGATTTGTATTGAATGCGAAAAATGTACAAGGGGTTTACCGTGGGATAGGGGCGGGTTTTAGAGATTGTTAATTAACCTAAATATTGGTGAAATTCGCCCCTATAAGCCAAATTAAAAATTGGCGGCGTAAGTTACGTCAAATTGGCGGGACAGGGTGATGCAGCAGTAGTTTGGTCGATCGAATACTAAGTTGTAATTCATCTCGCCGTCTATTTTGGTGATGGGCTGCTTTAAGGGGATGCCCTGAATGTCGTATTGGCGGCGTTCTAAGGCACTCCAGTCAATAATTTTGAAGTCGATTTGGTTCTGCAACTCAGTTGCGATCAGATAGAGTTCCATCTTGTCTTGAACTTTCCCAGTCAGCGGAATTTTGATTAACACTGACTGGGTGACGAGGGGTTTTTGGTCGTTCGGATGCTTCTGCGTGTGGCAATTGGTTAGTTCTATATCGTAAGGTTCTACCTTGAATTTCTCTCCAGCGGCGATCGCAGATGAGTGCAAGTCTTTCAGGGACTTTTCTAGGTGAGGGATTAGCCCTAAGTCTGGATCGCACAGCAGTTTGCGAATGTTGGAGGTTTCAGTGGCTGTCATTTTAGATTTTTGATGTTATTTTTTGATTCTTAACTTCTAGCTTACCGCGAAAGCAGCCCTATTGAACTCTACTCACAACCTACGGCCAAAAACCCCGTTTCTGGACAGTATGTCGCGGTGAACAAGACATTTTTTGGCAGCAACCTGGTTTTTTTGCCTTAATCCTTTCAGATTATTTTTTGCTAATTTTCCAGAGATTAAGCTCAACATTAGCGTCAGCCGGATCTATTTGATAGTTTTGCTGCTGAATTGCCGATCGCAAAGCTGAGGATGGTCTGTATAAAAACAACTCACTGAAACCACCAGGAATTTTCGGAGTTTGTGGTTTTTTCCGTAGCAATTCTCGATTTTTGTAGCAAGAAGTGTAACACCGGGGTTCGATTAGCAGTTTGACTTTTGGTTGTAGCCGATAGCTTAAAGGCATGATGTATGCAATATTTGTATCGCTGACAATCAGGGGATTGCTGGCTGCATTGACTATCCTCACTACTTCCAATTCGGCGCGCAACCAACCGCTGCCTTTATTCCACCAACTATCCGCTTGGGAACTAACTCCAGCGGATATAATGCCAGCCGAAAACAGTGCTACTATACCTATCTTCCACCATCTTTGCTGCTTAAAATTATCCAGATTCGTGCTAATTTTTGTAGACAGCAGGTAAGCAACGGCTAGCTGAATTCCCACATAACAAGGAACTAAGTATCGCGGATTTGTTGATCGCCTTCCACCTTTAAGTAGATCGGGTACTGCTAAAAACAAAGCAGTTGTGCCCATCAGTAATAATATCAGCAACCAGACTCGTTTTGGTGTTTGCTTACACAGAAAGTATATTGCATATCCAACCAAACCTAGGATAATTATACTGATCGGAATTAGCAACGCTAATTGTGTGAAATTAGCAGTACCATCAATGCCAATATCAAAAAATGCAATGGTAACGGAACCAACCCACCTGGTAACTAATCTTAAAATATTTGTTTGTTCCGCCCATACTGTTGTGCTTCTTATTTGATTGAAGTTTTCTACAGAATTGAGCAGAGGAGGTATGGAGGCAATAAATGCTACTAAAGCTGCTACGTAATAGGCAATAGATGTTTTAATATCGCGCCAGTTTGCAATAATTGCGATATAGATTGCATGGGCCGTAGCGACGCAAACAAATAACAAGTGGGTGTAAAATCCCATTGCGGTCATGAGTGCGTAAATTGTCCAGTGATAAACCAGTCTAATTGGGTATTCATTTTCGTCAGTAGCGCGGGTTGCTCGCAGCAGGGCGGCTGTTGATAAAATAGTAGTAAGAGTCCACAAACTGTACTGTCTCGCTTCTTGGGCGAACAGGATTTGGTAGGGAGAAATGGCAAAAATTGCGATCGCCATCCAAGCCACAGCAGAGGATTCAAATAACTCCCAAGCCAGCCAATAAATAGCGGGGAATACTAGCAAGCTAATCACAGCGGCTAAACTTCTCATTGCTGTCACAGAACTGCCGAACCATTGCCCCCAATATCGCGCTAGTATGTAATACATTGGCGGGTGCTGGGGGTCTTCTGCTGCTAAAGAACGTAAGGTGTCAGTTAAATTCCGATCGGAATCTATCTGCTGGTATTTTTGCAAATCTGAAGGTAAGGTTATTTGTTTGTACGAAATTCTTTTGATAATTTGGGCTTCGGTGTAGCCGGAAACTCTCAGAGAGGTATAGGTTTCATCGATCCAGTAAAATTTGCGATCGAGATTTACGAAACGAAAGAAAATACCGATTACTAATACAGCAATTATCAGAAAACCCAACCAATTTCTTGGAACATTAAAACGTATTTTTCCAACCATAGTTCACTTTTTTAGCAAATTACTCAAAATTATATCTTGATTTTTTAGAGTGTAAATAGTTGAAATTTTATAAGGAGTATTTTTTTCTATTTCATTTTTTAATTCTGGGGAAAGGACGTACACAAAAATCTCGTTAAAATTTTGAGGAATTTTAACAATTTTAGGCGGCAATACTAAAAATTTAGTTGGGGAATTGATGAGGTAACTCAGACCGAGTAAATTGCCCATCGTATCTACACTATACACCCACAAGTCTGTTATGAGTAATGGCCGAGAAGCTGAGTTGATTGTGCGGGCGATCGGGATGTTAATATAAGAGCGGTCTTTATTCCACCAAGAGTCTGCTGGTAAATAGATGCAGCAGGATATAATTCCAATAGAAAGCAAAGCAGCCATAACCAGCCTCCACAGCTTTTGGAATTGGACTGTCACTGTAGG
>ENA-OFCE01000568-OFCE01000568.1-metagenomes-genome-assembly--contig:-NODE-568-length-23599-cov-7.363787_pt1 | contig 23599 bp, 24 predicted proteins | sample MGYA00153388_OFCE01 | MGnify analysis MGYA00153388
ACACTGAATATGCAAATTATGCAGATATTTCCACAGATGTGTATAATGTTAAGCGAGCTCGGGAGAGGGGTTGGGGGTGAGGGTTGATTCTTTTATTATGTAATATAACGGGAATAATACCATAGATTTCTTCACTTGAACTAAATGCACACCGAATATATTCTTACGATACGTGCAAGCTTTGCTTTATCCGTATGCAATTTTCATACTACCGAGTTATCTTTTATAAACGCGATAAGCTCATCAACCCGGGCAAAGGCAATGCAGGTTACCGTATCGGCACCGCCATAATAGATGGCTATTTTCCCCGTGTCTGCGTCCGTAAGCGCTGCACAGGGGAAAACTACATTGGGCACATCTCCCACGCACTCATACAGTGTCTGTGGAGAAAGCAGATAGGGTTCGGTTCTATAGAGGACTTTCCAGGGCTCCTCCCTATCAAGCAGTGCAGCCCCAAAGCTGTACACGAAACCGTTACAGGAAGTCAGAACTCCATGGTAGATCAAAAGCCAGCCTTCCGTGGTTTCTATAGGTGTAGGCCCGGCTCCGATCTTGGTGCTCTGCCACCATCCCCTGGTAGACATAACATGCCTGTGCTGTCCCCAGTGAATCAAATTGGGGCTCTGGCTCAGATAAATGTCTCCAAAAGGTGTATGCCCATTATCACTGGGTCTGCTTAGCATTACATATTTCCCTTTAATCTTTCTCGGGAATAGAACTCCATTCCTGTTAAACGGCAGAAAAGCATTTTCCATCTGGTAAAAGCTTTTGAAATCATGCGTGTACGCTACGCCTATGGTTGGGCCATGGTAACCGTTGCACCAGGTGACATAATACCTGTCCTCGATCCAGCATACCCTGGGGTCATAGCCATATTCAAACCTGCCGATTTCCGCATCCTTACAGATAAAGGATATAGGGTTGGGTTCAATCTCCCAATTCAGGCCATCTTTGCTTTTACCGCTGTGGAGCCGCATCTCGCGCCTTTTGTCGTCACAACGGAAAACGCCTGCATATCCGCCTTCAAAGGGTACTACGGCACTGTTAAAGATACTGTTGGAGGTAGGTAATAGATTCCTCGGTATGATGGGATTCTTCGTGTATCTCCATACAACATCCTTACAGCCCTGCGGTCTGTCCTCCCATGGGATATCCGGCAGGGAGGCTCCTATGATTTTCCCTGTATTGATAAGTATTCCTCCTTATTTTGCAATTCCGTGTAATCGTCAGGGGCATTTTAAAAGCAGCCATAACAATATATGTCCAAATAAAATACCCCTTTTTACTTACAGTACATCCTGCCCGGTGAACAGGCTTTTCTTACTTTTTGTTCTTTCTCCACGCGTCCAATTGCTTTTGCAGTTCGGCAACAACCTTGTCAGAACCGGCGTCCTTCATCTTGGTAATATATTTTTGCAGGTATTGCTGATCTAAAGCGCCGTTAAACACAGCCCTGTCAAATTCGTTAATGACATTGTTGATTGCCGCCAGCTCATTGCTGATGGAATCCGTATTCGGGTAAAAACCAAGTGTCGGCATCGACACGGACTCATTATTGAACTTCTCATACTGCTGCCATTTGTCATCAGGATCGCCCTTTACCAGGTTGGTAAGGAACATATTTCCTATAGCAAACCCTGGCATTGCATACTTGTCTTTTCCTTCCTGCGTTTGAACCTGGCGGTTATTTTCCATGGTATAGTGTACACCCTCGATACCTGAACCAACCAAAACTCTAAGCTTTTGGTCTGTATTCAGCAGGTTCAGAAACATCATCGCCCTTTCAGGTTTTTTTGAAGTGACGGAAATGGCATGCATGGAGCCGGTCGTTGAGCCTGTTGACGTATAGGGTTTCATCATGGGCGCTACATCGACCTTATAGCCTTTCCCTGCACTGTCACCGATTTCGGCCAACGGTGCGTAATGATAGGCTCCAAGTAACCAATTCCCCGTTTTATCCAACTCACTGGCATCCGTCTTCGTCACAATATCCTTTCGTATATATCCTGCCTGGTAGTACTTGCGCATTGTATCCACAAATGCCTTGGCATAGGGCGTTTCAATGGTGTTAACCACCTTATAGTCGGAATTGCCCGGGTTGTCTATATCGAATGAAACGGCAAACTTGGAGGTTATGAAGTCATATGGAGCTATGGCATTAAACAACCAGGTTCCATCGCTATTTAAAGGAACCAATTTAGCATCTTCTCCCTCTTTGACCTTCTTTAAATAGGGTTCAAGAGCAGCTATATCCTTCACATTTTTCAGTTCCTTATAGTTTATACCATACTTTTCCGCAACGCCCACATTGATATTCCACACCGGCTGTGCGCCAACTTCCTTATTTACAGGAACAGCATACAATTTTCCGTTAATCTTTGCCCCTTCAAGGAATTTGGGATTAATCACCTTTTTTATATCCTTGCCGTACTGGTCCAATAAGCCGTTCAATTCGACAAAAGCACCTTTTACGGCATTGGTCCTGTAGTCATTGGCCCAGCTGCAAGTAAAACAAATGTCATATTCTTCACCCGATTGTGAGATCACCTGCATCTTCTGGTTGTATTGACCCCAATCAAACTGAACCATCTTGACGGTTGCATTAATCTTTTCCGCCGTATACTTGCTTACTTCCTTAAATACTCTGTCCGTATCCGCCTGCGGGTTTCCAATCTGATACCATAGTAAGCTTACCGGGGCAGGCTGGCCCTGCGCCTGTGCAGTTCCATTGCTGCCTGTTTTTTCCGAAGTTGCATTGTCAGTAGAGGACGATTTGCCATTCGAACAGCCTGTTGCCATTGCAAAGATAACCAGACATATGCACAATAACAGTGAAACGATTCTTCTTTTCCTCATTTCTTACCTCTCCTTTTTATTTTTTGTGTGACGGTACACTGGAATTATTTCAAGGTTTGCACCTGAAACTACATAGCAATCGGGAGTATACGCCTTACCCTTTTACAGCACCGATGGTAAGTCCCTGGATGAAATACCTTTGGAAGAAAGGGTACGCACAGGAAATCGGGAGAACGGAGATTACCACCAGTACCATCTTCATGCCTTCCCGTGGCAGTGTAGACGTAACGGCACTGATCTCACTGGCATTCATCTGCTTTGAGAATTGTGTCAGGAAGTCTACCTTGTTCTGAATTTCTATCAGCAGGTACTGAAGCGGCATCAAATTTTTCTTATCGATAAAGAGTAGCGCATTGAACCATTCATTCCAATAACCCAGGGAAGTAAAAAGCCCTATGGTCGCAATTCCGGGAAGGCTTATGGGCAGTACAATCTGGAGGAAGGTACGAAACTCGCCGCTTCCGTCGATCAGCGCGGAATCGATCAGCGATTCCGGTACAGTCGTGGTGAAGAAGGTTCTGAGTACAATGATATGGAATGCACTGAGACATGAGGGAATAATAAGGGCCCAAAGGCTGTTTCTAAGATGGAGAAACTGCGTCATTGTAATATAAAAAGGTACCAGGCCTCCACCGAAAAGCATGGTGAATGCCACGATGAAAGTGAAAAACTTCTTGTACTTATAATCCTTTCTAAATAAAACATAAGAGTACATAGCCGTAATCACCAATGCAAGCAATGTACCCACAACGGTGACAAACACACTTACGGAAAAGGAAGAAAGAAGTGCATCGCTGCTTTTAAATACATACTCATATGCATATAAACTCATCTTTTTAGGGAAGAAGCTAAACCCGTTCTCCGCTAAAGTCTTCTCATCGGTTAGTGAAATTATGATTACGAACAGGAAGGGTACAATACATACGAGACTGAACAATCCGATAATTACGTTGAATACTATTTCAGCGCCTATGCTTAAAGCGTCCATTCTGCTTTTTTTACGTCGTTTTGATATTGCCACGTTTCCTTTTTCCATCTCCAACATTTTACAGCACCCCACAACCAATATTAAAATAAAGCATTTTCACTATTTACACGTTTAACAACCCAATTCGTTGCCATAATCAGAACAAACCCAACCAGCGACTGGGCAAGGCCGGCCGCCGTGCTCATCCCAATATTGCCCAGATACATCAGGCTTCTATAAACATACGTGTCGATGACACTGGTAGTTGAGTACAGTGCTCCGGAGTTCATAGGGACATTGTAGAACAATCCGAAATCTGCAGAAAAGATTCTTCCTACTGCCATGATGGTGAGTATAACCATCATCGGTGTAAGCATTGGAATTGTGATATTCCGTATTTGCTGCCATTTTGATGCCCCGTCGATTTTTGCTGCTTCATAATAGGTTTTGTCTATATTACATATGGAAGCTAAATATAATACACTGCCGTAGCCCGTCCCCTTCCATATGTTGACCAGTGTCAGAATAAAGGGCCAGTACTTGGATTCCGAGTACCAATCGACGGGCTGCAGGCCGATGCTCTTCATGAGCTCATTCAAAAATCCCATACTGGGCCCAAGGAAGGCATAAACAAAATATCCTGCGATAACCCATGACAAAAAGAAAGGAAAAAACATGCTGGTCTGATAGATCCTTGCCAGATACTTGCCTGAAATCTCATTCAGCATGATGGCAAAGCTTACGCATATGAAAAGGCCCAGGAAAATCCATATGACATTATATACCACTGTATTTCGGATCGCCACAAATGCATCGTTTGTTGAAAATAGAAAATAGAAGTTTTTCAAGCCCACCCACCTGCTATTAAAAAGGCTTGCAAAATATCCCTTCCCGCTGATTCTGAAATCCTTAAATGCCACAACAATGCTGACCATAGGGAAGTACCGGAGTACTAAAAGCCATATCGCTCCCGGCAAAGCCATCAATGTCAAAACAAAAGTTTTGTTAAATAACCGTTCCTTCATTGTGTATCCCCCAACTGATAAAAATAGAAAAATTACTGGTAAAAGTGCAGCCTATACAAAACTTAGCAGCGCCTTAAAATAGCAGCTTACAAAACTATAATAACATAACGCGATGGGAATAGAAATTTGAAAAATTATAGAATTACTGTACAAATCATAGAAACCACATGGGGAAGAATAAAATACTCTTTTCATTGAACGGCAAAATGGTATAATAGGAGTATGTAATTTTTGCAATCATCCTTTTATATAAGCATTTCCACGGGGGGTATCGCTGAACCATGTTGAAGATTCCTAGGCAGATTTATCATAAACATTTTAAAAAAAAATTATTTAACAAGATTTTTATGATTTACTCCATTTCTATTATTATTTCCCTCATCACCTTGTCATTGTTCATATCCTATACTTTAAAAAGCACGCTGATTCAAAAGGACCTCGAATTCAACTACCAGGTTTTGGCAAATATCAACAGCTACCTGAACCAAAAGTACCAGTTCTCGCAGAAGGTTTTACAGCAATTGTATGCAGAAGCGGATGTACTGAATGATGTTTCATATTTTTTGGAGTATGACTCGGACCAATACCTTATTTATACACTCGACAGATATTCAGCAAGCCCTTCCAGTACCATTAGGAAATTCGATGCATATGTCGAGTCGCTTTTCTCCTTTGATCCCGACATCCAGGACATCCTATTGTACAGCAAGGGAAAAGAGTTTATATACTATAGTAACGGACATGGTCTTAAGCAGAGAATCGATAAAGCGGATTTATTAAAAACCAATACTGATTTAGATAAACTATCACTGGATAAAGGCATTTTAAAGCCTTCAATTTATACAGACTTAAATATTCCGCATGAAAACTATCATGCATTTACCATAACCAATGATATAAAGAATATCAGCAATTTTAAAGCCATAGGGAATCTAATCATTAACTACAATGTAAATGGAATTTACAACTCCTACGCCAAATACGCAAATGATGTTAAGGGCTACATCGTAGTCCTATCGAGCAGCGGAGATGTTATTTACGATTCTTCCAATACGTATTACGGCAAAAAGTATCCCTACTTCAGCTTATTGAACAACAAACAGTCCGGCTTACGGAATACACTTTACCTGGAAAAGAAATCCTTCGTTTGCATTAATACCCTTGACACTTCCGGAGCCATTATCGCTGTAATAACCCCGGAAGCTTTGGTTTCAGCAGGCGGGATGCTGGCGGAGAGGACAAATGTAATCATAACCCTGCTGCTGATCGCATGCAGCATATTCCTTACCTATTTTAGCATTCTTACCTTTTCAAAACGGTCAAAGGTTATCATGCAGGGAATCAATAAGCTGCAGCACGGAGATCTGTCTTCACGAATCTCGGTTAACAAAAGCGATGATGAGCTTGCACAAATTGCCCTAAGCTTTAACAGCATGTGCGATTCGCTGAATAACTATATCAATAAGGTATATCTGTCTGAGATCAAGCAGAAAAATGCTGAGCTTACCGCACTCCAGACGCAGGTAAATCCACACTTCCTGTACAATACTCTGGAAGTCATAAGAATGCGGGCCGTATCAACGGGAAGTGCCGATGTGGGAGAAATGATCTATACCCTTGCCGCCTTATTTAAAAATACAATTCGCAGCGGCATGTTTATAAATATCTATGAAGAAATCGAACAGTGCAAGCTTTACCTTCAGCTTTTTAAAATCCGCTACCAGGATAGGCTCTCGTACCATATCGATTTACAGCAGGAATTGCAGAATTACTACATCATAAAATTTACACTTCAGCCCATTATCGAAAATTATATCGTACACGGTATGAACCACGATTTACCGCATAATAGTATTACAATACAGGGAAGCAAGGATAATGACGATATCCTCTTTACCATCCGGGATAACGGTGTGGGCATAGAGAAGGAAAAGCTGGAGCAATTGAAGCAGAATCTGAATACAACCGGAACCCATTCCTCTTCATCGATTGGATTAGTTAATGTAAATGAACGATTAAAGCTTATCTACGGTGAAAAATACGGCTTGGATATCGATAGCGAGGAAAACAGGGGAACAACCGTTCATATTCGAATACCCGCAAAAAGAAAGGATGATTTGAACTAATATGCATAAAGTATTTTTGGTAGATGATGAACCTTTTATTCTGGAAGGCCTTAAAGCGATTATAAATTGGCAGGAATACGGTTTGGAAATTGTAGGGCAGGCTTCAAACGGTCTTGATGCCTTCAATCAAATAAGGGACGGCGAAACGGACATATTGATCACTGATATTACGATGCCGAAAATGAACGGCCTGCAGCTCATTCAAGCCTTGAAGGATACCGACCCCAATATTAAATTCATCGTATTGAGTGGGTATAATGAATTTGAATATGTTAAGGAAGGTATAAAGCTTGGCATTGAAAACTATCTTTTAAAACCTGTCAATGTACAGGAGCTAATTTCAACCCTGAAAAACACAACAAAGAAAATACAAAGCAATTCCAGCAAGGAGCTGTTTCTTCTAAAAAAGGACTTTACCATACTAAAAGATAACATACTCTATCGATGGGTTACCCGTACGATCGATATAGGGGAGCTTAAGGAGCGTTCCAAAATCCTTGATATAAATCTTGACTGCACAAGGTATGCGGTCTCCATAATACGGATCATTTCCAATCCAAGCGAAAACGGGCAAAAGGACAATATGGAAAAGTCGCAATTAATAGCAGAAGCATACTCTCTATGCTGTAAAACGCTTGAACAGTATGGTTCCGCGGTTTGCTGCAACGATTTTGAAGGCAATATAATCGTAATTTTCAGCGAATACCCTGCGATAATCTCTAAGCCTGCGATCCATGAGATCCTTAAAGAAGTACGGAACCATATACAAAACCGCCTGGGTGTAAGCCTGTTCATTACCGTAGGCGATTATCAGTATGCTTTTTCGGATGTCTATAAAAGCTACTCCATCGCTCAAAAACTACAGGAGTATCGTTTACTGTCAAATACCAGCAGAATCATAGACTTCGATGAAATCCTTCAGGATAAAACTACCGGACAGCCACTGCCGGAGCTTGACTATGATCTTCTCTCAAAACAAATTCTTTCAAGAAATAAGGAGGAAGTATTCGCCTTTATCGATACTATTTTTGAAAAACTGCAGGACTGCAATGGAGTAACCCCATCGGATATACATAATTACTCGATTGAACTGATCCTTCATATAAACAAAACCGTTAAGAACTTCGAGTTCAATTGCAACCTTTCCAGAAGCGACTATAAGAAACTATTTGCCGATATGCTGGAACTGGAAACCATGAACCAGCTTAAAGTCTATATAAAAACCATAGCAGACAATGCCATCGATTGCTTTATTTCCGAGGACACCCGGGTAAGTCCTGTGATCCGGGAAGTCATGCGGTACATCAGCGAACACTATGCAGAAGAGTTTTCGCTGAAAACCCTGGGGTGTACTTTCAACATCAACGCCTCCTACTTAGGACAGTTATTTCTAAAGGAAATCGGGGAACACTTCTCCGATTATCTAAACAAATACAAAATTGAAAAAGCAAAGCAGCTGTTGCTCAATACCAGCCTGAAGGCTGCTGAAATAGCAAAAAAGGTGGGATTCTCCGATACAGCTTATTTCTACCGGCAATTTAAAAAGTATGTCGGTGTTACGCCTGTGGAACTAAGAAATTTTAAAGCCACGAACTAAAACCACCCATACCGGAAAAGAGTAAAAGGCGGTGGATAACCGCCTTTGCAATTCGTTCTACCCCCGGCTTTGTAAAGCCTGGTAAATCTCACTAACCCTTTGCTGTAAAACCGGATGAAAAGCCTGTGGGGCAATTTCACTTAAAGGCCTTAGCACGAATTCTCTTTCGTGCATCCTGGGATGCGGAAGAATCAAATGCTCCTCACTGAGAACCAACTCTCCATAGAGCAGGATATCCAGGTCAATAGTGCGAGGCCCCCACCGGATGACCCGCTCTCGCTTCAGTTCGCCCTCAATTCCTCTACACACTTCCAGGAGCTCCTGAGCGGATAAAGTAGTTTTTACTTCCACGGCTGCATTTAAAAAATCAGCCTGCTCTGTATACCCTACAGGCGCTGTGTTTATGTAGGAGGATACCGCCGTAACTTCAACCCCATGGGCCATGTCCAGCATTTCTACCGCCCGGTTCAAATTTTTCTCCCTGTCACCCATATTCGATCCTACACCGATATAGGCTGTAATTTGACTACCATTCATCCCGATCCCCCCGTGCACGTTCCAGCTCTACAGCTGCATATTTGAGATGGTGCCCCATGGGAGCCCAGGGCTTCTTTACTACGACCTTTACCGCTTGCGCAGGATCAAACCTGCGGAAGATTCCTTCAATGACCTTCATGGCCGCCGTCTCAATCAAATCATATTTTTCCGCCTGCAAAATGGCTTTCACCGTGTTGCATACCTCGGCATAATTGATAGTAGCCGCAAGGTTTCCACTTTGGGCTGCTGTTTCCAGATCCACTGAAATCTGGAGAGATATCAGAAACAGTTGTCCCAGTTTTTTCTCTTCCTGCGCTACCCCGTGGTATGCATATACTTCCAGTTCCTCTATTACTATTCTATCCATGATTCCCTCGCTACTCGATCCATCATTTTTGCCACCCGTACATTTTCCAAGACATCGTGCACCCGCACTACATCCACGCCCTTCATGATACCCGCAGCCGTCACTGCCAGGGTACCTTCCAGCCGGTCCTGCACTTCCAGCCCCAGAACCTTGCCGATAAAGGACTTTCTTGATGCACCCAGCAGAATGGGATAACCCAGTCTTTTAAAGGCATCCAGTTGCCGCAGGACCTCCACATTCTGCTCCCAGGTTTTTGCAAATCCGATTCCGGGATCAATGAGGATATTCTCCTCCTTCATGCCTGCTTTATGGGCGATTTCTATACTTTCTTCCAGTTCATGCAGCATGTCCTCGATGAGGTTCCGGTATTCAGTCCCCGTTGTCCTGTTATGCATGATGCAAACCGGAACGCCGTAGGCTGCCGCTACAGCCGCCATGTCGGGATCATGCTTCAGCCCCCAGATATCGTTGATCATATGGGCGCCGGCTTTTATGGTTTGCTCTGCCGTTTTCGCCCTGTAGGTGTCCACCGATACAGGGGTGTGCAGCTCGCCGGATAGTCGTTGGATCACCGGAATTACCCGCTGAATTTCTTCCTCTACGGAAACCGGTACACTCCCCGGTCGGGTGGATTCTCCTCCCACATCAATGATATCGGCACCTTCCTCTGCCATGCGGAGTGCCTGCTGCAAGGCTCTATCCACGGAAAGGAAATTCCCTCCGTCCGAAAAGGAATCGGGGGTCACATTGAGGATACCCATGGTATACGTCCGTTTCCCCCATTCCCATGTCCTTCCGCCGATGGTTAACTGCTTCATTTACATCACATCCTATATAGATATCCAACTTTAGACTTGGATTTGTCCAGTGGCAAGTCTGTCCCAAGACCCGGGCACTTTTGCCATTGAAAGTTATAAGGTGTAAAGTTGGTTATCTGTAGTATTCCTATCCGAATTTATGAATTTTTCCTCTTAACTTAATATTCCAAAACCGGCTGTTTTCCGTTTTCAAACCGGTCACATTCTCCTATGCCTTCGCACCGGATGCAAAGCCGGCAGGTCTTGTCTCCCGCATAGAGGACCTCGCCCAGCGGGGTAGCTTTCTCCCCTTTGATCCGGTGGCTACGGATGGCGTCCAGGATCATTTCAGCCTCTGCCCCCTTTATGCCGGTATCCTCCAGAATTTCCTCCGCCAGAACTGCGCCCTCTGCCGCATGGTCCACCTTCTCCCGGTATTGCTTCCACTTGGCGATGTCATGCAGCAGCGCTGTTACATAAATCATTTCCTTACTGAGCTGAAAGCCCTTTTCCAGGGAAATGATATAGGCCACTCTTGCCACATCCAGCGCATGCTGCAGGTCGTGGCGGCACAGCCTCCGCTGCTTTTCCTCCTGGGCATTGAGCGATAGATATTCATTAAATTTCGGATGTTGAAGTATTTTATCGACCCGTTCCATGCCTTGCCTCCACAAACTCCCTGTATCCTCTGCTCCGGAGCTTACAGGCAGGACACTCTCCGCACCCGTCTCCGATGACCCCATTATAGCAGGTCAGGGTTTCATTTTTAATAATGTCAAGGACGCCTAAATCATGGGCCATCTGCCAGGTTTCCTGCTTATTGATCCACATCAGCGGCGTATGAAGAACAAATTGATAGTCCATGGCCAGATTCAGGGTTACATTCATGGACTTGATAAATACATCCCTGCAATCCGGATATCCGCTGAAATCGCTCTGGGATACCCCTGTCACGATGTGGTTCGCCCCTCTTTGCTTGGCAAATACTGCTGCAAAAGCCAAAAACAGCATGTTTCTTCCATCCACAAAAGTATTGGGCAATCCTTCTGCCGGTGCATCCTTATCCACTGCAATATCCGTACGGGTTAGTGAATTGGGTGCCAGCTGGTTGAGCAGCGCCAGATCCATAATGGTGTGCTCTACGCCATATTTTTTACAAATATTTGCGGCACATTCCAGCTCCAACTTGTGCTTCTGGTTGTAGTCAAAGGAGACGGCAATAACCTCTCCAAACTGCTTCTTTGCCCAAAACAGGCAGGTAGTACTGTCCTGTCCTCCGCTGAATACCACAACGGCCTTTTCCCTGTTTACCTCTTGATTCATCCCATTCCCATCCTTTACCATTATCTAAATAACATCATTAATTTGCTGTTCACACTGTCATCGGTGTTAAATTTTCCACGCAAGGTTGTGGTTGTAGTCACTGCCTTTGTGTTTCGAATGCCTCTGGCAGTCATACAGGCATGCTGCCCCTCAATAATAACCGCTACATCTTCGGAGCCGGTAACCTTCTGCATAATTTCGGCGATATCCGAACCGATGCGTTCCTGGAGCTGGAGCCTTTTAGCTACCATATCCGCGATTCTGGCAAGCTTGCTGAGGCCGAGGATTTTCCCGTTCGGTATATAGGCAATGGCTACCTTCATATTATACATCAAAGCCAAATGATGCTCGCAATAGCTGAAAATCTCGATATCCTTCATGATGACCATTTCCTTGTTTCCCTCAGGGATCAACAGGTCTTCCTCGAAGGTTTTGCTAAACATTGCCGCAATTTCGTCATTGGTATAGCATATCCCCTCGAATATTTCCTCGTACATCCGGGCGACACGAGCCGGCGTCTCCTTCAGTCCTTCCCGGTCGGGATTTTCACCGATGGCCAGCAGGATACCCCGGATATGCTCTTCAATCTTCTTTTTGTCTACCGCCATTGCATTACACCCCCCTTGTATCCGGATGCCAGATGATTTTGTGCAGCTGCGGCTGCAGTCTGACTCCGTTCATTTTGTTTTGCTTCATAAACTCTACAATAGCATCCATATCGATCTTCCCGAAAACCGGACTGATATGCACCCCGCATTTCTCCGTCAATCGGTGCTTCTCTATAATAGATTTTGCCGTTTCAAGGTCTTTCATGCTTCCCGCTACAAATTTCACCGTATCCTGCGGCATCAGATACCCAAAGTTAGCGATTTTCATTGCAGGCTCCATCCCACTGGAGCCCAGCTTATAATCCATGGTGAATACCGGGCGGTTGGGGGAAATATCGCCAAACTCCCGAAGTTCCACACTCCCGTTGGTCTCGATTTCTATTCTAAGTCCATCATCCGAAGCCAGCAGATACAGCAGTTGACGGATTCCTCCCTGCAGCAGCGGCTCCCCCCCGGTCAGCGTTACATTTCGTATGCCTGTCGCTTTGATATAGCCGTAGAGCTCTTCCTCCGACAGCTCTTCATACTCCACCGTCGCAGTATCCGCTGCCCACAGGGTATCACAATAGCTGCACCGCAGATTACACCCTGCAAACCTTATAAACACAGCCAACAGGCCCGCCTGATTCCCTTCTCCGTTCACACTGATAAATTTCTCTACCACCTTATACTTCATACCTGCACCTCGTCACGTTCATAAGCAGCACTGTTGGTCGGTGTTTCGTAGACGGTAACCCGCTGCACTTTGTACCCCTTCTCACAAAGGCTGTCATAAAAGAAGCGCGAGAAATTCTCAGCAGTAGGCCTGAAGGTAACCTTAATCACACGAAACCCATCTTCAATCAGGCATTTCAGTGTCTCCTTCCGAAGGGTTTCCTCCTCTATGATAAGGGCATGGTCATAATAATCCAGCAGTTCCCGTACATCTCTCTTCAAATCGGAGAAATCCGCCACCATCCCCCGGTTCTGCCCTTCCTCGATTAGCACAGGTGCAGAGACTTCAACCTCCACTCTCCACCGGTGCCCATGGATATTTGCACATTTACCGCTATATCCCGCCAAAAAATGAGCACTGTCAAAGCTATGTTCCACTTTTATTCTATACATTCCGTTTTCTCTCCCAGCCTGCTAAATTTCATTCCCCCCCAGGAACAACACCCGATAGCTCCATTAAACTGCGGGTCTTCCACACAGAGAATTTCATTATAATCATTTTTCAGGAATTCCCGGATCGCCCTGCCTTTGGCAACTCCACCCGACAAAACCAGTGTTCTGCCTTTGAACTTCGTGAGCAGTGGCTGGAGTCTTTTATACAGGGAGTAATTCACACCCGCACACAAGCGTTCCACAGATACCCCCTCCGCAATTTTTCCTATGAGCTCCGACTCGGAGAAAACGGCACAAGTGGAGTTCAGCTCCACCGGGTTTTCCGTATATTCCGTCATCTGCTCCAATGGAATTTCCAGCACACCCGCCATATTTTCCAAATACCTTCCACAAGACGCTGCGCATTTGTCATTCAGTTCCAGGTCCGTCAACACGGACTTCTGAACCCTGGCGATCTTCACGTCCTGTCCTCCCACATCCAGGAGAACAAAATCCTTCAGACCCGTCTGCCATATAGCCCCGTAAACGTGGGCTTTTACCTCGTTGATAGGAGTAAACTTATTCAAATCCGTATTATTTCTGCCATAGCCCGTAGAGATGGCAGCCTCCACTTCTCCGATTCCCAGTTTCTCCATATCCACCGTAACCTTGCCCTGAAAACTGCAGTAATCCCTGTAAAAGGACATGGTTCCAATCTTGAACCTTTTTACAATCCGGTTCCTTTCCATCAAAACCAATTTAACCTCTCTGCTGCCTAAATCAATGCCTACAACCTTCATTCGTTTCTCCCCTTTATAGATATCCAACTTTAGACTTGAATGTATCCAGTGGCAAAGCTGCCCCAAAACCCGGGCATTTTTACCTCTGGAAATTATAAGGTTTAAAGTTGGATATCTGTACATCCTGCAGCATGTCGATGAACGCCTCGATTCGAAGCTTGGTTCTGGCATCCAGGCAGTTCAGCTTGTCTCCTTCAATATTTAAAATGGGAACCTTGAGGTGTTCACGCAGAACAATATCCTCAATGGCTCGGTAGCAAAAAGCCTGTGTATAGTGAATAATGGCATCAATCCTGCGAAGTTCAATCTGTTTTTTGATTTCAGCGATTCGGAAACCGATATCATACGGGTACGTGTAGTCATAGTACTGGTGGAAAATATCCGGTGCTTCCTCTGACCGCGGGAAAGCAAACTCTCTCTGCACTTCGTTATATACAACCCGGGCATTCAAACCCTCTACATATTCGTATAAATCCCCGGTCATGGGCGGGACCCCCAGATAACCCAACCGGATATTTTTATCCTCCGCTTTTCTCATGGATATAGCAGCAATGGCCCGCTCCAGCTGCTTTTCAAAAGACTCCGCATCTCCGTTTACATCACTCATGCTTACCTGGTACAAATGATTCTCAAAGCCCGTAGCTTTATTCTCCAGAAAAGTTAGTTCATCCACCCGCTTGGCCAATTGCCGCAGCCGGTTCATCCTTGCTCTTACCCTTTCGACGTCTGCCGGCAGTACCCCGAAAAGCTCCATGAATTTCCGGATTTCATTTTCCACATCAGAGATTGTATGGCGATGTGGATAGGAAAAGGGATGCACCTTGATGCCTCTCAGCGCCAGTACCTCCAGCAACGCACGGGAGTTGGAGCAATCGCCCTCTATCACGCCCACAATCTCATCAATCCCTTTTGCGGCGCAGACTCCGTAAAGCCCCTTAATCCACGCACAGGTACTTTTAGGGAATCCATCCCTTTCGGCTATATCGATATATTCAGCGTAGTTTTTATCCGTAATAAAGATATTGTTCAGGTCTACCGGTGTATAACCGGCAGCCAGAAGTACCTCCACCGGTACGGTTGTCGTTAAACCTATTTTTCTCATTCATCATTCTCCAGTCAAAAAGGCAATAACAAAGGTGGCTTTGCCACTTTTTTAAACAATAAAAAAAGGACTCACCGGTCCTTATATAAACAATTCCATGCTTTCTATTGATTAAATGCCCAAAAGCGACATCGCCAAGGCCATATGCAATACCAACAAAGTCATGCTCCCGCAATTTTGAATCCGTATGAATGATAGCTTGCGAGGCATGCAGCATGCTTCCTATAGTTTTGTTTATAGACAGGATAGTTTCGAACTGTCTTATTCAGTTGTACTATAGATATACTTTTTCTCTCTACCGAAGCCAGTATACCACGTTTTATGCAGGTTGGCAATACAATGCCACCTTCCAGATTCTGCAACGGATTGTAATGAAGTTATAGCTCAGTATTACCTGAGGGTAAGTAGAAATAGAAAAACAAAAGGCCAAAATCTATTTAAATAGATTTTGGCCTTTTGTTTTTTCTATATGTTGTTATAGCGGAAACTATACCTGCTTTTTATTCTTTTGCACGGTTTTATTTATTGCATGTACCCGTTGAATATCCTATATATAATTACCACTGTTTCCGCCCTTGTTGCAGTACTCTTGGGATGAATCATCTCTCCACTGCCCTTGACAATACCTTCCTTAATCAAAGCAGCAACTCCTTCTACTGCATAAGGAGTGACCTGCGCGGCATCACTGAAACTGCTGATGTCGGCGAATGTTCCAGCGGTTGAGGCTTTTCCGGTGACTTTCAGTGTTCTTGCCACAAGAACCATCAAATCTTCCCTCGTGATTGGATCCCTGGGGTTAAACTTGTTGCCTTCCCCCCCATTGGTGATACCAAGCTTTTTAGCAATCCCCACAGCCTGATAGTAATAGTCATCAGGACTTACATCGTCAAAGTTGGAGTCAATATCAGCCTTAAGATTAAAGACTCTTACCAACAATGTAATAAAATCTGCCCTTATAATGTTTTTATCAGGTTCAAAAGTTGTTTCCGAAGTCCCTTTTACGATTTCCTTTGAGGCAAGTGCCAGGATCGCATCCTTGGCCCATGGATAATTCTCCAGGTCATTGAACGTTTTCGTCGCAGGTGCAGGTGTTACCGGTGGAACGGTGTTACTTAGTGCCTGCACCTGGACCGGTGTACGCTTACTCGTGGATGTCCCATCCCCCAGCTGTCCGGAATTATTCCTCCCCCAGGTCCATACGGCTTCATCCTTCTTTACTGCGATGGCATGAGCAGAACCTCCCGCTATCGCGATGACATTACTTAACCCCTGTACCTGGACTGGTGTTCTTTCATCCTCCGTTGTCCCATCTCCCAACTGGCCATAATCGTTATTCCCCCAGGTCCACACCGTCCCATCGTTCTTTACTGCGAGGGTATAGTGGTAACCACCCGCGATAGAAATCACATCATCTAATCCCTCTACCTGAACCGGTATTCTCTTATCCTTGGTGGTCCCATCTCCTAACTGCCCATAATCGTTATTTCCCCAGGTCCATACCGTCCCGTCACTCTTTACTGCGACGGTATAGTTGTAACCGCCTTCTATAGCAATGACATTGCTCAATCCCTGCACCTGAACCGGTGTACTCTTATTCCAGGTTGTCCCATCTCCCAATTGGCCATAATCGTTATTTCCCCAGGTCCACACCGTTCCATCATTCCTTACTGCGATGCTATGGGTGAAACCTCCCGCTATAGTAGCCACATTATCTAATTCCTTCACCTGGACCGGTGTTCTCTTATCCTCGGTTGTTCCGTCTCCCAGCTGACTGAAAGCGTTACGCCCCCAGGTCCATACGGTTCCATCGTTCCTTACTGCAAGGGTATGGGCGGAACCTCCCGCTATAGCAATCACATTGTCTAACCCATGCACCTGGACCGGTGTTCTCTTATCCTCGGTGGTCCCATCTCCTAACTGGCCATACTCATTACGACCCCATGTCCATACGGTTCCATCATTTTTTACTACGATACTGTTAGAACCATTGTAGCTGCCTCCACCTGCTATTGCCACAGTTATAGGTGCAGGTGTCGGTGCCGATATGGCAGCATACACCGTCAGCACCCCCGGATTCTGCAGCAGTAAAAACTGCAGCAGAAATAGCACACTTAAAACAGCGCAAAAAAACCTTTTGTTTCTCATAATGTTTCTCCTTTCAAATGGATTCATGTAGAATTGCAGCCTAGAAGAAAAAAGGGAACGGTTCCTTTGTCTTAACTCTTTGAGAGATTAACAGACTGAAGAACTGTTCCCTTTTTTATATAGGAAGGGCGGGAATCCTATATCGTTTTAGTAAAAGATAATTCCTTAATTTACATCAGTAGGTATCGGATAGAATCTGAACTGTGCAAGTTTCAGACCATTGTTATCATAATCCCAGAAGTATTCATAAGCCTTATCACCAAAAAGCGGAATTCTTACAGGATTATCAATTCCGTCATCCGTCAAGTCAGCATAAACATACAACAATTCTTTTGATACATTTGTGAATGTTGATTTACCTTTTTCGCGTTTTACCGTAACGTTTGCAGTAGAATACCAGGTAGTTCCATCAGAATCAACAATATAAGGTGTGACGGTAGAGGATCCTCCGGGTTTGCCCAGGGCTCTTACATATACAGAGTACGTGGTTATTCCATCATTCTCAGGATCCGGACATGGCAGCTGGAATGCTGCCTTGCCATCAGTTCCATTAGCGTCTAAAACGTCAAAGGGACCTTCTTGCAGTTGGATTGCTGTTTTGCCAAATTCATTCACAAAGATAACATGACCATTTGAAACTGTCATGTCCGCAGTTTTATCATTTTTAACACCAATGATGTTGAGATTATAATGCGTACCGCTGGGCGCACCATTACCACCAGCAGCAAACCCTGTAGCTGCAGTGGTCAGAATCGTTGCAACCAAAGTGATCATTGTAGTTATTTTCATAATTTTAGATATCATCGTAAAACCCTCCTGTATTTTTTATCCCACCCATTTTTCGTGATTTTAGAATATAGTAGAAGAATCTAATTAAAACCGAAATTCGGCTACGTACCTTAACCCACGTGTATTGGCTAACTTATTAGCCTTTTTATATACAGCCTAATAGCAATGAAAATTGAAAACATCAAATATATTGAAGGGTCTGTAAAAGACTAACAGGTAGAGGAACGTCACTTCGTCTTACATGATTTAATTTTTAGTCATCTTTTTTACACTTTTCCTGGGATTCTATTAAAAGGATATTCTTATGGTACTCTACGATCGCTTTATCTACTACCTGGCTAAATGCTACTACTTCCGGTGCATCACGTCCTCTCTCTACTGCCATTTTATTCAGCTTTTCTCTTAATAAATCTGAAGCTATTTTATAATCTATAATTACCACTCCCTACTAATGTTTTCCTATCAGCTGCAGTTGCTTTGTTTACTGGCATTGGCTGATAGCATAGAGGTTTTTCTAATACTTGAATGCATATTCTACCATTTTTACCCATTCTATTATCAGCTGCTCCTTTGCCCCTTTACTCCTCATTATCTCTCCAGGCTTAAATTCCGAATCCTTATTACTTGAGCTGTATATTTTAACACCGCTATTTTTAAAAACCTTATCGAAGGCCTGCCGGGCTCTCTTTGACTGATCCGGTGATGTAACCAATATAAAGGATTTTATTTGGCTGTCATCAACAATTTTTTTCACATTGACAGCATTCTCATGCGTTGTGGCTGCATACGGGTCAATTACTACATCTTCCTTCTTCACATCATGTGATGTCATATAATTTGTTATGTAACTTTTATTACCTGCCCCCGACACAACCATTTTATTTCCATATCCCTGTTTATACAGCTCAACCCCATAATTAAACCTCTTTTCATTTTCAAACCCTCCAATAACAACAATAGCCTCGGATTTTACCAAAGCGTCTTCCTTTATCAGATTCTGTGCTAATACTTTTGTAAAACCTTCCGTATTGGTAATTGCAGAAACGGCAATTACCAATACGGAACATATCTGAAGGATAAAAATAACCCCACAGATCCGTAGGGCGCGATTCAACCAATTCTTCATTTTTACTCCTTGTAGGAGGATGTGAAAAAGTAGTTCCTCCTGTATTACTAAAATATAGTTAATTGAAGCCAGGCTTTTCTACTGCTTGAATGTATAGTATAGTAAATTTACCCATTCTACTACCAACTGCTCCTTTGCAACTTTACTGCGCATTATCTTCCCAGGTTTAAACTCTGAATCCTTATTACTGGAGCTCAATATTTTAACACCGCTATTTTTAAAAACCTTATCGAAAACCAGCCGAACGTTCTTTGACTGATCCGGTGATGTAACCAATATAAAGGATTTTATTTGGTTGTCATCAACAAGTTTTTTCACATAAACTGCAGTCTCATACGATGTGGTTGCATATGGGTCAATGAATAGATCTTCCTTGTTCACACCCTGTGGTGTCATATAATTTATGATGTAAGTTTTATTACCCGTTGTAACTATTTTATCCCCATACCCTTGTTTATAGAGCTCAATCCCATAATTAAATCTCTTTTCATTTTCAAACCCTCTGATAACAACAATAGCATCGGATTTTTCCAAAGTATCTTCCTTTATCAGATTCTGTGCCAATACTTTTGGAAGAGCTTCAGGATTGGTAATTGTAAAAAAGGCAAGGATTATTAAAAAGCACAACTGAATGATAAAAATAATCCCGCAAATCCACAGGGTACGACTCAACCAATTCTTCATCTTCACTCCTTGTGTTACTATCGTTTTTCACATCCTCCTATAGCTTTTCCGCTATGCTCTTCAGGTAAGGAATTACCTCATCCTTCAGATCATCTCTCTTAAGGGCAAATTCCAGTGTTGCCTGCAGGAAACCCAGCTTATTGCCAACATCATACCTCTTTCCCACAAAGTCATAAGCATACATGGCTTCCTGTCCCATAAGCCCCTTCAACGCATCGGTAAGCTGTATTTCCCCGCCTTTTCCCGGCACAGCATTTTCAAGGTGCTTGAATATTTGCGGTGTAATGATATACCTTCCAAGAATAGCAACATTCGATGGTGCTTTTTCACTCTCGGGTTTTTCAACTAAATCATTTACCTTATACACTCTTTCGTCCACCTGCTTACAACTGACAATCCCGTACTTAGATACATCCGCCTCGGGTACTTGTTGAACCCCAAGAACGGTCGTCTTATATTCGTTGTAAATATCGATCAACTGTTTGAGGCAAGGGACTTCCGCATCCACGATATCGTCTCCCAGCAGTACTGCAAAAGGTTCATTTCCGATAAAGGACTTGGCGCAGTAGATAGCATGTCCGAGACCTTTCGGCTCTTTCTGTCTTATGTAGTGGATATTAACCAGATTTGAAATGTCCTGAACCAAATTGAGCAAATCTTGATTGTCCTTTCTTTTAAGCTCTTCTTCCAATTCAAAGGACTTGTCAAAGTGATCCTCAATCGCCCTCTTATTACGGCCGGTAATAATCAAAATGTCTTCAATCCCTGAGTCGATTGCCTCTTCTACAATATACTGTATGGTCGGCTTGTCCACGATGGGAAGCATCTCCTTGGGCTGTGCCTTTGTGGCAGGCAAAAAACGGGTGCCCAAACCCGCTGCAGGAATTATAGCTTTACGTAGTTTCAAAGTATTGCACCTCTTTCTATTATATTCTTCTTTTAAGATAAGGTTTGACTTTGTCGCTTATGGTGTGAACACCTTTCTGTAAGCTTCAATAAGTTTCTCCTTTTCTATATGCCAGTTAAGTTCCTTTTCTATTCGTTCCCGTCCGAACTTTCCCATCTCCGTTCTATACTTTTCATGATCCAAAAGGTACAGTATTTTATCTGCCATATCCACCGGGTCATTCGGTTTTGCATATAATGAAGCTTCCCGGGCAGTAAACCTGCCTTCCTTGAGATCAAACTGAACAATGGGTTTACCCAGTGCCATATATTCCATGACTTTGTTCATTGTAGATAGATTATTCATCTCATTGTATTCATCCGGATTAACACATACGTCTGCCGTATTCAAAGCTTCCAGCATGGCAGCATCCGAAACCCTTCCGGTAAATGAAAAATAGTCCTTCAGGTTTTTTTGTTTTACATAGCGTAGTATGTTCACCAACTCAGTGCCATCCCCAACACAAATAAATTGTACATCATTTCTTCCCTTCACTCGAACGATATGCTCGGCAGCATCAATTAGGTACGGTAAACCTTCCTGTTTTCCCATTACTCCAACATAGCCAACCAGAAATTTACGACCATTTTTCAACTTCTCAACAGGAGGAGTTATTTTTAATCTTTCGAGGCTTGGGCCGCTTCTTACGACAAATACATTCTCTTTGTCCTTACCGCCCCTTTTGATGGCAATGTCCCTATAGGACTCATTGGTAGCGATGGATATATGGGCGCATTTCAGGGTTTTTCTTTCAAAATAAAGTAAGATCTTGTGAAACAGGCCTTTTTTTCCGAACTTTGCAACATAAAGTTCGGGATTTACATCATGGTGATCAAAGACAAATTTCTTCCCCAACAGCTTAAAAGGCCGTGCAACCAGGTAAATCAAATCCGGGGGATTGCATGCGTGGATTACATCAAATCCTCGCGTAAACAGACATCGCAGGGCCAAAACAAATTCCCAGAAAAGTGCCGTACCATATTCCATAAGATACCCCAAAACACTGTCCGCTTCTCTTGGAAGGCTGTGTCGATAGATTGCAATACCGTCTATCACCTCATATTTCTTTTCATAGCCTTTCCCTGTGGGACATATGATTGAAACAAGTGCACCATGATCCCTTAATGCCGTTGCTTCCTGCCAAACCCTTCGATCAAAAGGGCAAGGCAGGTTTTCTACAATAATCAGAACTTTCTTACCAGCAAATTCCTTCGTAATTTTTTCTCTCATTCGTACCATCTCCAAGCCTGACCAAATCGTATAGTATCTGGTCATCTCTGCTGTCAGTAAGCAGCTTCTTAAATTTCTCATCCCGGTTCCCTATCACAATCACTTCCCTATCTTTCAGTAGTTCGTCCAGGGTAGCTACCATCAGGTGCGAAATCTGCGGTACACGATTCTTTATATACTCCCTGTTTACCCCCAAAAGGCTTGATATGGATACATTCTTGTCATACACTTTAATATCGTATCCTTTTTCCGCGAGTATTTTCACGATTTCAACCATGGGGCTTTCTCTCAAGTCATCTGTACCCTCTTTAAAACTCAATCCTGCTATCCCGATTTTCTTTTTTTCAAAAGAGATGATTTTTTTTATTACGTTGAGTATTTGCACCTTATTGCTTTGCAATATGGAGTTTAACAATGGCGTTTCAACATTGACCCTTTTTGCGAGATAGTTAATGGCACGCAAATCTTTTGGCAGGCAGGACCCCCCAAAAGCAAAACCGGGTTTAAGGTAAGCAGAAGAAATATTGAGCTTCATGTCCTGCATAAATATATCCATAACCTGATGACTGTCCATGCCCATACTTTTGCACAACAGACCGATTTCATTCGCAAATGTGACCTTAAGAGCATGAAAGTTATTGTCGACATACTTAACCATTTCAGCAACTTCTATCACGGTTTTTATTTTTATCCCCGGCAAGTTCTCATATATCGCCAGTACTTTGTCGGCGATTTCTTCCGAGTCTGCTCCAACTACCGTTTTGGGTGGATTGTAAAAATCGTATACCGCTGTTGACTCACGCAAAAACTCCGGATTGAATACGGCAAAGAAGTCCGTATTATGCTTTTTCTTAGAACATTCTTCTAGAATAGGAATTACGATATTACGCATCGTTCCTGGAAGCATCGTACTTTTAAATATGAGTGTGTGAGGTTTTTCCTTACGTTTTAAGCAGCCGCCGATCTGGCGGCAGACATTTTCAAGGTTTTTTGTGTCCAGGCTTCCGTTTTGCCTGCTTGGAGTCCCGACACAAATCATGGAAACATCACTACCCATTATTGCTTCTCCTGCATCGCAAACTGCATGGAACATTCCTTTCCTATGTACCTGATCTAAAATTTCAGGCAAATCGCTTTCTACAATAGGCGGTATTCCCTTATTGATCAAATCAACTTTCTCCTGATTAATATCCACTCCTATAACCCTGTAGCCTTCTGCAGCAAGGCATGCTGCAGATACAACCCCCACATACCCTAGTCCGAATACACTTATGTTCACCGCAGTATTCCCCCTTCGAATTAAACTTTAATGAACAAAGTGCTATCGCACCTTGTTCTTCTCAAAAAGGCATGGGACACATCTTTCTGGATTACCGGCATTCCCTTTGAGTTAAAGAATGCCCTGGATCAATATGGTTCCCTTTGCCAGGGACACGGGGACGGTTCTTCTGTCTGGTATGCTTCACATCAGACAGAAGAACCAGATCG
>ENA-OFCE01000570-OFCE01000570.1-metagenomes-genome-assembly--contig:-NODE-570-length-23565-cov-6.876393_pt1 | contig 23565 bp, 5 predicted proteins | sample MGYA00153388_OFCE01 | MGnify analysis MGYA00153388
TATATTTACTAATCTTTACATTTTAATAGATATTTTAAAACCTAAACTATATAGGAACCGATCTTATAAAGCCCTGGATTCAGTGGGTATAGTCTGCCATGAGACCGCAAATCCAGGAGCTACTGCACTAAACCACTTCGAATATTTCAATAGCGGCGACAGAAGAGCCTCGGCTCATGCCTTTGTAGACTGGGAACAAATAATACAGACCATTCCGTGGACAGAAAAAGCATGGCATGCAGGGCCTACTGCAAATACATTGTATATCGGTGTAGAGCTTTGCCGGCCTCAAAACCATGACCCGGTTAAGTTTTGTGAAGTATGGAAAAGGGGAGTCTGGCTTTATGCGTACCTATTTGTTGAAATTCTCAAAATCAGTACGGTAACCCCTAATAACCTTCTAAGTCACGATGATTGCCGAAGGAGATTCAGGGAAACGACACATACTGACCCGGTGGGGCTTTTCAAGGAATATGGAAAAAGCATGGATGACTTGCGTATGGATGTCCAGAAAGAAATCCGGCAAATCCTTTCTAAAAAATCCGTCTACAAAGCAAAAGTTATAGCCGCCGTATTAAATGTACGAAACGGGCCCGATTGCACGGCAATGATTGTCACCCAGCTAAAAAAGGGAGAAATAGTAAGTATTCTGGGGGAATCAAATGGATGGTACAGAATTGAGGAAAATCAGTGGATCAGCTCCTTGTATGTTGACTTGAGGGCGTGTTCCGAGTGATGTGAACAATATGTAAATAAATGTGTATTATCACATATTTCGTTATATCTATATTTAAATATATATTTTTTTCATAATGTACGTTTACATTTTAATAATATCTTCCGTTATGGTGGTAAATATTGTAAAAATTGGGGGTATATTATGCAACGTACATTATATGAACTTACCACAAAAGGGCAAGAAGGGAATCAAGAAGCAATTATGGCGATTATAGAGAAATTCTCTCCGCTTATCAAAAAATACAATAGAAAATTGAATTATGACGGAGCAGACATTGATTTGACTATTGCTCTTATTGAGGTCATCAAGGCCATACCGATCAGCAAGAATGACAATTTTAAAAAGGAAGAACAAATCACAGGATATATATCTATATGCCTTAAAAACAAATACATCCAGTTATCAAAAAAATATGGAAGGATATCTACCATGGAGCTACCCCTGTATATTGAAGATATTCAAGATTTAAATTACAGCTTTGAGGATCATGTTTTTGTAGACGAATTATTGGACAAGCTTACGGCTTTACAAAGAGATGTTATCAACAAGAAATATATAAAAAATATGTCAAATGTAGAAATAGCAAAAGAATTACACTTAAGAATCCAAGAAAATAGATATCTGAAGCAGGTTGAACGGGAAAAAAATTATCATAAGCTAGTCAACGACCTGACTGAGAGATTCTGTATTTTACAAGCTGTAAAAAATAATGCTGTGTGTCAAGTTGTAAAATCTTTATTGCAATTTATATATATATATAACGCGATAAAGATTTTCAATTTAATAGGGAAAGTAATTGCTGGAAGGTAAATTTCGCTAACCCTTAAGGAATACCTCTAAGGAAAGGGCATTCATGCTCGAACCCTAGAGACGTTTCCCTCGAATGCATCTTTCCGTTGCTATTGAAATTTAGCCTGTAAGCTATTATCTTTCTTCTCCATGTAAAATCTTTATCGCTTCCTATATAGATGAAAATTCTTTATAGTACCTGTAAGGCAAAATCGGCCGATTAACGCTTATTTAAAAAATGTTTCATGAAAAAGAACTGCAGCAGAATCATAAGCTATTGATTTCAGATAGACCTCTGCTTGCAGCGGAATGGGAGGTATTATGGATAAAAACAAGGCAACCTCAACAAAAAAAATAGCCTTGCCGGGGCTGTCTCTTCCAAAAGGCGGCGGTGCAATCAAGGGAATCGGCGGAACCTTTCAGCCCAATTCCTTTTCCGGTACAGGAAGCTTTTCCATCCCTGTCTATACTTCTCCCTGTCGCGGTTTTGAACCCCATATAGAGCTTGATTACAGTTCCGCGGAGGGCAGTGGTATTTTCGGGATGGGCTTTTCCATCTCTATACCAAATATCTCAAGAAAGACAGAGGATGGCATCCCTCGGTATGACAGCTCAGACACCTTTATATTGTCAGATGCAGAGGAATTAGTCCCGAAACCGGGAGAAGGCAAAAGTATTGAGGAATCAGGTATAAGCTGGAAAGTTACCATGTATGTTCCAAGGATAGAGGGCTTGTTTGCTAGAATCGAGCTTTGGGAAGGCCAGGGCTGCTCATATTGGAAGGTGGTCAACAAGGAGAACATCACTTCAATCTATGGGCAAAGCGAAAATGCAAGGATATCTCACCCGGACGATGACACCCGGATTTTTCAGTGGCTCCTTGAAAAGGTTTATGATGCAAAGGGTAATAAGGTGGAATACGCCTACAAGCAGGAAAACGTCGAAAATGTACCCGATGCCATCTATGAGCAGAACCGGAACCATACAGCCAATAAATATATCCGGAGTATCAGGTACGGCAACTACTTTGATGAAAGCCTGATTGAGAAATGGGCCTTTGAAGTGGTTTTTGATTATGGAGAGCACAATGTCACGGAGGATTATCTGAAGAGCACAGATTGCGATCCATACGCACCTGTCAGAAGCTGGTCTGCCAGAAAGACACCTTTTTCTTCCTATAGGAGCGGCTTCGAGCTGCGAACTTCAAGGCTGTGTCAAAACATACTGATGTTTCATCATTTCGAAAAAGAGCTGGGGCCAAAGCCTTGCCTGGTGAAGATGATGAGCATGGCTTACGGTGAAGCCGCCGATGTGTCTCCTCTCCTGGAGGCGGTGGAGGTAAAAGGCTTCAGAAGAAATAATGATGGCAGTTATGTGTCAAAGCCAATGCCACCTCTTGAATTCACTTATTCGGGCTTTACTCCTGAGGGACAGCCCTTTGAGGATTTAAAAGTGATGGCAGGAAAAATCGTACCATTCTACGTCGGAAAGGGACAGTATAACTTTGTAGACCTTTATGGAGAAGGTATCCCGGGGCTTTTGTACAGCGATGACAACTCCACCTTTTATTTAAAGCCCCAGGGAAATGGTGAATACGGTTTTCCACTGCCCCCTGTCCTGTTTCCTATAGAAAGGAATTTGCAGGATGCCGATTATATGCTGACCAGTCTCATGACCAATGCCAAACTGAACCGCGTGGGGAATGAAAATATGGATCTCATGGGCAATGGCAGTCTGGACCTTTTAGTCAACGCCCATGGCCGAAGGGGCTTTTATGAGGCCAATCCTGATGGTACTTGGAAGCCCTTTAAGCCCTTTGAGTCCAGTCCCCTGGATTTGGACAATGCCGGCAAGGAAATGGAAGATATGAACGGAGATGGGATTCCTGACCTTTTGATATTTGAGAACGGCGGGTTAAAGATATATCCTTCATTAAGCCATATAGGCTTTGGCATGCCGGAAAGAACTTGCATTCCGGGAGAAGGTGATGAGGCGTTTCCCATATCAAACAATGATAATGCAGAAGAAGTCCTCAGCTTTGCAGATATGTTCGGAGACGGACTGTCCCACAGGGTAAGGATCAGAAATGGCATGGTGGAATGCTGGCCCAATCTGGGGTATGGACATTTTGGCAAAAGAGTCCTGTTTGGGAATGCCCCCAGATATGGCGACAAACTGGATGCTTCCAGATTGTTCTTTGCCGATGTGGACGGATCAGGCGTGACGGATATTGTGTATGTATACCCTGATAGAGTGGATGTATTTTTAAATCAGGGAGGCAACAGCTTCAAGGAGCCTATTTCAATTCCTCTGCCTGAAATATACGACAGTCTCAGCAGCATCAGCTTTGCGGATGTAAAGGGCAATGGTTCTACCTGTATGATATTTTCCAAACTGGAAACGGATATCCGTAATTATTGCTATGATTTTACAGGCGGGGTAAAGCCTTGGCTTTTGACAGGGATTGATGACAATATGGGAGTTATCACCCGTATAGGGTATGTAAGCTCGGTAAAATTTTATCTTGAGGATCAAAAAAATGGAACACCATGGAAGACAAAGATTCCTTTCCCCGTTCATGTGGTTGAAAAGGTAGAGGCCATAGACCGCATCTCGGGCTCTAAGCTGGTTTCCTCCTATGAATACCATGATGGCTACTATGACTATTATGATAAGGAATTCCGGGGCTTTGGATATGTGGAACAGTGGGATACCGAGAGCTTTGATGTGTTTTCAAAACACGGCCTGTTGAAGGGTACAGCCTTTGACGCCGGGGACAGCAGTCTACATGTTCCTCCGGTCTATACAAAAAGATGGTATCACACAGGAGCTTACACTGAGGCAGGTATTTTGTCAAAGCAGTATAGAGCTGCCTATTATCAGCAGGATTCAAATGCTTATATCATGCCGGACAGTATCCTTGATCCAGTCATCCGGAGTGATGATACCGAGACACTTCGTCAAGCCTGCCGCGCTCTCAAAGGTCTTTTGCTCCGCGAGGAGGTTTATGGACTGGATGGACAAGCGGGTAAGTCGGAGCATCCTTATTCGGTAACGGAATCCAATTCTTATATCAGACAGGTTCAGCCCATGGGAGATAACCAGGATGGGGTATTTTTCCCTCATGACAGGGAGCGCATCAGCTATCACTATGAACGCAACGCCACTGATCCTCGCATACAGCACAGCTTTGTGCTGGAGGTTGATGCATTCGGAAACATAAAAAAATCCTGTGATGTATTCTATCCAAGACGTGAGGCGGATTATCCCGAACAGGCCCAACTCAAGGCTTCTATGGAGCTTGGGAGCTTTATAAACCACGACGGTGAGTATTATCTGACAGGTATCCCTTATGAGATCAAAGTCTATGAGATAAGCGGCCTGGATCTGCACGGAAAGGAATATTTCAGCTTTGCGGAGCTTGAGCAGCAGCTCGGGGAAAGCCAGGAAAGGCTGATATCCTGGGAAAGAACATATTTCTGGGATGAGAAGCAGGAGGACTATCTTCCACTTGGAGAAATAACCCCACTGGCACTTGTACATCATACGGAAGCAGCAGAGTTCTCCCAAACACTGGTTGAGACTGCTTTTGGCGGTAAGGTAAGCCCCGGAATGCTGGAAACAGACGGTGGTTATGCTCTAAAAGAGGGCTGCTGGTGGAATAGAGGGCTTGTGGAGCACTATTACAGGAAGGAAGATAATAAATTCTATCTGCCTTGGAAGGTGGAGAATTCGTTTGCGCCTGAGGCTTCATCCCTCCATACGGAAACGACTCTGGTGTACGACTCCTATTGTATGGCACCTATCAGGGAGATACATTATTTGACTGATGAGATAGCAAATACCTCAAGTATACTACTTGATTACATTACCCTCCAGCCCATACAGCTTACGGATATAAATGGGAATATCTCTCAAATAATTCACGATCCCTTAGGGAATGTGATAGCCGTATCAGCCCACGGTATTTCAGAGAGCAAGCCTCAAGGAGACTGTGACTTGAAGGATTACATTGTGCTAGCTGATGCCGGCCTAAAAGATGTATTGAGCAATCCCCATAAATATCTGCAAAATGCTTCCACCTATTTCTACTATGACATTTTTGCATGGAGAACCAGGGGACAGCCTGCCTGCTTTGCAGCTCTGAACCGTGAAACTCATGTAAGCGATTTACAGGACGGTATGCAAAGCCGTATGCAGATTGGGCTGGGGTATACCGACGGTTTTGGAAGGGAAATAGAAAGAAAGGTAATGGTTGACCCCGGTGATGCGGTTTTGTGGGGTGAGGACGGTACCCTCACACAGGGCTATGCCGAACAGCGCTGGCTGGTATCAGGCAGAACTGTCTACAATAACAAGGCAATGCCCGTCAAGCAATACCTGCCATACTTCTCATCCATATCCTCCTATGAAGCCCAGGAGCAGGTGGATGCTTTCCTCCCCCCTCCGATGGTCACCTGGTATGACCCTTTGCTTCGTGTGGTGAGAGTCGATACTCCCAAGGGCTTTTTCTCAAAGGTTGAATTTACGCCCTGGCAGGAGACCTATTTTGATGAGGATGACACCGTAAAGGATTCGTTGTATTACAACCGCTTTATGAAAGATTATCCCATAAACCCAAGTCAGGTACAAAAGGATGAAAAGGACGCACTGGATAAGGCGGCGTGCTTCTATAACACACCACAGATAAAGGTGCTCGACAGTATGGGCTATGTCTTTCTTGACATACAGCAGCTAAACGAGGGGGAAAGCCTCAAAACTTACTCTATGCTGGACATTGAGGGGCGTGTCATTAAGGCTATTGATCCTCGCTTATATGCTGCCAATATCGCAAATGGCACTGATTACTATAACTTCAAACATGTCTACAGTCTGTCGGGAACACCACTTTCGGTTGACAGTGCCGATGCAGGGCTCAGGCTGAGCTTTGGCAATATTTTTGGAAACACAATCCATACGTGGGACAGCAGGGGCTTCCATATGGCTATGACATATGATTCTCTTGGTCGTCCTATAAATATTCATGTGGATGGCAATGACGGCAGGGGCACGGTATTGGACCAGACTGTCGAAAAGCTCGTATATGGTGAATATTCAGGCCAAAGCGGAAAAAACCTCAGAGGGAAAATATACAAGCACTATGATCAGGCCGGAGTCATCACCTTTGACAGCTATGATATTCACGGCAATACATTAAAAGCCTCCAGGCAACTTCGCACAGATTACAAGAATGAGGTCGATTGGGACAATCCCAATGCCATAGCACTGGAGAATGAGATATTTGACATCTCATATACCTATGATGCACTGGGAAGAGTCCTCTCGGAAAAAGAACCGGACGGAAATATTCAGCATTCCGCATACAATCAGGCAGGATTTATGGAAAGACTTGACCTGACATACAAGGATGGCAGTCAGCAGGCATTTGTCCAAAGTATGGACTATAACGCGCAGGGGCAGAGGCTTCAGGCTACCTATGGAAACGGTGTGATGACTAAATACACTTATGAAGCTTCTACCCTGAATCTGCTTGGTATTTCCTCCACAAGACCGGGGCAGGCTCCCCTCCAAAACATTGTCTACAGCTATGACCCTGTGGGCAATATCACGAGGGTAAGAGATCACTGCTACGAAACAGTGTTTAATAACCAGCAGATGGTGGAGCCTTTGAGCGACTACACCTATGACGGATTGTACAGACTCATCGGAGCCACAGGGCGGCAGCATCCTGGAATAAAGGCGGATACTCATTGGACAGCATTTAAGCAGTGCGGCTTCACACCTTTTCCAACTCCCAACAGCAATGATGGAGAAAAGCTGGAAAATTACCGCGAAACCTATAGCTATGATGTGGCAGGGAACCTCACCACCATAAGACATGTGGCACCCTCTGCCTCATGGACAAGGCAGACCGGGATAGAGGCAGGCTCAAACCGCACTACCCTGATCCCTTCCATGAATGGTACATCAAGCTTTTATGAAACTCTCCATGATGCCAACGGTAATCTGCAAGGCCTCGAAAACCTCCGCAGTATGACATGGAACTACAGAAACAATCTGTCCCGTGCAGATGTAATTGTCCGGGAAGACGGCAGCACCGACAGCGAGTATTATGTTTATGACAACACCGGACAGCGTATCAGAAGGATAACCGAACGTAAAGTGAGCAGCACTGTCACCGAGATAGAGGAAAAGATTTATATAGGCAGCCTCGAAATCAAGCGTATCAAAAGGCGCAGCGGCACCGTCGACACCCTCATCCTGGACAGGCAGTCACGCCATGTCATGGACGGCAGCAGCCGTATTGCCATTGTACACTATTGGCTCAAGGATGACAGCCTCCGCGAGGTGGATAATCCCGGAGTACGCAAATGCCGCTATCAGCTAGGCAATCATCTCGGCTCCTCCGGCGTGGAGGTAGATGAAAATGCAAGCCTCATAAGCTATGAGGAGTACTTCCCCTACGGCGGTACTTCTCTCATCGCAGGAAGAAGTGAAAGAGAGGTAAAGCTCAAGGAGTACCGCTATTCAAACAAGGAGCGGGATGATATGACAGGGCTGTACTATTATGGCTTGAGGTATTATCCACCATGGCTGGGCAGATGGATAAATCCTGACCCGGCAGGCACGGTAGACGGGCTCAATCTGTATGGATTTGTTGGGGGCAATCCTGTGGTATTTGCGGATATCGGCGGGATGGGGAAAAAAAAGTTTGGTGCACAAGGTGGACCTCCGCCCAAAAAAATCAAGGCAAATACTGGAGCGGCAGTGCCTACAGGCACAGCAGCAGCAGCAGCAAACCCGACAGCAGCAGCAACAGCAGCAACAGACCCGAATGCTAGAAAAAAAGCCGCAGCCAAAGCTCAAAGAGATGCTAAAAAGCAGGCGCCCGCAGCCACCGCAAGCAGTACACCAGGGACTCTTCTGGGAGGAGTAACAACATTGCAAAGATTCGATTCGGTTGAAGACGTAAATTTTAAGGGCATCAATAGTGTCCAATATGGAAATGGAGCAAGGAAACCGGATGAGCATGTATCCAAAAAAGCAAAAACCTATACTGGAACTGATGTGTTGTCTAACGAACAACTGCGAGATTATGCAAAAGAATTTCTTAAGGATAAAAATGGCAAGCCGCCTGAAAGGGGCGCCACAACCGTTGTTACTTTTCAAGCCAAGGATGATGCTGGCCAACATAGAAGATTTGTAATGGTTAACGACCAAACAGTAGCAAAGCCAATCAGAGAAAAGGCTGAGGCAGCAGGCTTTATCAGTGTATCCGGCAGAAAAACTCACGGAGAGTCAAATATGTCACTATATTTATTGAAGCATAAAGATAACTTGACCTATGTAAATCATGGATGTGACAAGCCTATGTGTAATGGATGCAGCGATGTACTGGATAAAGTATTAGGTTCCGCTAATGTGAATTTTACCGGTGAAAAAACCGGTAAATATTCGGGAACATATTTCCATAAATATGATATACAAAATCCCGCAGGTAATGATATGGCAGCAATAATTCAGAAGAATTATGATACTAATGGTATCAAAAAGTAATGAAATGGCAGCAATAGTTCAGCGGCATTATGAAACTAATGGTATCAAAAGAGCTTCCTAAAACCGGATACATTCGTTTTTGAAGCGGCCTCTTTGGTAACAAAAAACGTATCTGAAAGCTCTTATGTGACTGCCAGGCTGTTCCGATGAACCACTCATCGGAACAACCTGGCAGTCGGCATTTATAACGAGGCATAAGATGGGCCCCCGCCCCACCTCTATAGGTGGCGGGTACCGATTAACTTTATAGGCGGCGAGCATATCTCCCGCCTCGTTGAAACGGTGTGTTGAAATTGCTCCGCAATTTCTTCCGTTGTTATAGCAGCCTTTGACAGTATTCTTAAAAAAATTATTTCATATATGTTATTATATGTAAAATATAGAACCGGTTGTAATAATCCTTTTGTTATTTACTTTAGTGTGTTAAGAATTAATTTCCATACTTAACGTATTCTAACAAAAGGAGGACATCATATGTCTGAAAACGCTTCAAGTCAAAGCATAAACCAGGCAACAGCGTCTTTTTATGCAAGCAACCCTGATTTCAGCCTGCTAGGGGCGAACCTGTATAAGAATGAGCTGCTTGACGGGTTGAACTGGGATGGACTGGACAGGGAAAACATCCTCGAAATGTTCAGGATAGAGCAGCGCCTAATGCGTCTGTGCAATGACGAATCCATCATGAGAGCCCTTGTGGCTCAGGGGCTGGACTCAGCACACAGGATAGCAGCCCTCACGGAGGATGCCTTCATGAGCCAGTACGCAGGCAGCCTTGGCTGCACTGAGGATACTGCGAGACAGATTTACAGAAATGCCGGAGATATCGTCGCAAAGACAATGCTTCTATGGGCCAATGTAAAGGATGTCGTAGCCTCACCTCACTACAGCACAATGAAGGTCAACAATGTAGGCCAGAATATCACCAGCTTCTTTGAGGAGCTTCCCTCCTATCAGGAGCTGTTTGGCAGCCTGGACTATTATGAGGTGGATGAGGCCAAATCTATTTTCGGCCCAGCTGCTTATCTGGTAGATCTGATGCGTATAGTGGACGAATATATCGAAAAAGACAGTACCATACCTACTGACCATACTCTCGATGCTAGACGTCCCGACCTCAGAAAAATACTGCTGACAAGCGAAAACACATACAAAACTATCCCCTATCTCCAGATAGTCAATGAGATCCTGGTAAATATAGCAAAGAATTACCCAAATCCTGAGGGAACAGAGGGAATGACCAAGGAGCAGGAGGAAGCAGAGGTATTCAAATCCATGGTCACCTCCAAGTACCCCATGAATCTTCCCTTTAATCTGCCGCTGGAGCAGATGAGGCTTTACCTCGGACAGCTTAAATCAAGCCTGCATGAAATATTTGAGGCCTTTGATATGACAGAGGGAGGCTCTGTTGAGACTATCAGAGAGTTTTTAGGCCTTTCCCGCGAGGAATATGATATACTCACCACCCCCGCTGCTGATGCTAAAGCATTGGGAGAATGCTACGGCTTTGCCGATGGTCTGCTTGAAGGCGCAGATACACTGGAGAAGTTTTTGGAAAAAACAAATCTGGATATGCTCGATGTCTTTATGGTAAAGACAGGTTTGCCTAAGGATGCTGCCACTCAATTGATTTATCAGGACTTGAGCAAAAAGGAAATAGCTGAAACACAGGCAATAACAGGTAAGTTCTTCATTAATAATGTCCTAGGCTCAAAGGGCTGTCTGAGTATCAGCACAAGCGAGGATGCCCAGGGTGAAGCCTTTGAACAGCTACTCAATCTGGATTTTGTAAAGCTGGATAGAATGAACCGTTTTATCCGTCTTGCACAAAAGCTGGGCTGGTCCTTTATGGAGCTGGACTGGGTACTGACCTCCATCAATGCCGTGGAAATTGACAAGGATGCCATTCTCAGTATTGCAAAGGTCAAGGGTCTTGCAGACAAATATAAATTACCTGTTCTGACTTTGTGCAGCCTCTGGTACGACATAAAAACCACGGGTGAAGGCGACGGGGATGCTTCCAAGTCCCTCTTTGACATTACCTTCAATGATCCCGGCCTCCTAAAGCAAAGAGCAGGCGCAACGGAGCCCTATCACCCAAAGACCTCAGACAATACCCTTTCGGCAGCCGATTCGCAATATAACAATCCCCTGTACCGTCACGAGCCTATAGCTTGGGCAGTTGGGCAAAATGCTCCTGCAAATACGGCTGAGCAAAAGCTGGGTAAAAGCATCGTGGCAGGCGGTGTCCCCGTCAATCAGAATGATATCGCCTTGATTGCCGGCTTCCTCTTTGGAGGCATGGATACAATAAAGCTGAGTGTCAGCAACCTTTCTGCCCTGTACAGACATGCAAGGCTTCCAAAGCTTTTGGGCCTAAAGGTAAGCGATTACCTTTTACTCCTGACCTTACTGGGGAAAGAATCCCATAAAGCCTTAAGCATCGCTGACGCGGTACAGCTGTTTGAAACTGCAGAGTGGTTGAAAAAATCTAAATTCAATGTTTATGAGCTTGACTACATCATCAACGGCAACGAAAGCCCCTATATAAGCAAGCAGTTTACTGATGAAAAAATCAACCAGCTTTTAGCCTCCCTTCAAGCCTTGATGAAGGCAGAGTACATCAATGAAAAAACCTTTGTAAGCCCCGAGGACAATATCGATGAGGCTTTATCAAAGGAAATATACAAGGGTTTTGCCTCTTGGGGCTTTATCAGTGAAGCGGGAATCGTACTGGTGAAGAAAACTACCCCACAGAGCTTTAGACACAGATATAAGACACAATACGGTCAAATTTTCGCTAATGTTTCAGAGGCACAGGCAGAATTTGCGGTCAATAAGCTTTTCAGCCAGAGAGCTGCGCAGGAGGATAAGCTTGCGGGCCAATTAGCGGTATTTTATGGCGCAAAGGCTGAGCTGATGCCGGTACTGATGCGTATTGGCGAGGCCCTGCTCTCGGGCTACACCGAAAGCTGGGTAAAAACCTTTGCAGACAATGCCCGTGACCTTAAGCCCGATGCACCGGCACCGGATATTATAAAAAAATATATGCTGATCATAGGCAAATACCTGCTGCTTTCCAAGAAGCTCAAGCTCAAGACCTCCGATATTGAAGGCGTGTATTCCTGCTCTTTCAACTACAATATTGACAATTTTGGAAGCCTCACTCTGGAAAATGTCAAAGGCCTATACGAATACAAGCAGTTAACTGAAGCCCTTAGAGATACTAGCGATGGCCTTGTGAGCTATTTCAAAGCCGTTTACCACAAAGCCTTATCCAATGATACTGCTGCCTATATCAATAAGCAGCTCAGCGATGCAAGCATGGGGCTCTTTATGGCTTCCCTGCAGGAGCTGATGCAGTCTACATATATTGACGGCAAATTCTTTGCCGGTGTGGAAGCAGGCATCAATCAGGTCTTGTCACAGCAGCTTTTTAATATCCTGCTTGCCCAGGGCTTTATTGATGCCCGGGGTGTAGTGCTCCTGGAAAGCATACCTCTGGAAGTGTTCAAGCAGCAGTATGCCGTTCAGTACTCAAAGATGCTGGAAATAGCCTCGGAAGCCCAATGTGACAATGTGCTCACAAAGCTCTTCAAGCAGAGGCAGACTCAGCAAAGCATCATTGTAGAGGAGCTTGCCGTTTTTCTGGGTATTGAAGCTGAACTTATGGAAGTGCTTGTGAAAACTGCTTCCAAAATACTCATAGAGCACATGCAAAATTGCGTGCAGCTTTTCGCGGACAATACCTCTGAAGCAGGGCAGCCCGTCTCCCCCTTGATAAAAAGGTTTATGGTGATTGTCTCGGTATACCTCGTGGTAGCTCAGAAGCTAAGACTGGAAGCGTCAGAGCTTGAGCTGCTGTTCCTGGATAACGGTGTCAGAGACATCGAGGATTTGCGTAAGCTGAGGCTGGATCAGCCGGAGATACCTGAGGACTTTGGAAAGCTGATGGAAATGCTTAGGGATAAGAATGGCAGCAACAGCTTTACCGGTTCCTTCAGCTTCATCAGGGAATCTGTCCTTATAGACGGACTTCTGGAGCAGCTTTGCAGTGTGACAGGCTGGGATAAGCAGCAAATCAAAGAATTATGCAATTACTTCTTTGAAATTGACTTCTGCATCACTCTGTCAGATACATTGAAGCTCAAGAAATGCTTTGATATTGGAGAAAGCATAGGCGTCGACATCTATTTCCTCAAGGAGCTATATGCTTCTAAGGATCTGCCTTCCCTGACAGGCAGCTGGGATATATACAGTGATTATGCCCGCAGAATACTGGAGGCAGTCAAGTCCAGGTATTCCGGAAAGGCATGGCAGGAGACCTATTCGGCCCTTAATAATACCCTCGCAGAAAAGAAGCGTGACAAGCTGGTCAATGTAGCTATATGGAAAATAGGGCAGTATTTCAGTGATATAAAAGACTCCGAGAGCCTATACAAATATCTGCTCCTTGACGTGGATATGAGCGGAGAATCCCAGATTTCATATATTAAACACGCTTTGAACTCCGTACAGCTTTATCTGCACCGCTGCCGGATGAACCTCGAAAAGGGTGTCACCCTCAAAAACATACCCGAAGTCTGGTGGGAATGGATAATGAGCTACAGGGTTTGGGAAGCCAACCGTAAGGTTTTCGTTTATCCGGAAAACTATATTGACCCGTCCCTGAGAGGAACTAAGACCACCCTGTTCAAGGGACTGGAAGAATCCCTTATGCAGGCCGATATCACCGCTGAGTCTACCGAAAGTGCATTTAGAAAATACCTGGATGATTTTGCACAACTCGCCAAGCTTAGATATGTTGACAGCTATTACTGCACTGTGGATTATCCTCAAAGAGGCCCTAAGGACACCTTGTTCCTGTTCGCGCAGACACAGACCTCCCCATATAACTATTATTACTGCACCAGAGAGCAGGACGGCTTTGAGCTGGAGGAACAAGCAGGGGTTTGGACCGAGTGGAAAAAAATCGAACTGTCCATTAATGCCAGGTACATTACCCCAGTATATGCTTTCAACAGACTCTTTATTTTCTGGGTGGAATTAAAGGAGACAAAAGATCCCGGTTCAGGTGATTCTGGTAAAATGTCAACCTATAAAGCCACAATCAAATACTCCTTCTATAATTTCAGCGGAAGCTGGATTTCACCTCAAAGCCTTGTAGAGGACAGGGTTGTTTACATTAACCCGGATACCTACATCGAGACAGTCAAGCCTGATGGAGGTACCTCACCCTTTGCAGACAAGTTTGACATGAACAGCGTGTTCTGGCAGAAGGTATATGCCCTCAATGTATCCGATGATAATTACGGCGATGCCCCCGAAGGGACTGCCAAAGCAGAAAAAATTGCAGTCATGTACGGACCTTTCCTTCTGATAGCATCCTCAGGGACAAAGCTGACGGTAACTGAACCGGTATACATAAAAGGGGATGACAAGAGCGAGTTCGACGGAAACCTTTATTCTGCAGGAATCGACTACAACAGGGTATTGGATTTTAATGCAGGCGGCTACCTCCCTGTCAATGAAGCAATGGTACTCAATGCAAGCTTACAGGATGACTTCCTGCTCAGAAGCAGCGAGTTCCTGGCCATCGGAATGAATGATAAGAATAGCGTATTCAAGCCCGCTGTGGACAAAGTGAGCAACTCACTATATGTTACGCCCTCCGACAGCATCATTTATGACAACTATATGGTAGAATATTCGGCAAATACAGTCTCTACCGACAAACGCACCGTGTTATTCTCAAGCATATTCAGCGCCAATGCAAAAATAGTCACAGTGAAAAACCAGCCGGGCATGTTTATATTTGACAACGGAGACGAGACCTTCCTGTTGACACCTTTTAAAGACCGTGACAGTAAAAGCAATTTGTTTACGCAGATTACCGATTCCTACAAAATAAAGATGGCAGATCCTGTCCTGGGTGAAGGCTCCTTTGTAACCTGCGTGATAAACGAAGATGTTTCAGCAAAGATATACAACAGTCTTGTGTCAAACAAGGTTGTGGATTCCAATGGAAATGTCGCCGCTTCCATGTCACAGGACAAGGTTGCCCTGATGCTCACGGCATGTCTTAAGGGTGCGGCCTTAAGCTTGACGGATAATCAAATAAATATGGTAAAGAGTGTCCTGGCCAATACAACAAAGGACACTCCCATTCATGAGGATGCCTTTGCCGCCGATACTGATATAGGTATAGATGCCACTTTGGCAGTAAAGGTGCTCCAAGCCTTAAAGTCCGGGGGATTACTGGATGCCGACGGGAAGCTTACTGCAAAATATGTCCCTGCAAATGCCTATACCATACTCTCAGGTTGTCTCAAGGGAGACCCTGCAAACCTGACCAACACCCAGATTAATGCGGTAAAAAATGTATTGTCCAATGCTGCGGAAGGTGCTGTATTTGACTCTCAGGACTTTGTTATCAGCATTAATGTAAGTATAAGCCAGGCTTTATCCAAAAAAATATTCCAGAAGCTTTTCGATGTGGGAATCATTGACGGGCAGGGATTCCTTGCGGAAAAATTCTATGAAGACCAGGATTTCCTCATAGTTTCCGTTTGCATGAAAGACAGCCAGATTAACCTGAACAGCACTCAAATTTACATTGTAAAGGATATACTACTGGAGCCGGGTTTGGTTATCAGCCAGAATTCATTTGTTACTAAAATAGATTATGCTACATCGGTAAGTATTTTCATGTGCCTCAAAGCCAATAACATTCTTGATGCACAGGGAAGGCTCAATGATACATTTACCACAGAAGCACTGTATAGCTGCCTTGAAGCTGCTCCCTTGAACCTTCATGTAGGCAAAATTTATGCGGTACAAAGCATACTCCTCAAAAACATGTCCAAAATTGACGGGGATGCCTTTATCAATGATACCATCAACAGCCAAACATCCAATAAGATTTTCAATGATTTAAAGAGCAACGGAATATTGGACAGCGAGGGCAGAGTCAGCCCTAACCTCAACAAAAACATCGATTTGTCCACAATCCTGAGCTATCTTGACGGTACTCAGAGAAATGCCGTGAAAAAGGTTTTACTGGATCTGTTTGTTCCGCTGATAATTGACTATACTTCCGGTGAAGCCATAGATATCAATAATATCAATTTTGCTGTAACAAGAATCAGTACCGGAGCCGTTGACGGGCTCAGTGGGAGACTGTTCTCAGGCGGCATCGATAAGCTGCTTTCACTGGAATCCCAGCAGCCCTCCGTGGAAAAGAAGCTCATGTTTGAGAGACTAAAGGCAAACCCGATTGTCAAGGTTTCGGACGCATTTTTAGTGGATGGGGCTCAGGTGGATTTCAAGGGTCCATACGGCAATTACTACTGGGAGTTATTCTTCCACGCGCCAATGCTGATTGCAATGAAGCTGAATTCCAATCAGAAGTTTGAAGATGCACATAAGTGGTTCGAGTACATATTCGATCCTACATTGCCTCCTATGGAGGATGACAATCTCAAGTCTCCAGAGGTACACCATTGGAAATTCCTCCCCTTCAGGAAATACACCCTGGAGTCCCTGGTAGATATGCTCCAAAACAGAGAAGAGATCAGCGTTTACAACAATGACCCCTTTGACCCCCATGCAATCGCCCGGCTCAGACTTGGCGCCTATGAGAAGGCAGTAGTCATGGCATGTATCGACAACCTTCTGGATTGGGGAGATTACCTCTTTACACAGTTTACATGGGAGTCCATCACCGAAGCCACAATGCACTACATATATGCCTATGACCTGCTGGGAGGCAAGCCAAAGGATCTGGGTCCGATCAAAGCCCAGAAGCCTGCATCTTTCGAGGATATTCACAGGAAATACCCCGTGGAGATTCCACAGTTCCTGATAGATCTCGAAAATGTGCTGGCGCTCAGTGCCACAATGGCAATACCAAGCACCAACAAGCCCTTTAATGCTATTTATGCTTACTTCTCCGTACCGGGAAATAAGCAATTCATGAGCTATTGGGACAGAGTAGAGGACAGGCTCTTCAAGATACGCCACTGTCTGAATATCAAAGGTGAAAAGCAGCTCCTGGCACTTTTCGAGCCTGAGATTGACCCTATGCAGCTGGTCAGAGCGGCGGCCTCCGACAACAGTGTGATGGGCGCTATGATGCATATGCAGTCAGGTGTCCCCAACTACCGCTTTAGGTATATGCTTGAAAGGGCAAAGGATATAACTGGAACGGTCATAGAGCTCGGCTCTGCGATGCTTGCCGCTCTTGAAAAAACCGATGCGGAGGCTCTCTCAATTTTAAGCAATACTCATGAGCAGAATATACTGAACATGACAACAATGCAAAAGGAAAAGCAGATCGAGGATCTTCTGAAAAACCTGGAGGGCATCAAAGAAAACCTCAACAGTGCGAAAAACCGCTATAACACCTATAAGAGATATATTGAGCAGGGCCTCAACGGATATGAAATAGCTAATCTGGCGCTTATGGGAGCTGCCATAATACCTATGGGTATTTCCATAGCCTTAAAGGGTGTCTCAATAGCGGGCTATCTGTCACCAAATACCTTTGGTCTTGCTTGCGGTGGTATGCAGTGGGGCGACGCCATCAATGCCGGAGCAGGTATAGCCGATGGTGTTACTTCCATACTGAACCAGGTAGCATCCATGGTCGGCACAGCAGGGCAATATGTACGCCGTAACGATGATTGGACTCTTGAGATGAGATCCGCAGAGTATGATGTAAACCAGATAGAAAAAACTATCGAGTCCACAAAGATTCAGATAGATATCGCCCGCCAGGATCTGACAATACACCACAAAGCAATTGAGCAGGCGAAGGATATCGAAGATTTCCTCAAGAGCAAATTTACCAGCAAGGATTTGTACAATTGGATGGTCGCACGTATCTCCACCCTGTATTTCCAGACCTACAAGCTTGCACTTGACATAGCGCTTCAGGCACAGCGCGCCTATCAGTATGAGCTTGGCGCAAATGACAGCTTCATTAATATCGGATATTGGGATAACCTGAAAAAGGGTCTCCTGGCCGGAGAAAGTCTGATGTACTCCCTCCAGTATATGGAGAAATCTTATGGGGAGAGCAATATCCGCAAGCTGGAGATTGAAAAGACAATTTCACTACAGCAGCTGGATCCCCTGGCGCTCCTTGAGTTCAAGAGCACCGGACGGTGTAATTTCAATCTGGATGAGGCGCTTTACGACTATGACTTCCCGGGGCATTACCGCCGCCAGATAAGCACTATCTCAATATCCATACCGGCAATAGTAGGACCTTACCAGAACCTGAACGCCATGCTGACACAGACAAGCAACGCCATCGTCCTTAAATCAGATGCCGATGCTGTAGAGTATCTGGTCAAAAAGGGCCAGGATGAATCTCTCGCCAAGCCGGAGCCTGGTGTACTGAGGGAAAACTGGATACAAAACCAGAAGGTTGCTATTTCGAAGGGTATAGATGATGCAGGAATGTTTACATTAGATTTCAATGATGACAGGTATATCCCCTTTGAGGGCACAGGTGCCGTATCCTCCTGGAAGCTGTCTATGCCTCAGGAGACAAACAGGATCGACTTTGATTCTATCTCCGATGTCATTATCAACATAAAATATACAGCACTGGAAGGAGGAGAGGATTTCAGCAGGGCAGTCAAAGAAAAGCTCAACGGTGTAGGCAGAAAATATATTACCTGCAGGTATTTTGACCTCAAGCAAAGCTTTTCAAATGCGTGGTATACCTTTACGCACGAAAACGGAGCCGAGGGCAAGCAAAGTCTCGTATTTGCATTGCCCGAAACCATGATCATGCCCAACCTTGGTGGCGCTGCCCTTCAGTCGGTTTATCTGAAGCTTGAAACCGAAGACGGTATCCTGGTCTCAGACCAGACAGGCAAAGGAGCCTTTATCAAGCTTACGGTCAAAGACACCCCTATAGACGGTGTACCTGTTCCGGTTTTCAATAACGCAGGTATAGCTGATGAAGAGCAAATAAAGGATATACAAGATTTTACAGGTGAGTGGACCCTTGAATTTGACCTGAATAAAGTGCCAAGGGCAATCCTATCCCAAGATGTGCTGGACTTTGACAAGCTCAAGGATATCGCATTGGTAATCACCTATCAAGCAGACCCGTTTGGAAATGTATAACAACTAACTAAATCGGAGGGGAATTGGCGCTCATTTTACAATTTCCCTCCAATACCCAATTACAAATCTAAAATTTTTGGAGGTGTATTTTTAATGGCATCAACGATGATGAGAGTAGAAAGGGTTTTAAACCCGGATTTATCCAGAGTATGTATTCCCAATACACAGGATGTGCATTACAAAATAGCAGGAGATCCAGTAACCGTAAAAAAATATATCGCACTTGTATTGGACTGTTCCGAGGGTATGGGCTATTACAAGCTGGATGGTGCAAAGACAAGACTTGATGTGATGAAGGAAAGTGCGTCAAGGCTTATACAAAAATTCACAAACTCTCCTGAGACACAGATATGTATTTTCGCCTATTCCGACAATGCATATGCACTTACCGAGCTGCTCCAGGTGGACGGCGACAACAATAAAGACAATGCAGCAGCACTGATAAATGTGATTAATTCATTAAGCAGCAGACAGAACTCCAATTTGGGCGATGGCATGAGAAAAGCCTACTGGAAGCTCAAAAATTTGCCCTCTGACGGTCTTAAATGCATGATTCTCATGAATGCAGGGGAGCCTAACATGTTTACCACAGTTTCAGAGCATCTGTACCATGATTTTGAGACCATGGAAGGCAATATCGACTATCTTATCAAAGACGGTGAAGGAAATCACGTCTATGCAGACTACCAGAGCGCTGTACGCTATGGTCTTGAAATAGCAAAATGGATTGCCGCAGAAAAGATAAATACCTTTGCAGTGGGATTGAATTCAGAGGAGTCCTACAAACTGGAAGCCATCGCGGCAGCCTGCAAAGCAGGGACAACAGCAGACGGAAAGCACTATTATCATGTGCCAGGACTTAAGGATATAGATTATATGTGTGACGGCATCTTAAACAAGATCCAAGCCGATATACCCCTGAAGGTATCCTTTAGTGAGATAATCCCAAAGGGAGTAGACATCATCAGTGTTCCAGAAGGATTCCAGTCCATCTTGCAGTCGGATGGCAGCTACAGGGTCTCAGGAGAAATCGATGGTATCACCCTAAGTAAAATAGACAATAACGGTGATTTTACCATCAAGCCTTGGGAGGGCATCATCAAGGTGAAATACGCCACTGAGGGAAATAAAGATTTTAACGCAATTGAGCTGAGATATATTGACCCCTACGCCAACTCTCATCTTGCACAGATTGCAGACAGTATATCCGTATATGCCTATCTGGACGTGATACCTCCTGTGACAGTATGTGCCTTGAATGGCAAAAAGAGCGCCAATGAATGGTATAGCTCCGACATTACAGTGACATTGACAGCTTCCGACAGTCCAGACGGCTCGGGAGTGGCAAAAACCGAGTACCATTTTGAAGGAGCAGATTGGCAGGAATACACTTCACCCTTTATTGTCACATATGAAGGTATAACAGCAGTATATTTCAGATCCTCTGACATCGCTGGAAATATTGAAGCTGAAAAAAATGTGATGCTGTATATTGATAAAACTCCTCCTATTACAACCTGTAGCTTTGTAGGAACAAAAGGAAAGCTGGATGGCTGGTTTACCTCGGATGTGAAAGTAGTATTAACTGCTTCAGACCCAAATACAAGCAATTCAGGCATAGCGAAAATTCAATACAGATTTGAAGGCATGACATGGCAGGATTACACTGCTCCTGCTATGGTAAGCAGTGAAGGAAAAACGGATATTTTCTATAGAAGCCTTGACAACGTAGGTAATATCGAAGCTGAGAAAAGTGCTGTACTATATGTGGACAAGACTGGGCCTGTACTGACACCACCTACTGACATAAACTATATGGCCTCAGGAGATTATGTGCGTTTATCCAGTATAGGTGAGGCAGCAGCAGTAGATGCATTGTCCGGTGTAGAATCAATAGCCAGTATTCCGTCTGAGCTGTTCCATGCCGGTGTAACACAAGTAATATGGAAAGCAGTGGACTTAAATGGCAATGTAAGCACAGAAACACAAAGTGTCACCATACAAACACCTCCCCCGTCATTTGAATACTCATACGGCGTAATCAGGGTCAATCAATCTGATTTTAAAATATGGTTTATACCGAACGGCTTTATACCCGGTAATCTTACTGTTAGATACAAACTAAGAGGAGGTACCAATACCGAAAGTACAATGGGATATAGCAATGGGATATGGGAGTATGAGCTGAAAGGTTTATCCAATACTGTACTGGAATACAGCTTTAGCTATACAAAGGACATGGATCATAAGGAAAATACCCCTACCAATGTATACGAGGTTACTGGTGATGTTGCCATTGACAGCGAGTATACAGAAAATGTGGTTAACTTAAGCCCTTCGGAAGCCAAAATATTATTCAATACAATAGGTGTGTCCAAATCCGTAGAGGTAATCTACAGTATAAACAACAAAAACCTTCAAGGCCGTATTATGATAAACAATAATAATACATGGGAGGCATTAATAGGTGGATTAATCAACGGTACCGTTGTAAATTATGCCTTTAGATTCATCAATGAGTCAAACTACCAATACAACACTCCTTGGTATACCTATACACATTACAGGGCATAATTCAAATCTTGGGGGCTGTTGCAAAGCTAATTGAGCAAGTTGGCTTTGGAGCAGTCTCTTTTTTTGTCCGATAATAGAAAACTTAGAGTAAAATTATCGTAGGCAAAAGCAAAAAAATATGAGAAGAATCAAAAAGACTCTTCCCATAATCACGAATATCCTTTAGTTTAATATGTTGCGACACCAACAAACAAAGGAAGCGTGCCATGACAAGTTTACAAATGGACAGTATAAAATTCAAGGACATTGAAAGAACTTTTTTTGAAATAGGCTGTGAAATAGCAAGAGAATTAATGACAGGGTTTCTGAACAGCTTAGATAAAGAGCTTTAAATAAGCCGAGATAGAAGTGTTTTGAGGCACAAGGGAAAACGAAGTGCATGCGTTAAGACACTTATGGGGGAAGTAGAGATTAGGCGGACTTTGTACAGGAGGATAGCAGAGGATGGAACAGTTGAGCATATATACTTGCTGGACAATGAATGAACGTGTCAATGAGAAAAAGAATGAGAGAACCGCTCCGCTGAATACTTCAGGACAGTCACTTCTTTCCGGCAACGTGTTTTGTGGCCACTGCGGTGGTCGCCTGGTCTTAACAACCAGCGGTAAAGTAGTTAAGCTCGCAAACGGAGAAAGAAAAGGTGTAAAACGGATACGGTACATCTGCTACAACAAGACAAGACGCCGTCGTGATTGCAATGGGCAAACCGGATACACTATGCACTTACTTGATGACGCAGTAACTCAAGTGCTGCATCAGATTTTTGACCGCATGTCAGCAACTTCCGACAACATAATTGTCGGAAGCGCGCAAGATCGCCATATGGCAGAACTTAGGGCAGAAATCAAAAGGGTCAGGGCTGAGAACAGCAAAGCGAATACCGAATATGAATCGCTTAAGGCAGAAGTTATAAAAGCAGTTCAGGGAAAAAGCAAAATGCCTATGGATGTCCTATCGGAACTCGTCAATGAAAGCCGCGATAAGGTTCTCGCAACAAGTGAACGTCTGACCGCACTGACCGCCGAGCTGGAACTGAGTAACGAGAAGGCCGAGGAAATGAAAACCGAGCTTTCCCGCATCCGCACATGGTCAGAGATTTTTGACGACAGCGACATGGAAGTCAAAAAAATGATTGCTAACTACATCATCAAGCGGGTCAACGTATATGAAGGCTACAAGCTGAACATCGAACTGAACCTAAATGTGCAGCAATTCCTCAACGGGACTGACAGCATAACCGAAGGAACAGAATCTACTGTGGCATCGTGAAGTAACACACATCCGCAATAAACTCTCTACAGCTGAGCAGATATATCCTACATATAAAAGTTGCTCTGTGGGGGTGCACACCCGATATATCGGGGGAGCGCTTGAATGGCATTCAAGAGGTCAGCGGTTCTATCCTGCTTATCTCCACCAAAAACAATAAAACCACAAGGCCAAAACCTTGTGGTTTTATTGCACCCTTCAACATCAATAGATCGGACACTTGATATAACAGAATCAGGAAGCTACAAAAGACCTGAACAGAAATGTACGGGTTTTTTGTGTTACAGTAAAGATTGGTTTCAACTTTCATCGCTATATGAATTAATAAGTAAGACAGTTAAATTTAGAGTTGCCGAGAATATAAAACAAGCAGAAGGCAAATTGAAAAAAGAAATAATCCCATTAAAATTGCAGATAGTAATATTGGGTAAACTAATGGGTAAAGACCAGCTAGTTAAAGTCAATAGTTTTTTAATAAAAAACTTTAGGTGTTTAGC
>ENA-OFCE01000571-OFCE01000571.1-metagenomes-genome-assembly--contig:-NODE-571-length-23553-cov-6.667546_pt1 | contig 23553 bp, 23 predicted proteins | sample MGYA00153388_OFCE01 | MGnify analysis MGYA00153388
AAGCGTTTGAACTCTGTCGGCTCTAAATTTTTAACTTGTTTGTAGCTCACTTTCGATTAGTTGATTTTCTATCTATTTTACAACTCTCTCGGACTTTCGCAGGAGGTCTAATATTCAGATTTAAATCCTCACAAGTTCCTCAAAATTTATCGCTATAGTTTGGATCTATCAGACAGACTGTCACTGACAACCGATCGGGAACTCCCTGGAAACATCAATACAGGAGTAATAAAGGCAACTATGAGTACCCATACTATCGGCCTTTTGCTGGCTATTCTAGGTGGGTTTGTACCGAGCGTCCGAACTACTCTTGCACAGACATTTACATCCACATTGCTGGGACAAAATTTGCTAGCTCAAACACCTGCACCTTCATCATTTCCTGAAGATCGACCGACTCCAGAGCTTGCTCCCGCAGTCAAAAAGCCGCGTGTTACTCAGGGTTCGCAATGGGGATTATGCGGTCGCCAACAGAACACCAGCCAGCGCAGTAGTGGCTTTACAGGGGATACTACTGGCACCTATATCAGCAATATTCAAGTCAATCTTCACAGCAATACTTACAGCACAATTACTTTAAACTGGGCTAACGAAAATTTAAGCAGCGAAACTCTACCAGTTCAGTTTAACGCCTCTCCAGGTGCGGGGAGTTGTAATCTAGATTGTCGCTCGACCGCCCAGAGTCAAAAGCGGGGTTCTCACTGTACGCCCCTGTCCCCACCGACTTATTTAGTCCAAGGTTACGATTGCGTTCTCCCCAACTATCCAGAGGCAAAATTTGTCACTTGGTTTCATGCAGAGCGAGAAATTGCCTTTCATGCCTATGCAGTGCCGCCTTATCCCGCTTCGCATGGATGTATGCGCTTATTAACTAAAGATCGCGGTGCTGAGTGGCTTTATGACAATACTTTGGCTGGCATCACCCAAGTAAAAGTCGATGGGAATCCACTTGCAGCAAGTCTCAGTCCCAAGTGCTGGAGCGGCGATCGATTAATCTCCCGTCCGACCAAAAAATGATTTGACAGAGCCAACGCTGTGCCTAACGGCGATCGTCTACCCTGAACCATCAGTGGCAAGCCGTGCCGTTGTAAAACCGCCTGAATTCGTTCGCGTAGCGTCGGCTCTGCCGAATCGACCGCGGCGGGCAATCGATTCGGCAAAGCTGACGTGCGAACAAAATATGAATGCCTCAGAACTCTAGCTATTTTCAGACCAAGGCGACGATACATCTGATGCTAAGTCAATCTCCTCTGGTGGAGTTCGATTCTCATTGGGAGAGGCTTCTGAATCGGCAGAGGCTCCGCCAACGTCAACACTTGACAGAGCTACAATCTCTTTGATGACTCGCCAGGAAGAGTGCGTACCCACCTTGCCAGCTTTGACAAATTTCCAACATCCCCGCACAAAGGAATTATCACCTGGAGCGCAATGTGGTTTCGTGCCAATTAGTTGTTCGACTTCTTCACTAGAAATAATCCATCCCTGAGTCTCAACCTCTGCCAAAATCGGCATATACCACAGCGGGTTAGATGGCGGTGAAGGCTTACCAAGCGATGCCTCCATCCGCTCCAACCGACTAGAGATATTTGCAAGTAACTGCTCGATCTGGCTGTTGGGTAGTGGTAGCGATGTGGTTGAGGCGGCGGTTGCCGTTGGCATCGCCTCTGTGAAAAAGAATCGCCCTTCATCAGGATGCAGCTTGGTTGCTGTTGCTACTCCGATATCGCTCTGGCTGTTGGGTGGCGGCGACGATTTTGGGGTTGAATTTGCTGTTACTAATTGTCGATCTCCATTAGGATGCAGATTGTTTGCTGTCGCTATTTTTATACTGGGCGGGGTATCGATCTGACTGTTGGGTTGTGGAGCCGATATTTGAGTTCGCCCTGCACTAGAGTGTTGCCCCACCCGATTGACCTCTGCGGCGAGATGTTTGAGGTAAATAGCTGTATCTTGACTGCCCTTGGCGGCTAATTGAGCGGCTACCTGGTTCATCGTGTAGACTAGCCCTTCATCGACCAGATCGGGATGTTGGCTCAAGATCGCTACTTCATCCCCTTTCGAGCATCCAAGTAAGGTTTGAATCAGTTTTAGATAGCTGTCAGCTCGGCTTTGGGCTGGGTCTTCATTAGTATTTTGTTGCAGCAGATGAGTAAGTTGAACTGTCCAATAGTGGAGAAATTTAGCAGCAGGGGCATTGCCTTCGGCATTAAGCCTGTCGGTAATTTGCGCCATTACTGTTAAGAGTTCGGCATCGATCAGATCTTCATGCTGCTGAAGTAGCAACCACTCCTCTCCTTTGGCACAGTCCAGCAGGGCTTCGATTAGGTGTAAATATGTGTTGAGGTGCTGTGTATCCATTTGAGCCTTCCTTTACAATCTCATTTCCTTCACAGTAAGTAAACAAGTTGAGGAAGTTGTGAGGAAGATCGAAAACCAGGCATAATCTTAACTGATTTGAAGAAACCACAAGAATCCTCTAATTTGTTGGCGAATGTTCCTTAGCAAAATACTGTCGAACCTTCGCAGCGATCTGAGGATTCGTCATTTTGTCAACTGTTTCGATATCTACAATATATCCACCGAGGTGATTTTTTTCGAGCTGTTCTTTTAGTTCGCCCTTTGCTTCACCTGGCCCAAAGATGAGAATAGACTCAGCATCTCGAATAGCTGTAATGATCGCAGCATAGTAAATATTTAGATGTTTCGTAAGATCTCGTTGGCGGCGGTCGTCAGCAGGTACCTGAACTGATTCATAATTACCCTCAAGTGGTCGGTCGCCAGCCCGCTGAAGCTGTTTTTCTACCCCCGATACTATCTCCTCAATCTTTTCCCCTTGCTCGGTAATAACTACCACGATCGCCTGACGATGGTCGATCCATAAACCTAGTTGAGTACTCATTGATTATTTCCTTACTATTATGGTAAAAAGGGAACATATCCCTCATCTATAATTCTAAAGAAGCTTTAATTATTGGCAGTAGTTTTTGCTGCTGCTTGTACCCGCGATAGTATTAAAATGCGAGATCGATGAAACTATCATAATATAGATTTTGGATTCTAATTTATAGCTGTAATCTCCTCCTATTGAAAGAGGTAAAACAAGCAGATTCAACTCTGCAAAATTCTAAAAATATAATTTAGTCATCGATCGCGTAGCGTCCGCTTTGCGGAATCGAGATCTCGGCTGACTAATGCTTGAATATCGGTTCGCAATCCGGTGATTTCTGTCTGCAATGCTTGAATCGATTTTGCACTCGCTAATTCTGCGTCATCGCTTTCGGCATCTCTGTCGATAAAAAATGTGGCTAGTGTTGCCGTCAAATAGCCAAACACCACCACCGCATATAACGCCAGAAAAAAGCAGAGGATTCGCCCTTCTGCCGTTTTCGGAAAGTAGTCAGATCCAATCGTCGTCATCACCATTGCCGTCCACCACAACGCAATGCCATAGTCAGTAATAACGCCATTGGGAACTTCGCGCTCGAACGCATACATTCCAGCCGATCCAATCAAAGTAACAATTACAGTTAAACCCATTACATAGCCAAAGCCGCGCCGCTGAACGCTGGCACCGAATAATCGCATTCCTCGGTTGGTACCGATCGTGATGCGTAACAATTGAAATCCTCGAACTCCATGAATCGATTGCAACGGTTGAATGACTCGTACAATCCGAAAGATTCGTAATGCTGGCATCAGCAGTGAGAGGGCAATTAGCCAGTGATGTTTGATGTAGGAAAGTTTGCGTGGAGCGAGGATGAATTTGATGCTAAAGTCGATGATAAAGGCGATCCAAATGGTCGTCCCAATCGCTTCTAAGATTGGAGTTAGTCCCCAAACTAGCTCGACGATAAACAATCCCAACCACGCAAAACTCAGCACCAGCATGGGCGTTTCCGACCAATCTTCCCACTGTTGCAGTACTTCGCTACACTCCCGCTCTAATGCTGGCTGTTGGTGTGGATGTTTCATAGTGAGTTTGGTGTTAGTGGGGCGAAGGCTCACGATCGAGTTTCTAATTGAGGATTTAATGAATAGATGGCAGCGTCCGTAGTTTCAAAGCAGTTCTCTCGTCCAATTTTGTCCATCAAGCCAGTCCGCTCCAGTAGCTTTTGAACTTCGGGTTGCAATCCACTCAGGAGTAGGCGGCAATCGTGCCGTTGCAGATCTTGGTAGATGTCTTGCAAAGCGACAAGTCCCGTGGTGTCCATGTTCGGCACATAGCGCAGCCGTAGCACCAAGTATTTTACGTCAGGTTCGTCTCGCAAGAATGTCACAAACCGTTCAGCCGCGCCAAAGAATACTGGCCCATCGACCCGATAAACCGAAATTTGCTTGCTCAACTCTAGCGGTATGCCGGGTGGAAATGCCTCTGTTTCAGGAATTTTGCCCAAATTTAACTCACTCATGCGTTTGATAAACAATGCCCCTGCCGCAATCAGCCCCACTTCTACCGCCAGTACCAGATCGAAGAAAATTGTCACCATCCAGGTGAGCATCATCACTGCAAAGTCCGCATAAGTCGCCCGTAGCAGCAAGCCGATCGCTTCCCACTCAATCATCCGCACACTTGTTACCATCAGGATGCCTGCCAGTGCCGCGAGGGGCACTTGCGCCGCTAATGGTGCCAATGTAAGCACAATAATCGCGATCGCCACCCCCTGAATTACTCCAGACAAGCGAGTTTGGCCGCCAGCTCGGACATTTACCGCCGTGCGGGCGATCGCCCCAGTTGCCGGAATGCCACCAAAAAAGGGCACGACGATGTTTGCTAAACCCTGCCCAATCAACTCGCGATCGCTATCATGTTTTTCACTGACGGTCATCCCATCTGCCACTACAGCAGAGAGCAATGATTCGATACTACCCAATGCCGCCAATGCCAAGGCTGGATTAATTAGTTCTCGAATTAGCCCGAAGTCATTCCAATGCGGAATTGACTGGAGCATCGGTAAAGATTGGGGGATCGAGCCAATCGTCGGTACATTCAGGTGAAAGAAAGTCGCAATCGCCGTTGCCAGCACTAACCCTACCAATGAAGCGGGGATGCTCGTTGTCATCCGCGCCCACAACAGCTTGGTGACGATCGTGATAGTTGTTAGAGCGATCGCTGCCCAATTCAACCCTTCCAGGTGCGTCACCGTTTGCCACAAGCCAGGTAGAAAATGTTCGCTACGCGGTAATTTTAGCCCCAAAAAGTTGTTTAACTGTCCACAGAAAATAATTACAGCAATACCATTTGTAAAGCCTGCGGTGACTGGATAGGGAATGAATTTAACCAAGCGTCCCAGTTTGGCAACGCCTAGTGCAACCTGAATAATTCCCGCCATCACCCCAGCAATCCAGACCTTTTCAATCCCATATTTAGCAACAATTCCCACGAGAATCACCGCCATCGCTCCAGTTGGGCCAGTAATCTGGACGGGAGAGCCACCAAAGACGGCGGCGATAATCCCTGCAACGATCGCCGTGTACAGCCCAGCTTTTGGGTCTACTCCACTCGCTACTGCAAACGCCAAAGCAAGCGGTAAGGCAACGACAGCGGCGGTTAATCCCCCCGTTAAATCACCCCGCCAGTGAGCAAAAGTCTGACTCATCCAAACTCGCAGATCGGCACCAATCGTTTTTACTACTGTCATTTTGAGTATCTCATAGCGGATTGTGTGGTTGCGATCGATACACCTCAAGCTGTGCCCGTAACTGAGCTACTTCCTGCGCCAGATCGAGCACGATCGCAGCTCCGACTAAGTTCACCCCCAAATCTTGCCGCAACCGCTGAATCTGAGCGATACGGGCAATCTCACGCGAATGTAACATCGAGCCTGTGGGTTCGATAACGCCCAACTGTACATAAACATGTATGACCGCGATCGAAGTCTGGGCTGCATTGGCGGCATATTCAAAGGTGTATAAGCAATCTCCCTCTTCTGAAACTACGGTGGTGGATAGGCTAAAAGTCATAATGTAATCTCCTCTAAGTGGGCGCGGGGGTTAAAGGTGGTATTTGCCTGAATTTTTTCGTAACATTCTCGCTCAATTTCATTAAGCTCCTGCGGCGTAACGATCTGAAGCTTGGCAAATAAGTCGCCGCGTCCCCCTTTTGGTAACGTCCAGCCTTTGCCGCGCAGTTTGAGCGATTGCCCTGATTTCACCCCTTTAGGGACTTTCATCGTCACGCTACCATCGGGAGTCGATACTTTGATTTCTGCCCCCAACACCGCTTCATCAGGGCGAATGGGCACGTCACAAACGAGGTTGTCACCCTCAAATCTAAAGAAGGAATGAGGTAACACCTCAATGGTTAGATACAAGTCACCCCGCTGTTGCGAGAACGGACTAGGGCGACCTCTACCCTTGAGCCGAATTCGACTACCTGGTTTCGCACCTGCGGGAATGCGAACGTTAATCGTGTCATCGTCGAGTTGGAGCCGTTGCTGGACACCGTGAAACGCTTGGGAGAAGGTGAGGGCGATTGCAGCTTCGGTATCTGGTGCGGGTGCTTGTCGATATCCACCCCCAAAATCGTCAAAGCCACCACCTGTAGTCCGATTAGCAGTTCTACGTCCCGATCTGCCTAGTAGATCGTTGATGAACGAATCAAAGTCACCATACTGACCAAAATCTTCAGTCCCAACATTAGCTCCACTTGGTGGCGGTGCTTGACTATAGCCAGGTCGATCCCAGTGTTGCCCAAACTTGTCGTACTTCTCCCGCTTTTCTGGGTCGGAAAGTACCTGATTTGCTTCGTTGAGATCTTTGAACTTTGCCTCGGCGGTTTTATCCCCAGGATTGAGGTCGGGATGGCACTTGCGGGCAAGTTTTCGATAAGCTCTTTTGATTTCTTCAGGAGTTGCTGTTTGAGACACTCCCAAGGTCGCGTAGTAGTCTTTAAAATCTGTTGCTGTTGGCATAATTAAATTCTGTGGCGAGATATCTTATTGAATTGCAGTTGGTGTATCCTTTCCCCTGAAAATCGGATTCTTTACAGCCAACATTCTCGATAGCCCTCAACATATCGATCGATCGAAATTGGTGAGCGATTGAGTAGTTGCTGTATATCTGATGTCACTAAATCTGCCAATCCAAATCGAGCGGTTGTGTAGATGCCCACCATCACTAAGACAAATGGCAGCGGGAATCCTTGCTGTAACATTTGCCAAATAAATGTTGGAATTGAGGGATTAGTATAGTGAATCGGTCTGCTTAGAACAGTGGTAAAAATGGCTGTGACTTCGGAATAAGTTAGAGCTACTGCACCTGTAAGATCGTAAGCACGGTTGCTGAGTAGTTCTCCTTTGGCTCTATCTTGTTCTTCTGTTAGTATTTTTACGGCAACCGCAGCAATATCTCGCACATCGATAAAACTTGTCCTACCATTGCCAGCAGGCATAAACAGCCGACCGCGCCGCCGAATATCTTCACGATGGGTGGTATTTAAATTTTGCATGAAAAAGCTACAGCGCAAAAAAGTTGCGGGGATATTTAACTGCTCGATCGCACGTTCGTTGGCGTAGCCTCTCCTTTGGAGAATCGCGTAATGTGGCACAATCCGATTTTTGTCCGCGCCAATAATTGATAGGAATACAATTTCCTCAATACCTACTTTTTTGGCTGCATTTAAAGCAGGTGTAATTTGGTGAATATCCGCGATCGCAGGTGGACGTACTAGAAAAAGTTTATTAATTCCAGCAAAAGCATCGGTGAAAGTCTCAGGGTTAGTAAAGTCAAAGGAAACACATCGAATATTACTACTGATGCTCTTTGAAGCTTCAATTGGATTTCTAACTGCTGCGATGACAGGATAGTCTAGATCGGAGAGTAAGCGCACCACTTCTCTTCCGACATTACCCGTTGCTCCTGTTACTAAAACATTACTAAGCATGAAAATTTATCCCCTTTATATCTACTGCTTCCTAAATAATAAAACCGAATCAAAAATCACCGCTAGACCATGCCTGTGCGCAGCATCTACGAGCGATTCTCGTTCCGTAAGCGCAAAGCGCAGGCGTTGCCAACGCGTAGCGTCTCGTTCCGAGAAGAGGCTTCGCCAACGAAGCTGTGCTGGAGTCCCGTACCCATTATGCGGTGCAAACAGGTTGGTGGCTCCATAACCTTCCCCGTCAATGCCATCAACTTGCTCGGTAGGTAATAGTTGCAGTGCGTTAAAACCGAGTTCGCGAATATATCTTAGCTTCGTCTCAAAGTCAGCAAACGTGGCATAAGTTGAGATATTCAGATGGTCGTGGAGTCCGGCAAATGACCCAACGTGTGCCTTGTAAATAATCAGATCTGCAAATCTGGGCGTGGCAAATTCAGACCACTCCTGCTGCCAATCGACGACGATCCCTCTGGCGTTATCTTCAGCACTTTCGACTTGCTGTGCATAGGCATCTACACGAGTCAAGATGCCACCTGGATTAGTAGGATCGCCGCCTTTATTAACAATCGAGAATTGATAGGGTTGACCCGCTGCAACGTTCGCTACATCCACCGACCAATAGCTAGGATTACTCGGTTCTGGTGCGAGGGCAACTTGGGACATCCGCTCGTCTTGCCAGATGCAAACTGAAACGGCAATCGCGTTCGGTGCCCAAACTCGAAAAAAACATTCATCACCAACCAAATTTGCACCCATCCCAGGATGAACGATCGTAGTAGCCGATCCAAGTTGATTAACTACCACTCAAAATATCTTCTTGGGTTGAAAGGCAAAAAAAGGAATGGTGCTATCAAAGTACCAGCAACAATCAGAGCTATTGCCATAAGCAATATTATTCGGTTAACTTACAAAAACTCATATAATTTGTTTGTTTTTTACAACTAACCATGATTATCCTAACTTTAAAATGTGAGGATATTGTGAGGTAAATACAGTATATTTTGCTTGGAATTGCACTGCTGATAACTGTAAGCTATAGCCAGAAGTAACTATGGAAGTTTGCCTGGGTAAAATAAGCTAGTAATGACCAGAATATTTACAAATATTAGTATTATTTTATGATTATTTATTAAGATATTTTTGTCTATACATTTAGACGGAGGTTTTTATTAGTTCGATCGATTCAACTGAATGTGAGATCGTTTATTTCTACCATTCAAGTAGAGTTACTCATGTTGAAATTTGTGTCACTACAGCAACGACGTTCGGAACGTGGCTAATACAGCCGTGAGGGTGGATAAAACTGCGATGGTAGATATAACCGGAATGGTGCAGATAACCGTTATGGTCAAAATCGCCGCGTTGGCGTTGGCTGTACCTACGGTAGGTACAGCCTCTGCTGGACGCGAGAATCGCTAAACTAATTTACTTAAAAAACAGCAACCAGGACATTGGTATTAACCAATGTCATTACATTAAAATTCGAGGCAATAATGTTGAATATTAATCTGAATTTAAAAATCGTTTTACCACTAGCTTTAGTTAGTCTGCTAGCTCAAGAAGTCAATGCTCAGGTCAAGCAAAATCGTTTGCGAAATACATTGACAGGTGCAAGCTCTTGTTTGGATGTTATTAATGATGGGGACAATAACAAACTGACTATGGCTAGATGCGGTAATGTTGCTGGACAACGTTGGAGTTTAACAGCTAGTGAGACAAATCCTCAGGCTTATCGGTTGCAGACTCCATTTACAGGCACTGACAATTGTTTAGCGACGATCGATGATGGTAAAAACGATCGACTAACGATCGCTAAATGTAGCGATGCTCCCGGACAACTTTGGAGTATTATACCTAGCAATGCGAATCCTGGTTACTCTGGCTATTCTAGTTTACGGAATGAGCTTACAGGTATAGATAAGTGTTTGAAAGTTATCAATGATGGTAGAAATAATAAGCTGACGATGGCTACATGTAGTAATGTCGCTGGACAAAGCTGGAGAATTACTAAAACTCCTTAATTAGTGCATTGACATAGCCTCTCAGGAGAGTCTATGTCAAAAATATAGTTAAGGTAGACAAGAATAATTATATTGCTATAACATTGGAATTTTACAATTTTTCCTCACAAGTTCCTCATTTTGTTTTGATATTATCAGAGCTAGTAAATTTTTAGATGAATCACGAGGATAAAATTCATGAAATGGCAACAATTAATCCTAGCTTTTATAGCCACTATTTGCTTGATTTTTGCTGGGAATGCTTTGGCACAGACAGATATTAATATTAATAATACCAACCTGGTTCGCTTTGGTGGCAGTGTCACTGTAGCAGAGAACCAAACTGTCGAAAATGCTAGTGCTTTTGGCGGGAGTGTAACGGTATCGCCTAATGCCAGAGTTTTGGATACAGCCATTGCTTTTGGTGGCGATGTCATTCTCAAAAAAGGGGCGCGGGTTGATGGTGATGCGTACTCTTTTGGCGGCAAAATCGTCCAGGAACCAGGCGCGATTATTATTGGCGAACGTGCGACATTTAGCGACAGACATGGCATGATGTCTGACTCTTATGGGAGGCGCAGTTTATTTCCTTGGTATTTCTTCAATGCTATTTTCAGAATTAGTGCCGCTGTAGTAGCAGCGATTCTCGGACTAATTATCTTGCAAACCAGTCCGCAGTTTTTACCGAATTTGGCTACAAAGTTACGTCAATATCCTGGTTTGGCTGCTCTGTGGGGAATTGGGGCAATTTTTGCTATTCTCTTTGGCACTGTGTTTCTGGCAATTACGTTAATTGGCATTCCCTTAATTCCAATCCTGAGTTTGAGTGTGGTTGTCACTTCGTTAGTCGGTTCGCTGGGTGTAGCTTTGTTTGTCGGTCAACGCATCGATAGAAATAGTCAGCAGTCAGCATTACAGCAGTTCTTAATTGGTTTGGCAATTTTGACAGTTCTAACACTGATTCCGTTTTTGGGAGGCTTAGTAGTGTTCCTGATTAATCTATTCGGCTTGGGTGTCATCTTGCTCTGGAAATTTGGTAAAGACCAACCTCAAATGGCGGCTTAGATACGTTAGATCCCCACTAACTACTACAAAATCTAGAAAAACCACTATGATTGTTCATAAAACTAAAGAAGTTTCACTCGATGAACTATGGGAATCAGCCCCCATCAGCGATTGCGCTTCACGCACGCTAGGCGATCGAATATTCAATCCTGAATCCCTGACAAATCTACCTGAAACTGCTCGGCGATATCTAGAACATGCAATTGCACCTGAAACAAAGCTTGCTGCTGCGGTGCGCTTGAAAATGCACGGTGAAATTAAATTGAAAAAGTGGATTCCATTCACAGCAGAGCAAGTCATTTGCTGGGAACATGGACTGATTTGGAGTGCTACAGCATGGATGAATGGCTTCTTGCCCATTGTCGGATCGGATCGCGTCATCGACGGCAGCGGTGCGATGCAGTGGAAGCTGTTGGGATTGTTCCCTGTGATGACGGCGGATGGTAACGATATTACGCGGTCTGTTATTGGTCGCCTCCAAGCAGAGTCAATGTGGCTACCGTCTGTGTTATGTGGCGATGAGGTTTCATGGACTAGCACAGAGTCATCGGATCTAGATTCCAGTTTACATTCCAGTTTTGTCGTGCAAGGCGAGCCAGCCAAATTAGATTTCACCATAGATCGATCGGGTCGTCTCAAAACCTTCAAGTTACCACGCTGGGGCAATCCAGATGGTGCTGAGTTCCGTGAGATGGACTTCGGTGGAATTTTAGAAGAAGAGGGCACATTTTGCGGCTACACCATTCCAACCCGTCTACGGGTTGGGTGGTACTTTGGCTCTGAGCGGTTTGAATCAGAAGGTGAATTCTTCCGCTGCACGATCGATGATGCAATCTATCGGTAGTGGAAGATTCAAGCACTAATTAGGGAAAATAGAGTGAAAAGACTCTTGAGGAATAAACCTGCTGTTAAACTATCTCTATTATTCACAACAGTAGTTGCTTTGAGTATTGGTGTGGGAAGTAATCCGATTTTTCTTCAGCATGAAAAATCATCAGTTCCCGTTACAACTTCCACGACTATTCCCAATGATTCAGCCCAACAAATTCAACCGCAAGTCTATTGGTTAAAATCGAATCAAAACAAACTAACTCTAGTTGCCAAATCTTTACCATCAGACAGTTCTGGTTCCACACCACAGCAAATATTAACGATTGCCGTCCAAAACTTACTATCAGCCAAACCCAGCGGTGATTTGAGCAGTACGATTCCCAAAGGTACCAAACTGCTGAATTTACAAGTTCGCGCTGATGGGGTACATGTCGATCTATCGCCAGAATTTCGTTCTGGTGGTGGCAGTACTTCGATGATTTATCGAGTCGCGCAGGTAATTTATACATCTACCAGTCTCGATCCCAATCAAAAAGTTTTTATCTCTGTCGGCGGACAACCGATCGATAATAACCATCCTTTGGGCGGTGAAGGATTAATCTTGCAGCAACCGACTACCCGCGCTCGGTTTGCCGCTGATTTTCTCTAATTTGTAAACATAACCAACAACAGGAATTAATAACATGAATGTACCAAATGACAACTTTCAAGAAAATGTCGAAACAATCCAGTCTGAGTTAGTAACTGGACATGAAGAAAAAACAGCAGAAAAGATTGGGGTAGAAGAATTTACTATCAGCGGTGATGCCCTTGGTGCCAAAATCAAAGAACTCGTTCATCAAGGCAATATTCGGCGGATTATTCTCAAAAATGAAGAGGGACATATATTAATTGAAATCCCCTTAACTGTTGGCGTGGTGGGTGGTGCCATCAGTGCGGCTTTCTTCCCGATTCTGGCTGCTGTGGGATCGATCGGGGCGATGGTTGCTCATCTGACGATCGTGGTGGAAAAACGGGAATAACCTCGCTAAATATCAACTAAACAGGTAGGGGCAATGTCTTGTCTTGCCCCTACCTGTTTAGTCGATCGTTGGTTGCAGACTTTCACGATCGGGATTATTTAGGCATAAATTCATAAAGCGAATATTTTAAATCTAATTATGTCCTCATCCTTATCAACTAGCCCTCCAATAACAAGTAATCTGGATGTAAATGCCGATCGGCATACACTGACTATTGCTCAGACGTTAGCACAACTAGATACAGACGCTAAAACAGGTTTAACAGAGCGTCAAATAATCGACCGAAAAGAGCAATTCGGCGCAAATGAATTAGTAGCGGCAGCTAGTCGTCAATGGTGGCAGATTTTATTCGACCAATTTACCAATATTATGTTGGTAATGTTGATGTTTGTGGCGGTGATATCAGGGATCTTCGATTTTATGGAAATTCAGGCGGGAAAGACGATTGGATTGCCGTATAAAGATACAATCGCAATTCTATCGATCGTCATCCTAAATGGGATTTTAGGTTATTTCCAAGAAAGTCGCGCCGAACAAGCATTAGCCGCGCTCAAACAGATGGCTGCGCCTAAAGTTAGGGTGTTGCGTGACAGTAGAATTAGCGAAATTGATGGTAGGGAATTAGTACCTGGAGATATAATTCATCTCGAAGCTGGCAACCAACTCGCCGCAGATGCTCGATTAATTGAATCAGTACAACTCCAAATTAGGGAATCCGCCCTGACAGGGGAAGCCACTGCTAGTAGTAAAACCGCCGAGACAGAATTAGCCGCCGAGACACCTTTAGGCGATCGAATTAACCTAGTCTATCAAGGAACTGAAATCACCACTGGGCGAGGTATTGCCATTGTCACTGCCACAGGGATGAATACCGAACTCGGTAAAATCGCCGCTCTATTGCAAGGTGTCGAAAGTCAGCCGACTCCACTCCAACAGAAATTAACACAGCTTGGCAATGTGTTAGTTGGCGGCGCATTGGTAATTGTCGCGCTGACGATTATCGGCGGAATGTTGCCCGATTTGCTCCGAGGCTCCTTCAATTTGGATACTTTCAAAGGATTAGTCAAAACATCCTTGAGTGTCGCCGTAGCTGTCGTGCCCGAAGGATTACCCGCCGTGATTACCGTCACTCTGGCAATGGGTACCCAGCGGATGGTAAAACGCCAAGCTCTGATCCGCAAACTCGCTGCGGTGGAGACACTCGGCGGGGTGACGATTATTTGTTCTGACAAAACGGGTACATTAACCCAAAATAAAATGGTGGTGCAACAGGTGGCTACCTTAACGGCTGAATATCAGATTGGGGGGGAGGGCTACATTCCCAATGGTGAGTTTCAGCTCAATGGCAAATCTATCGAGCCACTCGCAGATCCAGCTTTAAAAGGTTTACTTTGGGGCTGCGCTCTCTGTAATGATGCGGTGTTGCAATATACCGATAATCAGTGGCAAATTTTAGGCGATCCGACAGAGGGAGCCTTACTCGTACTCGCTCACAAAGCCGGAATTGAAGCAACCGCCCAGAATTATCCGCGCATCCAAGAATATCCATTTGATAGCGACAGGCAGCGGATGAGTATCATCTACGAACAATCCCCATATTACCTATTATTCGCCAAAGGATCGCCCGAATCAATCCTCGATCGATCCACCCATACCCTCGTCGAAGATCGGTATGTCGAATTGACAGAGAAAGAGCGACAAAAAATCCGCTCCCAAAACACCCAGCTAGCGAGTCAAGGGCTGAGAGTCTTAGGTTTTGCCTATCGGTATTTTCCCCACCTTCCTGACGCAGATAGCGCGGAATCAGAACTAATTTGGGTAGGTTTAGTCGGAATGCTCGATGCCCCTCGCCCCGAAGTTCGCGCCGCTGTTGCTACCTGCAAAACTGCCGGAATTCGGACGATGATGATTACAGGCGATCATCCTCTGACTGCGATCGCGATTGGCACCGATTTAGGCATCACCCAGACTGACAGCCAAGTTGTCAGCGGGAATGAAATCGCCCAGATGGATGACGCAACTCTGAAGCAAACGATCGATCGAGTTAGTGTCTATGCCCGTGTCGCCCCCGAACACAAATTACGCATCGTCAAAGCCTTGCAACAACAGGGCGAACTAGTCGCGATGACAGGGGATGGCGTAAATGATGCCCCTGCATTGAAACAAGCCGATATCGGCGTAGCAATGGGGATTACTGGCACGGATGTCAGTAAAGAAGCTAGCGATATGGTGTTATTGGATGATAATTTTAATTCGATTGTCGCCGCAGTCGAAGAAGGGCGAATTGTCTACACCAATATTCGTAGGTTTATTAAATATATCCTCGGCAGTAATATCGGTGAAATCCTCACCATCGCTGCTGCGCCACTAATTGGTTTGGGTGGTGTACCGCTCTCACCCTTACAAATCCTGTGGATGAATCTAGTCACCGATGGGATTCCCGCTCTGGCTTTAGCCTTGGAACCAGGGGAGCCAGATGTGATGCAAAGACCGCCTTTTCAACCTAGTGAAAGTATTTTTGCTAGAGGTTTGGGTGGATATATCATCAGGATTGGGCTAGTTTTTGGGATCGTGACGATCGGGTTGATGAAATGGGCTTTCGATCGCACTCATGCAGTCGGTTATTCTGGCGATCCCGATACCTGGAAAACGATCGTTTTTACCACGCTCGTTTTCGCCCAAATGGGTCATGCTTTAGCTGTGCGCTCTGTAAATAAGCTTGTTATCGAGATTAACCCATTTAGCAATCCACTGTTGTTGTGGGCGATTCTGGGGACGATTCTATTGCAGTTGGCGGTGGTTTACATTGCTCCATTGCGATCGTTTTTTGGCACCCATCCTTTGAGTTTATTTGAACTGGGAGTCTGTTTTGGTTGCAGCTTACTGATATTTATCTGGATTGAAGGGGAAAAGTTATTTGTACGGTGGTTTCGCGCTAGAAAGACAAGGGGGAATGTCTTGTCTCGCTAAACCCTCGGCAAAGCCGAGGGTTTAGCGAGCCGCTGTCTTGTCGGTTTTTTTATTAGGAAGGAACCTCCGAATAAAACCGCCGCTTCATGAATTGTCCCTTGTCTTTCTAGCCACCGATTTTAATCGGACTATTGCCGAATACATCGCAGTCAATCGCCGGACAATCTGGTCGATCTCCAAATCCAGAATACTGTAATCGATGACTGCCTGACGCATCGGCGTATGTCCTCGATTTACAGCAATAACGCTGAGGAGATCGATCTCCAGTTCTCGAACGCGGGCTGTTCGCAATGCTTGGAGATGCGGTTGAATTCTGTGCAGTGTTGCCTCCAGATCGGGCAAAGGTGGTGGGATAATTTCCTGCTCGACTGCATCAGCCAACTGCTCTAACACTAGCGAAATTTGGCTGACAAAGGTTGCTAATTCCGGCAGCGGTACCGTCAATCTAAAGTGTTCGAGATGTGCGGCTAAAACTGTGATGGCACTGGTAAAACGTCCTAGATATACGAGCAGCGTCATACCTGGCTCGACTAATTCTGGGTGCATTTTCGGTTCGCGGAGCAATCCTTGGAATGAGGCCTGGGCATTGCCGATTGCCAGTCCAGTTTGTCGTCGTTGCGCGATAATCCTCGCGTCATACGTCTCTGTTCCCTCATAAACAGACATGACATCACTAAAGTAGATTTGAGTCTCTCTCAAGGCAATGGCGAGTTGCCTGGGAAACCTGTCGCGTTCCCAATTCGGCCAGATAAAGTAATGACTTGCGAATGCCAGTCCCGCACCAATTAAGGTATTCAATACGCGAACCTCAGCAAATTGCCAACCTGTAGAATTACTGGTATCGGTAATCAGCAAGATAAATATCGATAAGAACACCACTGAATAGCCATAGTTGAAACCAATTAGGGCAACGCCAAAAAATACTGTGATGACAATAATGATATCTAGGATTGGCTTACTGGCGTTGGCGGAGCCTCTCCCGTGGAGAATCGCAACTAAGATAATAGCGGCTACTACAGCTCCCAAAATTGTCCCACCAACTCGCTGGAAAAATCGCTGGAAAGTTCCGCCCAAATTTGGCTTGAGGACTAGCATCGTGGTAAGCGTAATCCAATACCCCATTGGTAAATTGGTAATGCTATACAAGATTACACCGACACTGAGACTGACTCCCAGGCGAAGGGCGTGGCGAAAGATTGCTGATTCTAAGGTGCAGTTTTCTCTAAGTAAACTTAACAGCGATTGCCGTTCGGTTTTAATTAATAGCAGTGGCTCTACATGACGTTGACTAGTGTTGCTGGGTTCTATCAGCGATTTAGCTGACTGAGCGGTATATTGTAGTTGCTCGATTCTCCAAAGGAGAGGCTCCGCCAACGGTTTTGCGATCGTTCGCATTAAGCTTCCCAGCGCAACGAGCTGTGTGTAGTCTGTTTCCATCCCCACGCTTGCCTGCTTGAGCGTATCCAGCAGTAGATGTTGTCGTTCCTTTAATGCCTCATAGATCCGGCTGAGATTACCGAGATCGATGCTAGCAGACTTACCAGATATCACTTTGGCAATCGATCGAAACACTATCGACATTTGGGTGAGGGTATCATCTATTAAGTATTGAACCGATCGATATTGCTGTTGGTGGGAGTAAGTTTCGAGTAATTCTGTTAAAGCAATAACTGAGCCGAGCAACCGATCTCCATCCTGAATTAGCACCAATAACTGCTCGCCCATCCAACTTTGTGCTGACTGCCCGATTCGGGCGGTACCTAATGTCATACGGGCGGTTTCTAATGCTTTTCTAACGTCTAGAATATTTTCAGTTGTGGCGGCTTCACCTGCAAATGTCTGAAGGTAATTGGCAAGAGCATTAAAGCATTCAGCCACCGCAATTCTGAGCAGATCGTAAGGTTTAAGCGGCCACATTACTAGAGAAAGTAGCATCGCCCAGCCACCAGCAATCAGACATAATAGCGATCGCATTAATGCTACATCTAAGTCGCCGGGTAGAGAGATCGTCGAAATAAATGATGTCCCAACTACTAAACCGACATTGGCACCAGTATTCCCATATAGCGACGCAAATCCTGAAGCCATTCCCCACAAAAATGTCAGGATGACGGCGAGGATAGGGATGCTAGCAACTAGAGTACCGATAAATACCGAGATAGTTATGCCTAAAGTGGCGTTGGCGTAGCCTCTCTGCAAGAGAATCGCCATCGCTTTAGCTTTAATCTGGTAAGAGCCAGCAACGTTGGCTAAATTGACAAAATAAGCGATTAAACCAATAAATAATCCGCTTTCTCTTTGGTTAATTAGTTGACCAATTAACATCGGAATTCCCAATGACAATGCAGCCCGCAAGCCATTCGCGATTGCTGGTTTTCCTGGTTCTGACTGGATCGGGAAGCTGAGAAAGTTATTTCGATTTAACTGCATTATTTTTGGGGATGAAACACGAATAATAGAACTCATATTCCGCACGATTCAATCGCTGACTAGTCTAGTCTGAAGTACTTCTAAATCTATCGGCAATCCGCTTGATAAACCCCGCAATCGGTACAGCTAGGAGTAGTCCGAGCAGTCCCCCTACTTGAGATCCTGTCAGTACAGAGATGAAGACAACGGCTGGATTGAGTCCCGTCATGCCGCTCATCAATCGAGGGGCGATCGCATTATCAATAATCTGACCGACAACGATCGCTACCAGCAAAACTTTTAGCCCCAACCAAATGTTTTGGAGAGCCAATAGTGAGCTAATGACAATAACAGTAAGGGTGCCACCAAAGGGAATCAGGCTGGCAAATCCAATCGTCAACCCAAATAACAACCCAAACGGAATTTGAAGTAGTAAGAATACAGTCATCAGGGAAATGCCTTGGATGGTCGAGACAATCGCTTGACCTGCAAAATAACTCTGAAAACTTTGTCTCAATGAGTCTTGAATTCGGTCGTTCCAAGGTGCAGGTAGCCAACTCCATAATCCGCGCCACAATGATTCGCCACTAAACACTAATAAAATAGTTAGCACCAGAATCAAGAGCAAATTTAAGGCACTGTTAATCGTATCCAAAGCCAAGAAGATCGCTTTGCGTGATGCTAATTGTAGGGTTTGAGTAACTCGATCTGTTAATCCTGCGGTTAGATTAGTAAGATCGATCGGAATGTTTTGGAAAATCGGGAGTGTACTGAGGGTGGTAACTTGTTGCTGTGCGGCGGCTAGCCAAGCTGGTAGACGGTTGACAAATTCTTCCAACTGTCGAAACACGATCGGCAATAGCCCAAAACTAATCGTTCCCACTAAGACAATGGCAATAACTAGAACTAAGCCAATCGCTAAAGCTCGTGGCAATCCGCGTCGTTCTAAGAAGACGATCGGATAGTCTAGTAAAAACGTCACCAAACAAGCGGCAATGACGATGCTCGAAATCGGTTGTAAGGAATGATAAAGTAACAAAATTAGCCACCCGTTCAGAAAAATCAACGGGAACGTCAAGCTAAATTTGAGCCATCGGGGTAGTTTTTGGTAGGAAAGCATTTGATATCGAGCATTTTGGAACAGTCAGCGGTTTTAACCATGCGGTAATCAAGGCTACACTAACCATTATTCCAGATAAGAGGAGAACAACATTGACAACGCAAAACTCCCGATAAATGTCAAGCTGGACAAGTTTGTATCTTGAGTTTGATGTGCTTCAGGGAGGATTTCTTCGACGATCGCGACCATTAAAGTGCCTGTGGTAAACGCGAGTACAATTAGCTTGAGCAAATCGCCTTGCCCGCGCAATCCCCAATAGCCCAGCGTCGCCCCCAGCCATACCGGAATCAGAAATGCAGCCAGTAACCAAAATCTCAGTTTGCGCGGCATATTCTGGCTCTTAAACTCGGCATTAGTCACAAAACCTTCGGGAATATGCGCCACAACTCTCGCTGATGCCAGCACCACACCTAGATGGGGTGAGATTGTCAAACTAGTACCAATTAATAAGCCATCACCAAATAGATCGATTGACATACTTAGAAAGATTACCCAAGCAACTGTATTCCCCCCTACACCGCGCAATCGATTTTTATCTAAGTTGAGCATTTGATTTACCCATACAAAGAAAGCCCCGCCTAAAAACAACGATAGGATCGTTGCCCAAGCAGGTTTGGCAATCAAAACTCTAGGAATTAATTCTGTGGATACGTTGGCGAAGCCTCTCGGAACGAGAATCGCTAGAAGTACCCCAGCCGCAGCATGTAAAGCCAGTCCTAATGTTTGTTTTGATAATGGTAATGCTTCCGCGATCGTCGCACCAATGAAGTTACTAATCACGGGTAAAGCTGAGAGCACAAGCACGAATAAAAACTCTGTTTTTCAAACATCTCATTTTCGGGCGACATGAAATGATGATGTTTGAACCCGAAATTGTACCAATCTTGCAATCCCAACAGCCAACCAGCCGCCGGATATAACCACTCAGGAATAGAAACGAATTGCGATGCAATATATTTAGTTGCAGCTTGGTTATAACTACTCAGATCGCGGTAAGATTCTACTTCGCCATACCCTGCCAGCAGAACTGCAACTCGCGTCGGCTCTGCTAAATCATCTTGGTGAGACGCGACGGGATGTGTAGCTTGAGATTGAGGACTAATCATTATTTTTGCCTAAATAGATTGCAAACGAATCCAGAGAAATTATCGACCGATCCGCATCCCAATTAATATGTTGTAGAAAAAGCCAATCAGAGCCAAAACTAACAATAAGTGAATTAAAGCACCACCAATATGGATTGAGATACCTAATAACCACAGACCAAAAAGTACAACAACACCAGTCCAAATGAGATTCAACATATTTTCCTCTTCTATTTAAATAAAACGGTGGATATTGCCTAAACGGTGACGGAGTTGAATAGCTTATCGGATAGCTATTCAACTGTTTCTTTGAAGTTGCGGGTGGGGGTGGGTAACAAATCGACGTAGGCGGCTTGATGAATTAAATGTCCCAGATGACCTTTGACTTGATAACTGTCGAAAAGATCCGCAACACTCTCATCTAACCCCAGCTTTATCAGATTTTCCCGCAACCCAATTTCAACCGGAAGGAGTGAATGACCTTCAGCAAGTGCTTGCAAATTATGGGCGATCGTGGCTCCTTGCTGATATGCTACTTGAGCGGTAGCTGGTAAAGGCTGCTCCATTACCGTACAATCTCCACCTGCAAACACTTCTGGGAAATCGAGTAGTTGTAGGTTGTTCGTTAGTTTGAGTCGTTCCTGTTTATCGCGATTTGCTTCAGGAATTGATAGTGTAGAAATGAGCGGATCGATCTCACTTCCAGTCGCCCAAATAATCGTCGCGGCTGAGAGCTGCTCGATTTGGTTGTTTCGCTTCATGACAACCGTGTTTCGACGCACCGCTATCACCTCAGTTTTTAGCAACACCTCAACGGGTACCTTCCGCTCGCGCAATGCAGTTTGAGCAGTTTGTTGGAGGCTGTCGCTATTACCTTTGAGAATTTCCTTTTCCCGTTGAATTACGACTACTCGAATATCTGCCACATTACTGCCGAGAGCGGCGTACCAGTTTGGTAATAAATCTGCCAGAGTTGCGGCTAGCTCGACGCCAGTACAACCAGCACCCATAATTGCCACGGTTAATAATGCCTGCTGTTGTGGTTTCGGGGTTTGGGTGGCTCGTTGCAAACAATTCCGTAAATGTTTAGCCAAAATGACCGCATCTTCAGTAGTGCAAAATGGTAAGGTGTATTCTTCTGCTCCCTCCACATCGAAATAAGCTGCTACGCTACCAAGCGACAACACTAAATTACCATAGTTGTAATGCAGTCCAGAGGCTAATTGAACCTGCCGCTGTTGCAAGTCAATGGATTGAATCGTGTCCTGGATAAATTCAATGCCACTTTTATGCAAAAGAGTATCATAGCGGGGGCAGATATATTTAGTTTTCATCTCACCGCTAAGAAACTCATAGAGTAGCGGTTTGAAGATAAATCTTGAACTTTGATCGATCAAAATCGTGGGTGTTTTATAATGCTGATGGCTGAGATGTAACGCCGTAAATAATCCGGTAAAGCCACCGCCTAAAATTAAAGTGGGGAGCTGCTGGGCTTCGATTGAGAGAACGGGAGTTTTTGATGTTTCTACTAATATTTCTGGGTTACTAATAATATTTACCATCTTGATTCTTCCTATGATTCGTGATAAAAAATAAATCTGACTAGCGAAGCAGCTAGATAACTCAAGAGAGCATAAGCGATAACTGCAATCGCAATATTGACGTCAAATATATATGCCTTGCCTCCAAAAGTTGGGCTGACAAATAAGGTTGAAAATGGAGCGATAAAAGGCGCGGACAAATTATTGATTAATCGAGCAAATTCATTTTGAGGGTTAGCACCAAACAACCGTAGCAAGAACTGCACTCCTAGTAATATTTCTAGTGCTCCTACCAGCCAGAAGATAGTATTAATTATCCAAACAAAGGGAGTATTTAATCTAGCAGCTCGCAGACGTTTCTCCTCTTGGCGCAGTCGGAAAGCCTCTTCGTTATGTTGCAGTTCTTGTCGCCGTTCGATATTGGTGTCGTTGTGTGGATCGTGAGTCATTTTTAGACCTCGCTATCAATATTTTCTCGTTGGCGTAACCTCACATCTTGCACCAATGAATAAAGACTAGTACTGCAATCATTCGGGGCGGGCACAAGACCGCGCCTCTACGCAATTAACCTGTAGGGGCGCGGTCTTGTGCCCGCCCCGATCTACGCTAATTACTAATATTTTCATACTGGTACAAGATATAAGTAGCCCATTCTCAAAATCGAGATTTAGGTATGTCCCTTTCATTAAAGGGACATACCTAAATGGAAGCTAGAACATCCAATCTACTTCGAGACGATTATCCACAGAGGAGACACCTGGTTCAGACCAAGCTACTCGCTCTGCTTCGTCATACTCGCTATAGTTGCGAACTTGACCGTGGAGGACTACGTTATTGCCAGAAGTTTCCACACGGATGTGTTTGGCATCCAACATCGCACTGCGTTTGAATGCAGATTTAATGTCCGTTTCGACTTCCTTTTTCGTCACCTTCGGGGAGATCGAGATTGAATTAGACACTCCTTTAACACCCGCCATTTGCTTGACTAGACTCCCTGCGGCGTTCTTCTGGTACCACCATTCCACCTCGCCTTCTAGAGTAATCCAGCCATTACGGACTGTTACTTCAACGGTTCCTTGGGGAATTGTCGTAGACCAGTCGATTTGGTTGATGGCGGCTGAGGCAATATCGCCATCGGTGCGGTGGTACGAATCTGGTAGCTGAATTTCGATGTCATCGGCAATCGCTTTCACTCCTGCAACCCGTTTAACAGCGTGTACCGCTTGCCATTTTTCGTTGTAGCTGGTGGCATAGCCATTGAGTGTGACCGTCCCATTTTTGACCAGAACGCCAATGTCTGTGACTTTTATGCTTGGCTCATATTTGAGTTCGGACAGCACATCATTTTGTAATTCTGTGTCAGTTTTTTCGAGAGTACGTTGCATGTTATTTGTGTTTTGTTTGTTGTTATTTAAAAGAAGTAGACTAATGTATTAATATTTAATACATTATGGGTATACCAGGGGGTTGACCGCTGCACCCCTTAGCTCTAGGTCTAGAGCTGGTCATGGTTTTGTCCTCATTTACAAATCGAATTTAGGAGTCTTTGCCAACAGGTTTAGGCGCGTCAACACTAAGCAATATCAAAAAGATTGCAGCTACCGCAGCAGTTACCGTAATTAAAGGCGTAT
>ENA-OFCE01000572-OFCE01000572.1-metagenomes-genome-assembly--contig:-NODE-572-length-23507-cov-7.059099_pt1 | contig 23507 bp, 21 predicted proteins | sample MGYA00153388_OFCE01 | MGnify analysis MGYA00153388
TTTTGGGGGGAAGCTTCCCCCCAAAACGTGCCGCCCAGATCCGGACTAATCGAGGGACACGGTGACGTTCTTTAGTCATCTTTGTGAGCAGTTGCTTTGCGCCATCCCGTTCTTGAATATCGGCAGCAACTACTTTTACCATCAACAACAGTCCCAATGTATCGACCATCGTAAAACGTTTTCGCCCTTTGAGTTTCTTCCCTGCATCATAGCCAGCGGCGCGGTTCAACCGCAACGCAGGGAGCTTTTTTTATCAGTGCTTATTTATACTTTCCAAACATCCTCTAAGCTAACTTTTTAGATACCAATGGTCATCCGTATTTTTACGGAGTCTCGATCGGTTCTGTCCATATTTACCTGAAAGGCTGCTGAATAGTGGTTTCAGCTTGATACCAAATTGTGCAGAAATAGCCGCTCTGAACGTTTGGGTTTCTGCTGGGGTGACTCGTCTCGCTCTTTCAAACGGAAATTCAGATTCTCGATCCATAATAGTAGCTCTAGATAGTTAAAAAATGTGAATTCATCAGCCAATTTGGGAAAACTAGAATCGAGTCCTCCACTCAGGATACCGCAATGACAATTCAAGTACATCCTAGACCTAAACCGAATCTTACCGCTCTTCAAACTGACCGTATCAATATTTTAGAGCAAATTGGAAAAACAAGTGCAGCTCATATCAAGATTAAAATCGCAATCGAGAATACTGAAAAGCAAACTATTGCTGAAGTAGAAAAATCATTCGATCGATGGGTTGTGCAGCTACCCGATGGATTAAAAAATCAGAAAAATGGATTTATTTTCATTCTATTTGGACTAGTCGTGATAAATTAGTTCGCCATTATTGTGTTCAATTAAATCAAAACATATTCGCTTCGTTAAACAAGTGGGTAGATGAGGAGCTATCCAAAAGTATCGAGTATTATTATGTCAATGTTCACAACCAGATTCGGCTTGAATTTGATAAGTTAGACGATTTAAAGATGTGTTCTTCGAGAAAATCTATTTTTGTTTTACATAGTTGCCGAGAAAAGATTAAATACAATCACCAAAAGCCTAATCATCATTATTGTATTGCCTCATATACAGGAGATGAAAGCACTAAAAAAGTAGGATTTTTTGAGGGTGTTCAATCGGTACTACTCCCTACAGGCGTAGTTGGCGGAGTAGGTGTAGGTGCCCGTGTAGGATTAGGCTTGCTAGGGTTTGCATTGCCTGTCATCCCTGTTACATTAGCGATCGGATCTATAGCTTCCATTGTTAATATAATCGGCACTGATGAAAAGAATTCACCCGAACTATACAACAAAATCAAAGCTCAAGTAATCGAGCTTGGTTGTGCACATATCAAAAGGACTGAATTACCAAAAGTGAGGAAAGATATAATTGAGCGAATTAAGCGCGAAGTATTTACTGGAGTTATGAGTTGTGCTAATGACGGATTTGCCTGTGCAATATCACAATATGAGACTATCTTTGAATCATTAGAACGGCAAATTGATGAAAACTAAAACCATTATTTATCTAGCATACTCGATCGAGCAATTCTTGCAGGTAAGTATACCCAATCGTACTCTGAGAGGGGGAGAGGATCTGCCCCAGCAAAATTAGATCTGGGTATTTATCTCGATCGACCATGAGCAGTGACACTTCCCACCGATGAATGTCTACGACGTACCGATAAGTCTATTGGAGTTGCTGCGGAGATCTTTACCCCACCCCAGCCCTCCCTTTATAAAGGGGGGTTTGGGGGGGTAGAGCAACATCAAAACCGAAGTCTAGCCGACTTGTGTGTACACTTCCCACCGATTCATGCGAGGGTTTTAGCTGCGTTTTCCGATCGAGTAAAAATGTCCCGATCTTAAATCGGAGTAGAATAACGATGAACGGTCGTCAATAATTCGGTCGGTACAGTCGCCAGACAGGCTCGAACGGGATTGGCTTCCCCTTCAATTTCCACTTTACAGACGTAACAAGCACCTTTGAGGCAACAAGTCGGAATGGAAACTCCAGCCCGCTCGGCGACATTGAGCAATCGCTCACCTGGTTCAGCCGTAACAGTGATTCGATCGGGCAAAAACAGCACGGATACAGACATAGAAGTAGTAGGTATTTATAATGAATTGAGACCATCGGGAGTGAGCATTCCCTGTTCGAGGTGAGATCGTTCGATCGATTCGATGTGCGTTTTGCTACCTACTAAAAACTGCATGGAGGACGGAGCTTCACTCCAGTTACTGGCACAAGCTCCCAGCTTCTCACCCGTGAGATTGGAAAACCAACCCGCGAGAAACCCAGCCTCTAGACTAAAAGAACGGTAGGTAGGATTATTTTCGACAGTTTGACCGTTAGCGATCCCAGAATTGGCGATCGTCACTACCAAAAGTCCCCGCTCTGCTAAACTAAAATCGATCGAGGGTTTGCCTAAACCATGAACTGCCCAAGCTGCTTCGACGTTAGCAAAAAATTCCGTCGCGATCGTTTCTAAGATCGGCTGGCGATAATATTTAACCAAATCCTGCATCATCCGATTTCCAAAAGTTTTGCCCCAATTATCGCCAAAGGTATACAAGGCTAGATAGGAAGCTTCACCCGCTTCTACACGCAAGATTCTAGGGATACTGCGTAATAGTAGTTCCGGTACGGCAATTAAGCGATCGCCATGTCGTGTCGCCAATAATCCCGAAGCTGGATCGGATTTGACATAGCTTTTGGGATTAAAGCAATTCGTCGGAATGGGAATCGTAGGTTGGGTCATAAATAGAATAGGGACTATGGATCGAAAGGTAATTTGATATTTTTACAAAACAGTAGAGGTTTAGAGCAGACAGCCTAAAGGTGCGATAGTTGTTATTAGTCCGTTTTAAAACGGACTAATAACAACTTCGCTGGGCGGGGAACCCGCCCAACTGTCAACACTTCGGCTTCGCTCAGTGCAAGCTGTCAACTGTCAACTGTCAACTGTCAACTGTTTACTTTAGTTGGACATAATTAGATCGTGACCGAGTTTAAAATAGGGTTGAAATAAATTTGCTTGCTTTTGTGGTAGCTCGAGATAAATTGATTCCAATATAAACTTAACCCCTTGATAATGGTGCAAACCCATCGCTTGCAGCACATTTTTCTGCCAATACAGAAACCGCTCTTTTAACATCTCTTCATCTTGCATGAGCATTCCGAGAGCGTAATATCTCAGAGCCAGAGTTAGATCGCGGCGACAATACTCGATGGTAACAGGATTGTTCTGAACGGGTTTGCCTTGCCGCACCATTGCCATCGCGCGATCGATTATCGATTTTTCGTTAGCTTGCACTGCTAAGTAAGCCTCTTTGCGCTCTGACCAAGAAGACATGACATGCTCCAAATTTCGGAGATCCTGCGTACTTGCATAAGATCCTTCTGCCCCTTCAAGTAATGTTTCTAATAATGTAATCATTTTTTAACTCTATTTGAATAAAATCTAACCGATCTAAATATTTTGCTAAGGTACCCACCCCGTTTAGCTTAAATCTTTAATTTCTAGAAACATCGTGAGATTGCCTAATCCGACTATTTTCTGATAATTTTTGAATACTTGTCTGGGGTGACTGCCATTTCACCTGTGCTAGTAGCTCGCCAACTGTAGTTAATCCATCTCGGTCAAAATTTTCTAATTCTTGACTGGCTAAGGTGTCAAAAGTGCGGTCTTCAATATAACTCTCTCTAGGAATAGATCTCGATCGAACTTTTTTGGCTCCAAATATGACACGTACCAATCTAAATATCGCTCGAATCAACCGGACTATTGGATGTCTTTTTAACTTACTATGTTTGCGATTCATACTGCATCTAATTTACTAAATAGTTCTGGCTCTGGGGCGATTTCTCCAGCTTCAAAGCGATCGGCAATTTCAGTAGCATTAGCCCCAGCAGTGATCCAGAATTCGGCAGCTTGAATGCGTTGTTCGGAACCGATCAGAAATCGGCAAAAATCATTACTCATTGCATAGCATTGGATTTCTGTACTGCAAAGATTTTGTTTGAGTACTGCACTAAAAAAGCCAGCTAGTAACCCTGAATACAGATGACAAACTGGTTTGCCCACATATCCAAGCGATTTGGCTACTGCCGAATCATACAAATCCACATAAAAGAAACCACTTTCCTGAGCACTGAGATTAGGCGACCAAGTACCCCAGCCCTGGGCTGTATAGGGCCACCACCATGTTTCCATCGCGAAAGCAAGGTTAGATGTTCGCAGAGTCAAGTTGTAAAATTCCTTGAACCAGGATTGGAACAGCACAGCATCCTGCTTTCCCCAGTCAAAACCAATCTGATAGCACAACCATCCGGCTGAGTCTCCAACTTCATGCTCTAGCCCCTTTAACAGCGACACGATGAAGTCTTCCCCAACCAATAAATTGCGCTGATGGTGATAGTCTTCAATTTTTCCCTGTGCCACGTCAAACTGAAAGAATTTGGCGCGGTTAAAATGGCAGGCTTCGCGACCAGCCCGACTCGATAGCAAGGTGTCCTGACCTTGTGTTTTAATGCTTGATGTCATGGGGTAACTCGTTTTGGCGATAATCGATCTCAATAATTAAGGAGGTAAGAATGCACGGAATGCCCGATCGGAAGGATGTTGTTACATTTATTTATCCCAAATTTTCGATCGTTATTACTATTGGCGATTAATTTATTTAGAAATTGGCAGCAAACTTGTTGCTCGACTCTTTCATTTTCTCTACAGCCGATCTCATCACCAGTTTGCCTGCTTCTACCAGCACCTCACCTGTCATCGGGTGAATCAGTGTTTGCTTGGCTCTTTTGCCGATCTCTTGAGCCAAATCTTGCTCCGACTCAACGAAAGTTCCTCTGGGCAACTCGATCGCCACTCCATTGCCAGTTACACGGGTTTGACAAGCTAGCCTCGCACCAGGACGATCGATGTTAGTGAACTGAAATGTCATCTGTTCCTGAACTGTTTGTGGAGTCAACGCATCCGCACCATCCACTACAAAAAAGTGGCAAGAAGCGCACATTCCCTGTCCACCACAGATTTGGTTGATGAGAATGTCATTTGCTCTGAATACCGACAGTAGGGTAGCATTATGCTCTGCCTCCACTTGTCGGCTGTCAATACTAATGGTAACTGTGGTCATGGCTTAATTAAAAGGTGTTTTGCTGGTAGCGATCGGGCGGAATCATTCAATATAGCTCCAAAATCAATGATGATTCGTTCGCATTCTCCAATAAAAAGCTGCACCCACACCCGCAGACTTTGGATATCTTCGGCTGTTAATTCCTGCTCTAATATGTTCTCATGGCAACTGAGCTTACCAAAGTGATCTGCCGACCAGTTCGAGGCAAACGGGAATTCATCGACGATCCGAGCGTGCGCCTTCCGCCAATAATTGCCTTGAGCTAGAGCACCAAAGTAGGTGCTACTAATGGCGACAATTTCTTCTAACCCTGCGAGCATCATCTGCCCATCGATCGTCGGCTCAGAGCGCGATCTATTTATGGGCTGCTGACTGGTGGTATCGATCGTTGGTTGTGGCGGATCGGTTGGTTGCTGGTCTGCGGGTCGATCTAATAATGCCTGAAATAGCTGATTTAAGTTTGCAGGGTCTTGGTTGATGACATCTGTCAGACCGCAAGTTTTGACTAATTGACGAAAAGATTCACTAATTATTTTTTGTTGAGATAGTAACACGATCGAGAGATCCTGCTGAATTTTGTGACATTCCCTGGACAGATCGAGATAATTGAATTTGTCGATCCTGCCTAAAATCACTAGTTGCGGTTGCTGCTCGGTAATCCGTTCTAAAAGTTCATCGTAATTTTTGGCAACCTTAATCCCTCGCTGGAATTCTCGGTCTATATTTGCTCTGATCCGAGCGATCTCGGATGGATCTGATTCCGCTAATAAAATTTGAATTGGTGGCACTGCTCCTAGATTATTTTTAGTTTCAAGATCGTTAAGCATCTATTTCTATTTGACAGTTTATAGAGATGAGGAGGGCAGCACAAATATTTAGAGGATTTACCATGTCTGAAATCTAAATGAGAGCTAGTACCTGCCCTAAAACGCACTTTATATCTCAGTATGCCCAACTACTTTAGTAAGATCGTGTTGCTGCCGATCGTTTGTGAGCAACGATAATTATTGACTCGATGGCGTTGGCGGAAGTCTGCCTTAACAGTTGACAGTTGACAGTTGACAGTTGACAGCGATTCGCGCTCCTCGGCTCTGCCGAGGGTTTAGCGAATCAAGAGAGCGAAGTTTTTAGGCTGGGGATTTAAGCCCCAGCCTAAAAACAATCCACCTCAAGGTGGGAAGCTCTAAACCCCTGCACTTATGTAAAGTTTTATACTAGTTATGTTCCAAAGTTAAGTTTAGTTGTCATTATATTTTTTTAATGATTGCCCGAAACTATTACCTCACAACATTTTTAGAACCGACCTACTGAATGTGCCAGTTGACCAACTGTCCACGCAAAATCTACAGTTTTTCTTAACAAATCAATTTAGCTGAGTTAACAAATATTCATAAGCCAGATGGCTGAAAACTGAAACTTAGTCTGGGATTGAGCGATGAGATTCACGCCAAATCGTCTGTCACGGAGAGCAGCGATCGATGCAATGTAAAAAAAGTGACACACGTCATAAGTATTTACCCTGTTTAGCGCGTACAGTCGATGTGTAAGCAACTACCAGCTCACATCATCAGGGAAGAAGCAGATCGTGAACGCATATCCTCAATGTCTACCAGCTACTAGCAATCGCCAACAACAACAGTCAAATGTAGTACTACTATCTAGTAAGCAGCCACTACCAGAGATGTTAGTTGAAGCTTTGCAAACTCAAGTCAAGGCACCTAGCGATGCTGATGCTCCGAGGTTGAACCAGCAAATCCGAGCTGTCGCAGAGCGGATTGCGGTAGAAGTCGATCGGATCTGTGCAAAAAGCGATCGGATTCAGAATTCGGGGATTACTGAGTCGTGGCGGGTGGGTTTGGCACGTCACCGTGTCTCTAAATGTCTTTACTATTATCAATTAGGTTCCAGACAAGGACGGATCGAACTTCATAGTCATCTGAGTTCGATCGTCTACAGATATATTACTATCCCCCAATCTCAACTGGGATTTCAAGCTCGATACTCTCTGATTGAAGACTTTCTTCAGGAATTTTATACTGAGTCGCTCAAAGCCTTTCGGCGCGAGAATGAACTAGGCGATACTTATACACCCCGCAACACGATCCAATTAGCGGAGTATATGGTATTTACAGAATGCTATGCCAAACGTCGGATTCATCTGCGTTATGGTAAGAGCCAGCAACTGATCGTACTTCGCGCCCAAACTTTTGCCAAACGTCAGCCCAGTGAAACATCTGTAGATATCGAGCAAGCTTTTGAAACAGCAAGGGAAGAGGATGGCGATGCTGGCTCAAAGATGATGCAACAAATCCGTGCCAAGCTGGTATCGGAAAATGTCGATGCTACCGATGGAGTGCTCAGAGATCGAGTAATCGAGGAATTGGTTGCTTACTTAAAATCACAAAATCAATCAGCCTGCGTTGATTATCTCCTGTTGAAGATGGACGATCGATCGACCCTAGAAATTGAAAAAATATTGGGATTGACAACCAGAGAACGAGACTATCTCCAGCAAAAGTTCAAGTATCATATCGAAAAGTTTGCCAGAGTTGCTAATTGGGAGTTGGTACACCAATGGCTAGGAGCAGAAATCGATCGGAAACTGGGTTTGACAGAGCCGCAATGGGAAATATTTGCAGCTCAATTATCGATCGAGCAGCAAACATTTATCCAGCTCAAACAATCTAATCATAGTAATGAATCAATCATGAAAGCTCTACGATTGACTGAGAAGAAGTTCAAACTACGTTGGTCGGAATTGTTGAATCTAGCCGCACAAATCAGAAATCAGTAAATTAGTTGACAGTCGATCGGTGACAGTTGAAAATAGACGAGTGACTTTTATAATTTATTATAAATTTGAATTATCTCCCTGCATGTAATTCGACTATGAGTATTTGGTGCGATGTCCGTGCCGAAAGACTGCTGGTGACGACTATTTACGAGCGGAAGCAAAGTAGCCGATTTCAGCTTACCCAAATTGTGCCGAGCGTTGGATCGATCCCAACTACGTGTCCAGAAAAATTGGACAGTCTCACCAATCTATTAGTGCGAGATTTGCCTAGCTATGGCAATCGGATCGTCCAACAACGGCGCAAACGAACTGATAAGGTGTACAGCTCGATCGAGATCGCTAGTATCCCCGAATTGAAGCCGCTCGAAATAGCTAGTCGAGAATATCCACCCCAATATCCCCAAGCTGCGCCCAGTCAAGTATTTGTCACTACCTTAGAAAATCAATATACCGGAATTCGATCGTTTCAATTGCAACAGTTTCACTGGCTATTTATCGCCAAAACTCGACAAGGTTGGCGATTGGCAAATATCTACACGCGGACTGGGGGATTTCCCCTTGCCAATAATCTCATCAGCCCCCCGATCGAAAGTAGTAAAACGATCGTCGGGGAAGCGATTAGAATCTGGCTCAATGACTGTTATCTGGGGAGAATTAAGGCTTAGGCTTGAGGTTTTAGAGGATATTTGAAAAAGGTACTGGTGCGTTACGGCTTTTGCCTAACACACCCTACATCTACCCTCTACCCCCATCCCTACAGCTTAATTCTACCCTTAATCAATTCCAAATTTGACTGATACTACTGCGGTGATATCCTTATCGATCGAACTGGTATCGTATCTACCTTCATTACTTACCGCAGTTGAGTAGCGGGGGGTGATTTGAAATACGCCAGTATCTGCACTACGAACACCACCGACGCGATTACCCGTAGTTTTGGCAATTGATTCGGCTCTGGCTTTGGCATCCTTAGTAGCTTCAGCCACCATCTCGATCCGCAGTGTACTCAGTCCGTTATAGAGATATTCTGGCGGTTCGGAAGTCAGGGGAATTCCTTCATTAATTAATTCGCTAATTTGCTGTGATAGTTTAGAGTAACGATCGACTTGGTTCGATCGAATTTCTAGTCTTTGGCTCAGTTTATAAGCGAGTGTTTTTCCTGTCTCTCGTCCGTTGTTAACTTCAGGAATTGAGACTGTTTCGAGAGAGTTGAGCGAAACCTCAGACTCAGGTACTTTTGCTTCTTTGAGATAACGCTCAACTCGATCTGTCCAGCCTTTGAGTTGTTGATAAGCAGCTTGAGTAGTCGGCTGTTGACTCGAAAGCGATACTCGCCAGACAATATAATCTGATTTAATCGGTCGTTTAGCGGAGCCAGTGATGAGTAAGGCATCATCGACTCGTTTGATATTCCGAATCGCCCCCGCCCACAGAAATGAACTGACAATCAGCGATAGAGATAGTAAACTTAACCCAGCAAAAAGTTGGGGAAACTGATAGCGCGATCCAGTGCTTTCCATTACTTGTGACTCACACACCCAAAAATAAATTTGTTTGGCATGATGACCATCCACCAGCCTCGATCGAGTCTACAGCAACGCGATCGATTATTCCAGAAAGTTGTGACATCCCAGATTGCCGCCGCCCTATATCCCTGAACCCCTGGAGTTTTACTAATGTGCCAAGTAGGGGCAATTCATGAATTGCCCCTACTTGGCTAACTGTTTCCTAGATCGGTCCAATCCCTAATTGAGATGATTGTCTCGATCGAGGATGACTACCTGATCGATCGGGCGATCTACTACTAACCGCTGGGCGACACCCCCAGGTAGCACACCATAAACCGCACTGCCATTACTGTAGACGAGTTGACCATCCGAGCCAACATCAAAAGCTAAGACCCCACGCGCGATCACTTTTGGTTCTCGATGAGGACATTGCTCGATCAATTCCCACGAACGTGGCACCAGTGAGGGAGAATCAGCATCTCCAAACCGCCGATTGCGCTGAATTTGGCTGCCAACATCGACCAACCTACCTAAAAATAACGTCTGCTGGGTTTTAATTGGTTGTCGTTGAGGTGATGGTAATAAAGATATGCCGATATGGCGGTGGGTGAAGAAATTCAACCACTCACAGATTGCCCTCAGCAGTCGAATCGGGATAAGGATCGCCGTTGTCAGTGTTTGCGAGAACCGCACTGGCTGCCGCAGGGGACGGTAGGGACGGCGGATATAATAGAGGGTACCATCCGCAGCCATTTGGGGGCTAAGGAGGTCATATTTGGGGTCGCTGGCTAAAGTAATCACTTCTTGTCGATCGAGATCTAGTTGCTCGATCGTCGAATGCTTTTGCTCGACGATCTCACCCGTACGATCTCGGCAGATGCCAGCCGACTGAAAGACGATCGCGCGGCGGAAACCAGGTATCCATTTGGGCGCGAGATCGAGCGAATCACCTTCAGTTACCTGCTCTAGCTGAACGGCATTTACAGGCATCGTCGCGATATTTGCGGTACCGTCTTTGCCGATCGTCGCACAGGCAATTAACTGATAATCGGGATGAAAATCTACTCGATCTACTTTGAAGTCAGCACTGTGAAATAATCTTTTTTCTTTAGTTTTCTGAGGATACTCTGAGGGAGATGTGCCGCTAATATTGATGGGGACAAACCGTTCCAGGGTAAAAATTCCCCCAACTTCTCCAGCTTCGAGCGTATATAGTAATCGATCGGCACCAGTCGGGCAAACGCCCTGCACGGCGACAGGCACAATTGTCGAGCCAGCATCTACTCTGGATCGATCTTGTTGCTGGAGATCTCCTGACATTCCAGGCATAAATGCACTCAGATTCTTTTGCTTCCAGCCATTCCGCCGCTGCATCTCAAATCCGCGCTGCTGTGCGGCTTGTCCAAACTCGCTGGCGATCGATTGGACAGTCGCCTGACCCAATTTAAGGTATAGTCTACCTCCAGATAGGTATGCAAAATTAAAACTCATGGAATCTTCAGTAAGCGTTGGCTGGTGAGCATTTCAGGTATGGCAGGAGATCCACTATACTGTCTATACTGTTCCCCAATAATCACCAAGAGATCTCATTTTGGTGATTATTTCTCAAATTTAGTGGGCGGTGACTAGTGGATTATGGATTGTGAGTGGTGCAATACCTGCTAAATCCAGGATTTGAGGGATCAGATCTTCCCGCTTGACTGCCATCAGATGCACCCCTTGACATAGTTGGCTGGCTAATTGTACCTGTTCGGCAGCGATTTTTATCCCCTCTTGGAGTGGTTGGGACGATCGAGCCAAGCGATCGATGATATGTTGGGGGATCTCTACCCCTGGTACATTTCGATTGATAAACTCAGCATTTTTGGCAGACTTGAGCAGAAAAATTCCCGCCAGTACTGGCTTTTGATAACCGTTGGCAATCTGGTGCATGAACTTATCGAGGATGTCAAAATCAGAAATTAACTGACTTTGAAAAAATTGGGCACCTGCGGCAACTTTTTGCTCGAATCGTCGCTGTAAACCCGAGTGACTTTTGGATTGGGGGTCTACTGCCGCACCTACAAATAAGTCCACAGCCCCGTCTGGCAGAGGCTTATCGTTGCCATCTAGACCGTGATTGAGGTTGTTGATGATGTTTAAAAGTCTCACTGCTTCTAGGTCAAATACAGCCTTAGCAGTTGGGTAATCACCTGCTTTAATCGGGTCGCCAGTCAGGGCTAAAATATTTTGAATCCCTAGAGCATGGGCACCTAATAAATCACCCTGAAGTCCAATCCGATTGCGATCGCGACAGGCAAACTGACAGACTGGTTCGATCCCCTGCTGGAGCAGAATTAACGATGCTGCAAATGGTGACATTCGCATTACCGCTCGACTCCCGTCGGTGATATTTACCGCATGAACGCGCCCTTTGAGACAGTTTGCCATCTCCACCATGTGAGCTATGTCACCACCTTTGGGAGGGGCAACTTCTGCTGTAATTAAGAATTTACCAGCAGTAGCAGCTTGTCGAAAATTATTCACGATTGCACCCAAAGACGACACTTTCAATCATAGTGGATGGCTTGCACTCAGAGCAGCCCAAGTGTGATAGTTTGCATCCACTATCCTCTTAATACCGAAAATCCCAATGCAGCTTTAACTTCAGCCAAAGTGCGCTCGGCAATTAGAGCAGCACGATCTCTACCGGATCGGAGGACGGATTCGAGATAGGTTTTGTCGCTCATTACCTCTTGATATTTGACTTGAATCGGACGTAGATGTTCGATCGTCGCTGCTGTCAATAATGGTTTAAATTGACCCCAACCGAGATCTTGACACTCGATCGCGACAGTTTCTTTGGACTTACCAGACATTAACATGTATAGCGTCAATAAATTTCGACACTCTGGACGATCGATCGCTTCAAATGTCAAACCGCGTTCGAGATCGGTTTTACACTTTTTGATTTTTTTCTCAATTACATCTGGACTATCTAATAAATTAATCCGGCTCAGATCTGATGGATCGGATTTGGACATCTTTTTAGTGCCATCAGTCAGACTCATCACTCTCGCCCCATCAGCTTGGATCAGTGCTTCAGGTAACTTGAAGACGGGATTTTTCTTGGCATATTGATGATTGAATCTACCTGCAATATCGCGAGTCAATTCTAAATGTTGCTTTTGATCTTCACCGACAGGAACTTTATCAGCTTGATAGAGGAGAATATCCGCAGCCATTAGAACAGGGTAATCCAACAGCCCGACATTGACATTTTCACCCTGCTTGATCGCCTTTTCTTTAAATTGAATCATGTCTTGCAGCCAATTCAACGGCGTGACACAATTTAGCAGCCAAGTTAGTTCGCTGTGGGCGGGGATATGGGATTGGATAAAAATACTTGAATCCTCTAAACTAATGCCACAGGCTAAGTATAGAGCGGCGATCGTATAACTATTCTCAGCTAAAGTCTGCGGATCGTGAGGGGCGGTAATGGCATGAAGATCGACTACACAAAAATAATTTTCATAGTTGTGTTGATGCTCCACCCAATTGCGAATCGAGCCTAAATAGTTACCGATATGTAGATTACCAGTTGGTTGGATGCCAGATAAAACACGTTTTTTAGTCATAAATAAATGGCTCTGTCAAATCCGAGCTGATAAATTTTTGTTTAAAAGGTGCTTTACTATAGCATTTTACACTGTGTATTAAATTTGTGTGCCGAGACGATGCAGTTGCGGCAACACAGATGGACGATCGAGTCTATGCCAACGGACAATAATTTAAGGCTGTACCTGTGAGTTCCCCTGAAGCTAGCCCTAAGCTGGCGATTTCCGACAGGATCAGCTGATGAAAGCTGGGGTTATTAAATCGTTTGGCTGCCAATGCACCTAAAAGTAAGGCGGTGCGAGCGGCTTCTGGTTGTCCTAAATGGTAGAGTGCTAAACCCTCTGCATAAAAGCCAGTTTCATCTCGATCGAGCAATCGCTCCAAGCCCCGATCCTGAATCGATCGAGCTTGATGGAAGTCTGCCATTGCATTGGGAATATCCCCTAACTGATGATAAACGATCCCCCGATGATATCTAGCTGAAACATAGTGAGGTGAAATCTCGATCGCTTTACTAAAATTCTTGATGGCATTGTGTTTCAATCCAGATAAACTGTTAATCACACCTGACATATAACTAGCCCAAAAGCAAGATTTATTAAAACCTTTAACAATCTGACAATCCTCTTGAGCGCGGCGATAATTATTTTGCCGAAAATGAATCCAACTCCGCTGAATATGAGCATCGATGTGTTGCGGATCGAGATCGATAGTCCGATCGCAATCTGAAAGTGCTAATTCGAGATCGCCAAGTTCGGTATAAACTAATCCGCGCCGAAAATACGCCTCGATAAATTTAGGGTTTAAGGCAATAGCCAGATCGCAATCTTTAAGAGCTGCCAATCGATTGCCCAGACAGCGATATACTTCCGCGCGATCGTCATACACCGCCGCACGAGGTTTATGCTCGATCGTGATATTAAAGTCGGCTAGGGCACCCTGAAAATCACCTACTTTTTGCCGAGTACGTCCCCGTGCATGATGAAATACGGACTGATGGGGCTGTAGTGAAATCGCCCTGTCGAAATCAGCTAATGCTTGAGGAAGTTGCTCCAATCGTTCGTGACAGATCCCCCGATAGCAGTAGCCATTGGGATCTTGAGGAAACTCCTCAATGTGCGGATTCAAGCTCAACAAGGCGACTTGATAGTTTTCCAGCTTGACGAGGGCAACTGCGTTCAACCAATGCACTAGCGGGCGATCGGGTGAGTGTTCGAGGATGCGTTGACAATCAGCTAAGACTTGGTAATAATTCTTGAGGATCTTGTTAGTTAGAGCGCGTTGGTAGTAAAAGTCTAGTTGGGTAGGATCGCACCCAATCGCCAAATCCCATGCTACTAGAGCACCTTCATAATCTTGGATGTACTCGCAAACCTGTGCCATTCCACTGTGCGCGATCGCTAGTTTTGGGTTCCACTCTACGGCGATTTTGTAAGCGGATCTAGCCTGTGCATAGTTTTTGGCGGCTAGTGACTTGCTACCGCGATCGCAATATTTTAGAGCTAAATCTTGGGCGGTAATTGATGGTGCATCTGACTCGATGGCTGCTGCGCTGGCTGGGGACTCTGGAGTGGGGATCGATCGGTGAGGTTGTGGCTGAGTGGCTGGTGTATTCACAGCATCGATCGCTGCTCTCTGCTTGGTGGTAACATTTGAAGGCTGGTGCTGTGATGTTGCTTGGATAGTTGGAGCGTCACTCACCCAAGGATCGGCAACCGCTAATACTGGAGACTGAGGAGCTTGCTCGATCGATGTTTGATTTGCCCAAGGATCGATAATTGATGCTGCTGGAGTAGAATGCTCGACAGAAGAGGCTCTACCGCCGAGATGGGATTTTGACTGCGGTGGAGACGATATACCTAAAATATCTGAGTAGTCAGGCTCAATGGCAAACTCTGGAGCGGAGGAAGGTGAGTAAGGTTTCGACATAACCGGAGTGTCTCAAAAAAATTTAGATATAGTAATAGTGTCAGTCAGTGCTGCGATCGTCACATCAACGATCGCCATCTTTGAGTCATCGATCTGGATTGCTAGTGTAAATTCAGTTCTAATATATCAAGACAAATCAACAATTTGTCCCTCTACATTCGCGCAGCCTGTAATAGGCGCGGCTCGCGCACACGCAAGCATTAACTTGGATTATTTTTTAGATCTTAGCTGAACGATCGGCAAATCGGCTCAGTATTTACACTATAGTATTAAATTTTTAATATATAATAAATGCCCAAACGTCACTGGTATACCTAACCTGTTTTCATTTGCCAAAATTGGGCTAATAGATCTAAGCCACACCGGAATCATTCCATGCCTAGAGCCTCGATTGTAAATACGATCTGCCGATAAAACACCGCACTTTTGAGTTTTTGGGCGACTAATGCTGCTTGATGTAGAATGACTCGTGCTGTATCTGGGTGTCCCATATGATACAAAGCTAAACCTTCTGCATATAATCCCGTCTCATCTCGCTTGGCGGTACAGTCGAAGTCTCCAGTTTGGATTGCTTGAGCTAGCTGAAAATCGCTCATCGCTCTATCTTCATGCTTGAGATCGTATTGTAATAACCCGCGATGATACAGCGCACAAATAAAGCTAGGCTGGGAATCTATCACCTTTGTAAAGCTAAAAATCGCCTCTTGTTTAAATCCAGATAAAGATTGCACCACACCCAACAAATAATTGGCAGGAACCGAGCTGCGATCGGCACACAGAACCTGCTCGCAGTCTTTCATGACTGCGGGATACTCACCATGTCGAAAGTAGATCCAACTCCGTTGAATGTAAGCATTTAGATCTTGGGGATCGATCTGAATTAGTCGATGATAATCAGCTAGAGCCGCATGAAGATTGCCAACCTCAGTATTGATTATCCCTCGCTGATAGTGAGCAGTTACTAACTGAGGATTGAAGCGAATTGCTTGATTGCACTGCATCAATGCTCTGGGATAGTCCCCCCGACTGATATAAATATCGGCGCGATTTACATAAGCTTGCGCCATGTATGGATCTAGCTCGATCGTGCGATCGTAGTCCGCCATTGCCCCAGTAAAATTACCTAGTTGCTGTCGAATTCGTCCGCGTCTTCGGAATAAGATTGCTAAATTATTTTTGAGATCGATCGCTGTGTCAAGATCTATTAGTGCCTGAGCGAGATCGCCCAATCGCTCATGACAGATCCCTCGATAATAGTAAGCGTAGAAATCATCATTCCGCAAGTTAAGATACTGGCTAAAATTAAAAATTGCTAGCTGATAATTACTGAGCTGAAAATGAGCACGGGCATTCAACCATCGCGCTGAAATATCGCTGGGTTGATGTTCGAGAATAAATTTACAATCCAAGAGGATGCTCTGACAATCTCCAAGTTTTTTGTTAATTAAAGCGCGACAGTGATAAAACTCTAAATTTTGGCGATCGTGTTGAATTGCCCGATTGCACAAAATTAAAGCCGCCGGATAGTTGCCAAGTGCATAATCAACCCGTGCCAATCCGCCCTCAGCGATCGCCAAAGCTGGACTGAGTTTCAGGGCTGTGGTATAGTCAACTCCAGCTTGTTGATAATCTTTTAACTCCAGTAACAATCCACCTCTAGCACAGTAAGCCAATACCAAGCTCCGATCGAGTACTATCGCCTGAGTATAGGACTCGATCGCTCGATCGTGCTCGCCTCTAAAGGCACTGTCATTACCCTGTTGACACAATTTTTGGACTTGGATGTTGACTTGATGTTTGGGTAAATCTAGTGTCTGTGCAGATGTCAACGCGCTCTGTGGTTCCGACATAAGTGGTAAGTTTGTCAAGATTGCTTCAGGGAATACAATTTGTCAGGACAAATGTATCTAATCTTACCTATTATTCCCCGATTACCACGCTCTATTTCTACTATACGTATACTTTTTTTATAGCACAGCAATTGTATTTTCTATTAAGTTTTAAGTTACAAACAATATCTATTGTAATTAGAATCGATTATTTACAGGTTAAAATTCATAATCGGGATTTCCTACCTGAAAAACACTTAAACCCAAGTTTCGCCACATCCTGCATACTTTTGGTCGATCGTCAATCACCCCAATTACATTGTAGCGATCGCGAATATTAAAATAGTATAATTCTGATTTGAGCAGATCGTCGGGACGTTGGTCATTTGCCGGACGCATAAAGAGATCTGTGTAGTTAATATTGTATTGTTTTAACCATGCGACAGTCAGATCGTAACAGACACTCGATCGACCAGATAAAAGAATAATATTGGTATCTTGTCCCAATTTTTCGATCGTCGTGGCTACTGCTAGATTGAGAGCATCTTCATTAACTCGATCCCAAGCAAACGGAGAACGAGTATGATTGATTGCCAGAGTACCATCAATATCGACTAAATAACAATTGGGAAGTTGAGGATCGATAACTGGTGTCGGATCGGGTGAGTGTAGATAGTCATAATACATCTGCTCGATTACCTGTTGTCCGACAGAATTAGCGCGTACCAAATCGCGACGGATACATTCAGCCAACGGTACATCAGTAAAATCTTCGATCTCGAGTTTAGCCTGATGTTGTGTAGCTAATTCCGTCGCACGTCTAAGATGAACTGGATTGAGATTGGTATCCGACCAAATTACCGAATAACTTTGCTCAAAGTAATATTCTGTCAACAAGTCGCGGACTTTAATCATCTGTTTTTCTCGTTTATTTGTACCGCTAAGTTGTAATCTCAGATCGTCTTTACAGATATTGGCAGTTTCTGGATGTTTTTGGCTATACTCTTTAGCCCAGGTTGTTTTACCACTTGCGGGTAAGCCTTTAGTTAGGATGAGTTTGAGTGACATGGGTGATTTTGGATTTTGGATTTTGGATTTTGGAGGATGAATGAGCTTACTTAACCCAAGTTGCTACCTATCGCAGTCGCCAAGTTCATTAGGACGTTTTTTTTGATTAGTCCGCGCAGGCAGGCTTTTGCCGCTCGCGGCAACAACCGGACTTTGCATCATGAGCCACGATTTCAATCGTCGGCGTTCTCTATAGGTAGCAACTTGGCTTACTATTCTTCGCCACTAGATCGAAATGGACGCTCGTAGCCAGGTTTAATGAGTTTCCAGATGACTTGGCTATAGTCTCTTTTATCCAACATCAGAAACAATACACCCGGATATGTTTGGGTTTGAAAATACATTGCTGTCTCTCTTCGATTGCCCAAATCCTGAAAAGCATTTTGACATTCGGTTTCAATTGCTTGATATTTAGTTTCTAGCTCTAGCTTGGTATCTTTCACCCAGTTATAAAATTCATCGGGAACAGAATCGAGAAACTGGTCGAGATTTTGATTTTGGCTCAGACATTCCCAGATATCTTTGGCTTGGACTCTAGTAATGATGCGGTGGAGCCGGACATAATCAGCTAGCTTATATTTGAGTCGAAAACCATTCGACCATTTGAGAATAAATCCCTCATGGTTGTGTAACTCGGCTTGAGTTTGGTCAATAGATTTGAGCCATTCGGGGAGAGTAGTAGCGGGATAAGTCTGTGCTGTGTCGCTCCAATTTACCTGGGTATGCTCTAGCTCTATTCCCGTCTGAGTATGTACCGCCGCAAGTAGAACCAGCCGCTGCGAGTATCCATAGTCCACCACAATCCGATTGCTAGGATAGATAATCTCAAACAAATAGGTGTACTCTCGATCGATCGTACCCAGATCGGTGTGGTAATTAGCGAGTAATACCCGTGCCATTTGTGCTTGCTCCGAGGCAAAACTGCCCCGTGAAGCGACTTCCCATTTCCCTTGGTAGTAAAATAGAATAATTAACGATCCATCTAGCTTCTCGTAGATATTTGGCACCCCATCGGGAATCGTGCCCTGATATTCACTGAGATTAAAAAACTTGGGTAATGGTCTGGCGATCGATCGATAATGGTCATCTAACACCAAACCCCGACAGTGTAACGTCGCATTTACCCAATAGCGATCGAATTGAGCCTTGGATGTATAGTTATAAATCGTCAGTGGTAGACTAGGGTGAGTCTGGCTAATAATATAACCCTGTGCGATTAGTGTCGGTAATGTCTGCGGGTCAAATGGTAAATTGGTCATACGATCGGCAATGGCAACCCAGCTCAGGGGTAAAAAGTTCGTCTAGATCTAAGTTACTCGAACGAACTTCCCCGCAGCTAATTCTTTTAAACAGCTCTCAAATCGTTAGAGTGGCTGGTATGTGGAGCAAATCGACTGTCAAACTTAGGGGATACCCCGAACTAATTTCGACAAAAATTAGCTGCTATACAGATCTAACTATAGGCTGGTTCCCAATCAGTCGAACGAGTCAATCGGATTTGAGCTAGTGCCACAATTGTGGGAATAATCCGCCCGTAATTAGTTGAAATCGATCTCCAGCCCAGATCCGCAAAAAACCAGCCCCACATCGCTGGCCCTAAAATCGTAAAAACACCACGTACAGCCACCTGCTGGGTGGTGGAGAGCAGCATACCGCGTTTTGCCATGTAGAGAGATATGTAGCTTTGCAACTGGCTTGTAGCTGCGAGTCCGCCCCGAATTAGGGTTTGTTTGGCAACTTCATAGCTAGCAAAGTGGAAAGCAAATTGACGGGCGATTTGATGGAGAACTAAGGGTTTAATTACCGAACTCACCGCGATCGCACTACTACCTTTTAAGATTAGTTTAATCGGATCGTGCTGAATATGTGCTGGTAAAGGCTGGTCGAAACGGGTATTTGCTAGAGATTTCTGGACTCTAACTGTCAGTGCGTCTCGATCTCCAGACGGTAACTTATGCCAGCTTTTGCCCATCAGATGCAAAAAAACTTCTGATTCGAGATCTGTGGTGCTCAGTTGCTTGGAATAGGGGATTTTGAGATATCGACAGACTTGCACCAATGTTTGGCGGTAGCTGACTCCTTGAGTACGCCCTTGTAAGACAGTGATGCCATCAGCCGCCAAAAATCGAAACCGATCCTCGATCGTATCTAACCAACTATCTCGATCTTGACTCTGAATCTCTACCAGATCTGGGGTACGTACATAGTCTAAGGGATTGAACTTACGGCTAAAGAGAATCCTAGTTAATTGTTGTAGTTCGTCTTCGGTAGCCAATTCTAAAGCCGTTCGTAGTTCATCCAAAGCAACTTCCTCCCACAATCGTGCCGCTCATCCTATCACTCTGTATTGTACCGCACGATTTTAGAAAACACCGATGTCCCGTCACAAGCCTGATGTCTAGATTCGATTTAGATCTCGTTCAAAAGTAGAAAGAGCGTCAATCCCGATCCCCTCTGGACTGGGATTAACTAGCACAAAAATACCACAATTGTCCCAAAACTCTCTATCCTAGAGAATAGGTGAATTCCCTTTGCGCGATCGATTATGATTCCTCTACAACTGTCACTCAAGAACTTTCTCAGTTACAGCGAAGCAAGTTTAGATTTTACAGGCTTGCACACCGCTTGTATCTGTGGTGCCAATGGTGCGGGTAAATCGTCTCTACTAGAGGGGATTACCTGGGCGATTTGGGGCGAATGTCGGGCGGTGAGTGAGGATGATGCGATTAGTGCGGGTGCGATGGATGTGCGGGTAGATTTTACTTTCAAGATGCACGGCGAAACTTGTCGGATCATTCGCTCTCGTCAACGGGATGGCAATGGCGGATTGGAGTTTCAGATTCAGACGAGTGGGGGACAGTTTCGCACGCTCACACAGAAAGGGATTCGTTCCACCCAAGCTTTAATCGATGACTATCTGAAGATTGATTATGATACTTTTATTAATTCTGCCTATTTACGTCAGGGTAAGGCTGATGAGTTTATGCTCAAAAAGCCAGCCGATCGCAAGCAGATTTTAGCAGATTTATTGAAGCTCGATCGCTACGAACAATTAGCCGATCGCGCCAAGGAGTCGGCGAAGCAGTATAAGCTCCAAGTGGAGGTATTGACGGACAGTTTAGCCCAGGCTCAAGTACAACTAGCCCAAATTGAGGGGATTACTCAGCAGCGCGATGAGGCAAAAGTACTGATTACCACATTGCAGCAAGCACAAGCGGTGGAGGAGCAGGAATTAGAAAGTTTTAAAACTATTGCCAGACAGCGCGAAACTTGGCAACAACAATTAGGCTGGGAGCAGAAACGCGATCGAGAATTGAGCCAAGCAGCAGTCCAAATCCAAGCAGATCTCCAGCTTTTAACAATCGATCGAAATCGTCTAGATCGTCTATTAATTCGCTCGGACGAGATTTCGATCGCGTACCAGGATTATCTCAGCTTACAGCAGCAGGTAGAAGTTCTAGATAGAAAGTTTGATACTTATCAACAGAGTGAGATCGATCGGCAAAAATTACAGCAACAATTGGCAGGGCAAACCCAAGAGTTACAATTAACACTGGGGAAAAGCCAAGCAGAGTTAGCTTTAGTGATGCAGCAAGAGCTAGAGTCGATCGCTATTTTAGCTACAGCGGGCGATATAGCTACAGCAATGTCCCAATTACAAGTATGTCGTCAGCAGTTATTGCAGTTAGATCGATTGCAAGCTGAGGTATTGCCACTCCAACAAGAGCGAGTATTACTGGAAGGTAAGATCGATCGAGAGACAGCTAAAATTCAAGCTCAATTAAATGAGCTAATCTTCCGAGAGCGGCAAGTCAAAACCAAGGCTGATGAGCATCCTCATTTAATCACTCGACTAAGTTTGCTAGATACGCAGATCGTTGAATTAGATCGGAAAAAAGTTTATCAAAAGCGAGTTGAAGACAAAGGTTTGGGCAAGAAGGAAAATATTCAACGTTTAGAGGCAGATATCCGTAATTATCAGCGGCAATTAACAGAATTAGATCGCAAACTAGAACTGTTGAAAATTCCCGATGCCAGTTGCCCATTGTGCGATCGACCTTTGGATGAAAATCATTGGCAACATGTTTTAACTAGTGCCAAAACCGAACGAGAAAATATCGAACAACAGATTTCAGCGACTCAAGCAGAACACTCACGTTATGCACGAGAACGTCAAGATCTACTCACTGAATACAAGCAATTGCAAGGTGAATTAGCCGGAGCTGAAAGTCTCCGCGAACAGCGAGGTAAATTACAAGCGCAATTAGATTCGATTGCTGAACTTCAAGTCAATCTCCAAGAAATCGCCGTCGAAAAGTCTCAAATAGCAATCGCGATCGAATCAAAAAATTATGCTAGTGAATTTCAATCTCAATTGCAAGAATTAATAGTTAAACTAGCAGCTACTAACTATAGCGAACAAAGCCATGCGCTAGCCAGAGGTGATGTTGATAAATTGCGTTGGGCAGAAATCAAGCAAGAACGCATCAAAGATGCCGAACGTAGACAACAACAATTAATCGAGCGTAAGAGTCAATTACAAATTGAGATAGCCCAAAATGAAGCAGAGATCGATCGACTCCAAACTGATTCAGATTTACGCATCGAACTAACTGAAATAGAACGACAAATCGAATTATTAGGATACGATCGCCATCATCACAATCAACTAGCTATCGATCTCCGTCAATCCCAATCGATCCAACTGCAATATCAAGAAGTTCAACAGGCAAAAAAAACTCATCCTCAACTACTCGATCGGGTTAAAATATTAGAAACTAACGATCGACAAAATTTAGACGATCGACAAAAATCGAGATTAGAGATCGAGCGGATAAATCTAGAGATTACCAAAATACCTAACACCGACGAACGAATTGGATCGATCGAACAACAACTATCCCAACGTCGTCAGCAACTAGATACCAATCTCTCAGTCTTGGGAAGTCTAGAGCAACAACTGACTCAATTAAATAATATCAAAGTACAACTGCGATCGCAACAGCAGCAGCTCGACACCTATAAACAACAGCAAAAAATTTATGATGAACTAGGTAAAGCTTTTGGTAAAAATGGTATTCAAGCCTTAGTAATCGAGAATGTCTTGCCCCAACTAGAAGCCGAGAGTAATCAAATCCTCTCTAAACTCAGTAATAATCAATTCCACGTTCAATTCATCACTCAAAAAGCTACAAAAGGCAGCCGAACTAAGAAAGCGAATATCAAAAATGCTAAATTTATCGATACATTAGATATCGTCATCGGTGATGCTAATGGTACCAGATCCTACGAAACATACTCTGGCGGCGAAGCTTTTCGGATTAACTTCTCCATCCGCCTAGCACTTGCAAAACTCCTCTCTCAACGCGCAGGAACGCCCCTACAGATGCTAATTGTAGATGAAGGATTTGGCACCCAGGATCGCGAGGGATGCGAGCGATTGATTGCAGCTATTAATGCTATTTCTGCCGACTTTGCCTGTATCCTGACTGTTACCCATATGCCCCAATTTCGCGAAGCCTTTCAAACCCGAATTGAAGTCCAAAAAACTGCCAAAGGTTCTCAAATCCAAGTAATTACTTAAATTAACCAAGTGCAGAAGCGATGGCTTCGGGGTTTAAATCCCCACGCGTCGGGGAACCCG
>ENA-OFCE01000573-OFCE01000573.1-metagenomes-genome-assembly--contig:-NODE-573-length-23501-cov-6.022392_pt1 | contig 23501 bp, 23 predicted proteins | sample MGYA00153388_OFCE01 | MGnify analysis MGYA00153388
GCATCAGCACAGACAAGTTTCACGCGCGTGGGCCGGTGGGGATTGAGGGGTTGACGTCGCTGAAGTATGTGGTGCTGGGGGATGGGGAACTGCGGGACTAAAGATATTTGCGGTTTAAATCTATTGCCTTAATAATCTGCAACTAAGATGACAATTTATGTTGAAAGTTGCTAACCAATGAATCCTTCAGTCAAGCTTTGCATAGCAGTTTATATAACTGCATTGCTTTCAACGTCAGCTATTGCTATCGGTACCCAATGTTAAGGGGAAAACGGTGAGACTTTTAACAGTAATTTCGCCGGGTGGACAACATATTACCTCCCCGGCTGGGTTACGAACACAGGCGATGGCATATGGGACAGCATAAGTTTTTTTAACTCGTCTAGGCCAGTTGGGTCTTGTTCAGGTTACACCAGTTCAACGTCTAAGGCGCTAGGTCCGCTACAAGTTGTAGGGTCTCAAAATCAGTTGTTCGAAGTAACTTTCTACGATGAGTTTAATGGGGTCTCTTTGCCTGACGGAAGAGGCGGATGTTACGCCTCGGGCGGTGGAGGAGGCTGGGCCAGATGGACATTTGGCCCACTGGGGCCATTACGGGGCAGTGCTGGAACCTTTTGCGTAACACCAGTTGAACAGAGCAAAAGCCTTTCCCTCACTGTTTCATCCCCTTCATCTAAGGAACTACGACCGGTTGGCACTGGCGGCAATTCAACAGCTGAGTTAGTCGCCAAAGTCGTCGAAGGCACAACACCCAAAGCTGGTCTAGCGGTGCAATTTACAACTGATGCAACCGCTAATTCAGGCGGACATGACCACGACAATCCCCCCCGACCAAAAGCAGCGCTTGCCCCAGCGAGCGGCACAACTGATGCAAACGGCGAGGTGCGATTTAGATTCAATGCCACGCAAATTTCAGGCGTCCACACCATCACTGCCACATGCAACGATTGCGTCAATAAAACTGCAGTGGAAAAAGTAACGGTCAAAGTCCCCGGCTTGTTAAACATCTTTACCTTGCCGTTTCGCGACCCAAATTGGGCCTACCCGGGGGTTGGTCAAACCGACAACCATTTAGATAACCATTACCTGACGGTAGCCGCCGCTGCCCGGCTGTTAGACATCAGCCGAAAATACCAAAAAATTTGGCCGACTGCGCCGAGGCTAACTCTTAACGACGGCAGCCTTGTTTGGGGCGGTAAGTTTGATATTGATGGCACTTGGGATCAGAACACCCAACGCCATAACGAGCATCGGATCGGCGATAACGTTGACGTTCGCGCGAACAACGCACAGGGCGCTGTGCCTGCAAACATCAGGGATGCGGTATTCCGTTGGCTTCGCAAAACCAGCCGACAAGCGGACAGCATTCCGGCTGACTTCGTTATTGAAAGCGTAAATCCTTTGCATGAAGGCATTGGAAAAGTCAACGAACATTTCCATTTACGTTTGGGGAATTGAAATGAAAAAGTGCTTTGACCGAATTTTTCTTGCGTTTCTACTTGCAGCGTCACCCGCTTTCGCGAACCCGTCTCTAAATGCGGCTGGCTATATTACGGGCGAAAGCATTCGCTTTGATTCGCAATCAGGAAACTACAGCGTCACTTACTATGGGGACACGGGTGAACCTTCAAAGGGTGATCAATTCATCACCTTAATCTACGACACACCAAACAAAATCAAGCCTGGGGTGCGAGAGCAGTTGAGGTCTACCTTTGGACGGGATATTTTCTATCGATACGCATTTAGCAACGACAAGTCTGCAAAGCAGGATATTTATGCTGTTGGCCTTTCAGTGCGTACTCCGTGGTTTGAAAATGCCAACCTTGTGACAAACGCAACGGCCACTTCGCAGGCCACTGCGGGCAGTATGCCGGGTACGGCGGCAGTAATTGAGTCAAAACTTACATATACCGATAGCGTTGAGGCCACCCGCATGCAGCAGTCAGACAAATGGCTGCCCGAAGTTTCTTTCGCCAAGACGAACAAGGCGTTTCGCTTGTCGTGGCAGGCGCATCCAAACAAAACGCCGTTGGACGACATCAGACCCGGTCAAAGTCGTCGAGACTTCGGCCTAAATATGCCCTACCTTCCTGGCTTGGTGACATTTGACTTTGAAGGGAATTCAAAGTCATTTGGTTTTCCTGGCGCTGCAGGTGGCGATTCGAAGATCTGGAAAGACCTCGACAAGTTGATGTTTGGCAATACGGCTCCAGCGCCGTCAGTACAAAGCCTGGGACCCAAGGTGTTGATACCCGAGCCCTACAGCACAAAGGTGCTGGCTGAAAATATCAGTAATGACCTTGCAAGTTGGGTTGAGGCGGGGCAGTTGTCTGAGCCGCTGGCGCAGCGTTTGAGGCAGTTGTTGGCCGCTATGGGAAGCGCGGCTGAATTAAATAATCTAGGCGGTTTTGTTGGTAACGGGCAGCAGGTGTTTTTTGAGCTGTTCGTCCGCTGTAAAGGTATGACCGTTCGTGATTTGGAAGAAGAAAGCGACGCCGCACGACTTAGACCTGATCACGCGGAATTGAGTCGTCTGGCCGCGCGTGCAATTGCCTTTAATACTTTTGAATTGACCAAACGTTATTTCGTGTCAGTGCAAAGCAAAAAGTAGATCGCGTCACTGCGGTCAGCAATGATCGAGGTAAGCAGCATCTCGTGTTGCCGCTGAGTTCTTACCCAAAATTGCAGCGATTTATGCCGAAAAAGGCGTAGAAATACGATCAAATGAGGCTGTAGCGCATATATTACGGGCGCAAGCAGCTTCTAAATCGATAGTAGTTAAACCGGCGACTGAGGAAGACTGGTACGAAGAGTACCTCGCCCCGATCATCAGCATCAAGATGGTGGAAGGCGTTGACGAAGCGATTGCCCACATCAATAAATACAGCAGCCACCACACCGATGCCATCATCACCACTAACCACGTGCACGCGCAAAAATTCTTGCGCGAAGTCGATTCAGCCAGCGTGATGGTCAACGCCAGCACCCGCTTTGCGGATGGTTTTGAATTTGGCCTGGGCGCCGAAATCGGCATCAGCACAGACAAGTTTCACGCGCGTGGGCCGGTGGGGATTGAGGGGTTGACTTCGCTAAAGTATGTGGTGTTGGGAGATGGGGAGGTTCGGGGATGAAGTATCAAAAAGCAATCGGAGTGTCGGTTTGGATTTATATGAAACTTACTATTGCACCAGCGATTTCCGCATGAACGTTAGATAGTACGAATCTACGTAATTCTGTACGCGGCTCGCTTCAATATAGCCTTGCTTGATGTAGAAATCTGGAGCTTGCCATTCAAAGGTTTCTAGTCCAGCGTCGCTTGCGCCCAACTTTCGCGCCTGAGTTTCCGCCTCAACTAAAAGCCTTGTACCTACGCGCTGGTGGCGGCAGGTTTCCTCAACCCAGAGAAGCTCTACGCGCAACCAATTCAGGATGACAAGACCTCGCAAGCCACCAACCACTGCACCTGTGTCGTCCTTTGCATTCAGCCAGATCGATGTTGATTCTGGGTACTCACCGATATAACGATAGTTGAACTCGCGCAATCGCCGTCCGAGCGGTAACCCGGATCGAACTTCCTCAATGGTCGCTGAGTAAATTGCTACTTCATGCATAAGGACAGAATATTGCGGATCAAATTCCAATCAAACGGTTCTAGATCGCTTGCTTTTCAATATGACCACTTACGGATACTGCATCGCACAGAGCAGCACCTCAAGCACCGTAACCTTCTCCAAATCCTGCTCCAGAATCACCACATAGTTGGGGTGTGCCACCAGCTCCAGCGTCCCGGGCACACGGCCGGGCCGGCGGGGAAAGTTGGGGTCGGCCAGTTTGCTGACCTGGTCGTCGATGGCCAGCCATATGTCCAATGCTGCAAGCGGGTTGTCATGTGCGATGTAGTCTTCGATGGCTTGCAGGCTTTCCCAGTACTGCGGCTTGCGCAGTACCTTCAAAAGCGTGTTCACTTTTTAGCGATCAATATTTGACGCTGCTTCAGTTTTTGGGCGCGGATGGGATCCCACTCTTTGGGTGATATCGCGGGGCGCTGGTCTGCTCGCGCAGCTTCCACTTTGGCTTTGAACCAGGTGTCGTATTCAACAATGCTTTTAAGCGAGTCGCGCACCAGCTGCGACACCGTGGTTTCGTTGTGCAGCGCGTACGATTTGAGCGCGAAGTATTGAGATTTGGGCAGGTCAACGTTCAGGCGTTGGGTACCTTTGGGTGTTGCGTTTTGCGTCATGATTTGAGTAAATGCGTAAAACATTATATTATCAAAAATCGGTAACTGAATTCAGCGCATGATGCTTGCAGGTTCACTTGCAACTTTAAGCCCAGCCCCAATATCTCAACAAGATAAAAAAACCCCGTTATCAACTAAAAACAAGAAAGACCGCATGGTCCCGCACCTGATTACTGCTACCAACCCACCAATAGACGAGCTTGAGCAGCGCATCTTGGACTCTATGCCGGCCATTGAGCGCTGGTTTCGGCTGGAATGGATGGAGCACACACCGCCGTTTTACTGCTCGGTGGATGTGCGGCATGCGGGTTTCAAGCTGGCGCCGGTGGACATCAATTTGTGCCCGCACGGCTGGAACAATTTAACCCCTGACATGCTGCCGCTGGCGGTGCAAGCGGCCATGGCGGCGATTGAAAAAATCTGCCCTGAGGCGCGCAACCTGCTCATCATTCCTGAAAACGAGCCGCGTGATACGTTTTATTGGGCTAATGTGATGCAGCTCAAACGCGTGTTTCACCAGGCAGGGCTGAACGTGCGTTTTGGCTCGCTCAGCGCCACCACCGAAAAGCCGGTGACGATGAAGCTGCCCAACGGAGAATCGCTGACGCTGGAGCCGCTGGTGCGTACCGATCGCCGCTTGGGCCTCAAAGATTTTGACCCCTGCACGATTTTGCTGAACAACGATTTGTCAGCCGGCATCCCCGGCATTCTGGAAGATTTGAACGAGCAATATTTACTGCCGCCGCTGCACGCCAGCAGCTCGGTACGCCACAAAACCAACCACTACAAAGCCTACGAAGAAGTCACCAAGCGCTTTGCCAAGCTGGTGGGCATTGACTACTGGTTGATTAACCCGATGTTTACCAACTGCGGTGAGGTTGATTTTGCCAACGAGAAAAGCGTCGAGCAGCTCCGCGGTCACATCGACGCACTGCTGGTAAAAGTCAAACGCAAGTACAAGGAATACGGTATCAATGAGCGGCCGTTTGTGGTTATAAAAGCCGAGGGTGGCGAAGACGGCGCGCAGGGCGCAGGAATCATGATGGCGCGCGATGGCAAGGAGCTGGATGCGATTGTGGCCAAAGTTTTGGCGAAAAGCGCTTTTGCCGGCAAGCCGACGAAGTCTGCCAAGTCCGGAGTAGCTGGTGCAAAAGCGACCTCTGAAATCATCATCCAGGAAGGCGTTTTGACCAATGAACGCGTCAATGCTGCTGTGGCTGAACCAGTGGTGTACATGGTTGACCGATTTGTAGTGGGTGGGTTTTACAGAATTCATTCGGGACGCGGACCAGACGAAAACCTGTGTACGCCAGGCTCCAGCTATGTACCACTGGCTTTCGCCGAGAGTGGGCGCTTACCGCAACCTGGTGACAAGGCAGGTGCCAGTGGTCCGAACCGTTTTTACATGTACGGAGTAGTCGCCCGCTTGGCCATGTTGGCCGCGAGTTACGAGCTCGAATCCACCGACCCCTTGGCCGAGGTGTACGACTAAGCCGCTGCAGAGCAGTGATTTGTGGGCCATTTTGATGCTTTGCGCAATGCATACGGGCGCAAGCAGCTATGTAAAGAATAGCGACGCCGGTGCTGATGCCTCCAGTTGTCTCCCTGCAACACAAGCCGCATTAGTTTTAATTAGTTGGCTTTGCGCAAATGACCCAACCCTAAAGTGCGCCAGGTGCGTGCAAAATAGCGTTCCCGAAGCTATCACTTCCGCCCCAGCCCGAGGCGGGACGTTTTTGTGTCCAGTCAAAAATCCTCCCTAGCAGCGCTTACTTTAGGCGCCATCGGCGTCGTATACGGCGATATTGGCACCAGCGTGCTGTATGCCGTCAAAGAAGTTTTTAACCATGGCCACGTTGAAGTCACCCCGGGCAACGTCTACGGGTTGATGTCGATCTTCTTTTGGACCATGACGGTGATAGTGTCCATCAAGTACGTTGCGCTGGTGCTGCGGGCCGACAACAACGGTGAGGGCGGTTTGATTGCGATGCTGGCCCTTGCATCCAACGCTGTCAAAGACAAGCCCAAGCTGCGGCGCTTGCTTTTAATTGTGGGAATTTTTGGCACCTCGCTTTTTTATGGCGATGGCGTCATTACGCCGGCGATTTCAGTGCTCTCGGCGGTTGAGGGGCTGGAGGTGGTTTCACCCGCTTTTGCCAGGGGCGTAATTCCCATCACGCTAGCTATTTTGTTCGCGCTTTTTGCCGTGCAGAAGCACGGTACCGCTGGAATTGGCAAATTTTTTGGTCCGATCACGCTGGTCTGGTTTTTGACCATTGCGGTGCTGGGGGTCTCGCAGATCGTGACGCACCCGGAAATTCTGTGGGCCATCAGCCCCCACTACGCTGTGAACTTTATGTGGAACAACCCGGGCACCACTTTTATTATTTTGGGTGCAGTGGTGCTCTGCGTGACCGGCGCTGAAGCGCTGTACGCGGACTTGGGCCATTTTGGCAAAAAGCCGATTCGCCTGGCCTGGTTCAGTGTGGTCATGCCTTGCCTGGTGCTCAATTATTTTGGCCAGGGCGCACTGCTTTTAAACAACCCGGCGGCGGTTAAAAACCCGTTTTATTTGATGGCACCCGACTGGGCGCTGCTGCCGCTGGTCGGCCTGGCCACCATGGCCACCGTGATTGCTTCACAGGCCTTGATTACTGGCGCGTTCAGCGTGACAAAACAGGCCATTCAAATGGGGTATTTGCCGCGCTTGAAGATTTTGCACACCAGCGTGCGGGACACCGGGCAAATTTACATGCCATTCATCAATTGGGGGCTGTTCATTACCATCGTGCTGGCGGTGGTGATGTTCAGGTCTTCCAGCAATCTGGCCGCAGCTTACGGCATTGCAGTGTGCACCGACATGCTGATCACCACCATTTTGACGTTCTATGTGATTCGCCACGGCTGGAAGTATCCGCTGTGGTTGTGCCTCGCCGCAACGGGTGTTTTCTTTGTGGTGGACTTTGCGTTTTTCGCATCCAACCTGATGAAGCTTTTTGCGGGCGGCTGGTTCCCGCTGGTGATTGGAGGCATTATTTTTACCTTGATGATGACGTGGAAAGAAGGCCGCCGCATCATGAACGAAAAAATGCGCACCGACGCGATCGATTTGCCAAGTTTTCTGGATGCGGTTTTCGTCAGCCCGCCCGCGCGGGTTGAAGGCACCGCAGTGTTTTTGACCGCTGAGCCCGGCGTCGTGCCCAATGCGTTGCTGCACAATTTGAAGCACAACAAAGTGCTGCACGAACAAAACCTGTTTGTGACGGTGCGCAACCACGAAGTGCCGTGGATTGGAATGGACAAGCGCATTGAAATCGAATCGCTTGGCCACCACTGCTGGCAAGTGGTGGTGAACTACGGGTTCAAAAACGACCAAGACTTGCCGAGAGCGCTGCAGCACATCAAGAACCGTGGTTGCGAGTTAGAGCCCATGACCACCAGCTATTTTTTGTCGCGCGATACGGTGGTACCTTCTATCGGCGGTGGAATGGCTGCCTGGCGCGAAAAGTTGTTTGCCCAAATGCACCACAACGCCAGCGGTGCAGCAGACTACTTGAACCTGCCGAACAACGCCGTCGTTGAGCTGGGCAGCAAAATCGAAATCTAAGCCGAAAAAAGTTGCTTGCTGGCGGGCAGACTCAAGACGCCTGCAGGTCGCTTCGCCAAGATCGAACAGATGCCGACGACGTGGTTTTTGGCGCGGTGGTTGCATTGGTGTTCGTGCTGGTCACGGCGTTCAAAGCCTGTGCCACCACCCCGCGCGTATCCACCATCCTGAGCAGGTTTTGCATTATCAGCTTTTCACAGCTGCGGCTGGTCATGGAGTGCGGTTGACCGCCATGGCTTAAAAACATGAACAGCGTTGACTTGGTGCTGGCCCACACCAGTTGCGCGCGCAGCCAACGCCGCTTGGAATACAAATCCACCCAGTTTCCGGCCCGCAGGCCAAGCAGCATGGCCTGGGCTTGCTCTTTAGTGCAAGCGTCAGGCGCATCGGTTGTTTGCGCCAATTGGTGCGCAGCGTTCGCAGTGCTTGACGACGTGCTTTGAAGAGCGCTTGCAGTCTTCAAGGCCGGTATATTCGCACTGTTTTGTGTGCTGGCATCACTCAGGGCAGCAGACGCTTGACTCGAGGTCGCTTGTGCAGCAGCGTCTGCAGCTGAAACTGGCTCTTGGTTATCAGCTGCCAGTGGCACCGGAAATGAGGGGAGCGTGTCTTCGAACCCAGCCGCGTCGAGATCGTCCCGGCCCATCCACAAAGGCTGCGCATCGGCTCGGAGTTTCTCCAGACGTTCGAGCGGAGTGCTGCTGGATTCTTGTCCCTCCTGGCCGTCGCTCAGCTCCAACCCATCGGCCAGGTCGCCCAGGGATCCGAGGTTAGACTCTTCAGCATCGCGCTGCGTTTTGAGCCGCCGCAGTTTCAGCACCGGCTGGTGCAGCGACAACAGCGCTTCAAAAAAAGTTTCGTTTTCTGCGGGCGTCTGACCGAGCAGCGCTAAACCACAATGCAGCTTTTCAAGAAGTTTGGGCAGCATTGCGACAAATTTGGCGGGCTGCTTCAGAGTGGCGTCTCGCTTAACGCTCCAGATCAGGTCTGGCACCACCGAGCCAAAGCCCTCCGGATCCACCTGGTTGCGGTTGTCGGTTAATTTGGCATGCGCCATCACCAGTGCCCACGGGCCAAACAAAAAATCCAGTATCAGGCCCGGTACTTTTTCGAGGTCTGAGCGCGCGCTCAGATCAAAAGCGATCTCGTCGGCTTTGCCTTGCCGCTCTTCAGCAAAGCTCAGCGCCTTCAGCACTGCCTGGCGGTTGTCGAACTCCTGCTTGTCTTGCGCGTTCCAGCTTGACTCGAGAGCGTGCAGCGCCAGTGCAAAAGGCTGGATGTTCTTGACTTCGCTGTCGTTGAGGGTGTTGAAGGCAGAGTTGACACTGTTGAAAAACTCGGCGAACTCGCTAGCGTATTCATCGTTGTACTTGAAGCTGCGCTGGGCAACCCGCTCCATCAATGCGCGGCCAACGTGGCGTTCGTCGCTGAAAAAGCGCGGATCCACCATGGCCAGGCGCAGCAACGACGGCTCCAGCGCCACAATCGCCTCGCGTACGGGTGCCAGCAGACGCGGGTCTTGCGCAACCTGGTTGACCAGCTGCCGAACCACCTCCAGCCCCATGACCTGGCCGACCTGGGTGGCTTCTTTTTTGAGTTGCGTTCGCACCATGGTGCGGCGTCGCGCTTTGCCGTAGTTGCCCCAGGCACCCGTGCTCAAGTGGCTGGCGGCATTGACGGTGCGTTGCGGGCGGTCTACTGCTGGAAGGTCCTGGTAAGTGTTTTGCGTGTCTACGGCTTCCAGCTCCTCATCATCCTGCGCACTCAGCTCGGCGAGTTCTTCATCTATTTGCACGTAGTAGGCCGGTGCAAGTCGCTGGCTAGCGTTGTTTCCACCGCGAAATAGAAAATCGTCAAAAAAATCCTGTCGTATGCCCTGGTCCGAGAGGTCGGCGTACGCGGATGGATTTTCCTCATAGGTGCCTGCGCTGGCGTCGGCACCACTTCCCCCAAAACCGCCACCGTTGCCTTCACCGCTACCGCTACCGCCAGCGCCACCGCCGAAGCCGCTGCCACCGCCGTCTGTTCCAGCCAGACTTGCGCCGTCGTTGCCCCGTCCGCCGCCACCCCCACCCCGAGATTGGGCTCCCAGCGGCGTTTGCAGGACGCGGTACTGGGCCGCTTGAACGTTAGCCGACTCGAGCTGCGCAACCGCCTTGGCGTAAATGGCTTTAAGGCCCTGAGCCATTGGGGCAGCCATGTGTTTGACCCACATCGCGGGTAGCGCGGCATCGTTCTCAGGCGCCGTCATGAGGCCTTGCAATACCCGCGTAAACTCTTGCGGTCGCAGCGGGTTGTGCTCTGGCATGACGTTGGGCAGCCCCAAGGCGGTGCTGATCAGCGCGTCAAGCTCGGCAAGCGTTTGTTCAAGTCCCGGCAAAATTTGCTGCAGCAAGCGTTGCGCGTCAATCGCTTGCATCACTGCTGCATCGTCAACCAGTTTCAAGTTGTCCAGATTCAGGCCCGCCCGGCCTGACTCAAGGTAGCCCTGGCCGCTGCCAGACGCATCGCGCTCTGCTGCCTCTGCAGCAAGTGCCGCGCTTGCGCCTGCTAGCGGCGTGGCCGCCACGCTGGCTGCAAATGCAGTCAACATGTCGATGGAAAAGCGCACTGTCCAAGTGTCTTTGCGGCCTGCTAGTTGGCGCCAGGCGCTAGCCAACTGGTCGCGCTCCGCAACCTTCATACTTTTGAGTTCCAGCGCCTGCAGTGCTGCCACAGCCGCGCCCACGCATTGCGCCAGCATGGGTCCGCTGGCCTTTGCAGTGTCTTCAAGACAGTGTTTAAGAACTTCAGATTGCTGGGTCATCGGAAATCGGTCAGGGGAGTTGGTTGGCCTCAACGGCTGCGTTCTGTGCTGTGTTCAGATGGTGTCGAGTGTAAGTCTGAGTTAAATAATAGCTGTTGACTTGAAGGTAATTGCGTCCATTGCTTATTTTGCTGCCAAATTGCGACGCTTGCTTATGAGCAGGCGTGTGCCTGCGGTGACGGGTGTTGGAGGCCATCGCGCCTGTTGGATCAATTTGGCGTTCAAACAGGCCCACAACAATGCTTTTATCTCCAAAAAAATTGTGAGCTCCTTTTAAATATAGAGCTTTTGTCAACTGGAAAATAGCTCAGGCCTGCACTGCCTGACGCACAGCGTGTTCCCACTGCGCCATCAGATCGGCTGCGCGGCTGGGGCTGAGCGTTGGTACAAAAGTTCTTTCGGCTCGCCATAGGTCGGACAGCTCGGCTGTGTTGGCGTACACGTTGCTTGAGAGCCCAGCCAAGTAAGCCGCCCCTAAAGCCGTGGTTTCGATGACGGCCGGGCGCACAACAGGTATGCCAAGCAAATCGGCTTGAAATTGCATCAATAAATCATTGATGCACGCGCCACCGTCGACCCGCAGCTCGGCCACAGGCAGAGCGCCTGCGTCGATGGCGTCGCGGCTCATGGCCTGCAATAGTGCGGCGCTTTGGTAAGCGATGCTCTCAAGTGCGGCACGCGCAATGTGCGCCATGGTGGTGCCGCGGGTAAGGCCCGTAATCGTGCCGCGTGCGTCGGGCTTCCAGTAGGGCGCGCCCAACCCGGTAAAGGCGGGCACCATCATTACGCCGCCGGAGTCGGGCACGCTCTGGGCCAGCGCTTGAACTTCAGCGCTGCTTTCAATGGCGTGCAGGCCATCACGCAGCCACTGCACCACCGCGCCGCCCACAAACACACTTCCTTCAATTGCGAATTCTGGTTGTGTGGTGGTTTGCGCTGCGCTGGTGGTCAAAAGGCCGTTGGTAGAAGTTTGGAATTGGCGGCCCGTGTGCATCAGTGTGAAGCAACCGGTGCCATAAGTGTTTTTGGCCATGCCCGCAGTAAAACAAGCCTGCCCAAACAGCGCACTTTGCTGGTCCCCCGCGACGCCGCCAATCGGCATGGCGTGGCCCAACAGTTCCGGTCGCACCACGCCAAAATGCGCGCTTGACGGCAACACGTTCGGCATCAGCGATGGCGGGATGTCCAGCAGGCCCAAGAGCTCGGCGTCCCACTCATTCGTATGCACGTTAAACAGCATGGTGCGGGACGCGTTGCTAACGTCGGTGCTGTGAATGGCCCCTGCGCGGGTAGTGGCCTGGTCGCCACCAGTGAGCTGCCACATCAGCCAGGTGTCAACCGTGCCAAAAGCCAGCTCGCCGTTTTCAGCATGTGCGCGTGCACCTGGCACGTTGTCCAGCAGCCATTTCAGTTTGGTGCCTGAGAAATAGGCATCCACCAGCAGGCCGGTTTTGGCTTGTATGAGCTGGGCCTTGCCCTGTGCACGCAGCGCCGCGCAGGTGCTTTCGGCACGCCGGTCTTGCCAGACGATGGCGTGCGCAATGGGCTTGCCGGTGCTTCGGTTCCACACCACTGTGGTTTCGCGCTGGTTAGTGATGCCAAGCGCCCGGATGTGCTCGGGCTTGATGCCATGCGCCTCGGCTTTTTCGAGCGCTTGCCGGGCCGTAAACAGCTGGCTTTTCCAAATCTGCAGTGGATCGTGCTCAACCCAGCCCGGGCGGGGGTAGATCTGCGGCAATTCCTGCTGGGCCTGCGCCATGATGCGACCGGCGGCATCAAACACAATGCTGCGTGAGCTGGAAGTGCCCTGGTCCAGAGCAAGGAGGTAAGTCATGGCGGGTTGGCGTTGGGCTTTGGTGAAAAATTAGTTCGGAGTGGGCTAATCATCTTGCTATTATTTACATAGCTCTTTACGCCCGTATTTATTGATCTAGAGTGCTTTTTGCTTTAATTTTTGCCATTTGTGTCATGCCAGCGCAACATCGCACTGCACGTCAGCTTCTGCCAACAGCGCAGCAAAAGGGCCGGGTGGGGCTGCATCGGTGAACAGGCGGTCAATTTGTGTGAGGCGGGCCAGCTCTACCATGGCCGGGCGGTGAAATTTACTGTGGTCGGCCGCCAGCCAAACCTCCCGCGCGTGTGAAATGATGGTTTGGGCAACCTTGACCTCGCGGTAGTCAAAGTCGCGCAGCGAGCCGTCAGGCTCAATGCCCGAGATGCCAATGATTGCAATATCGACCCGGAACTGGCGAATAAAGTCGACCGTTGCCTCTCCCACAATGCCGCGGTCGCGCGGGCGGACCACGCCGCCAGTCACTATCACTTCGCAGTCCGGGTTGCCGCACAGCGTTGCAGCCACATTCAAGTTGTTGGTAATCACCCGCAGGCCCTTGTGGTGCAGCAAAGCTTTTGCAATCGCCTCGGTGGTGGTGCCAATGTTCAGGATGAGTGAGCAGTGGTTCGGTACGCTTTTGGCGACCGCCCTGGCAATGCGCGCCTTGCCCTCCGCGTTAAGGTTCTCGCGCTGCATGTGTGCAATATTTTCAGTCGTTGAACTGGGAAACCGTACCCCACCGTGAAACCGGGCAAGCAATCCATCGTCAGCCAGTCTCTGAACATCACGGCGGACTGTCTGTAGCGTCACGCCCAGCGTTTCTGCCAATTGCTCCACCGTTACCGAGCCGCGCGCCTGTACGTAGGCGACCAATTGCAGCAACCGAGGGTTCATTTTCTGATTCTATAGGTGAATTAAAAAATTAACTATAAACGAAACCATCCGAATACAAATAGGGTAAATACCGATCACAAACGAAAACAAAGGAACAATAATTCTTCGTATCAATGACTAATCATCCATGCTAAAAAAGGCTCAGTCATGCAGTTGACCCTAGAAGGCATCAGCAAAAACGTTGGAGCGCAGACGTGGCTCTACGACCTGAACATCGCACCGCACAGCGGCGCTGTGACCATTCTGTTGGGCGCGACGCAAGCCGGCAAAACCAGTCTGATGCGCATCATGGCGGGCCTTGATGTGCCCACGACCGGCAGCGTGGTGGTTGACGGAACCAACGTGGTCGGGATGCCTGTGCGGCAGCGCAATGTGGCCATGGTGTACCAGCAGTTCATCAACTATCCCTCTTTGAAGGTTCGTGACAATATTGCCTCACCCCTGAAGTTGCGCGGCGAGAAAAACATCGACCAGCGCGTACGGGAGCTGGCTGAAAAACTCCATATCGACATGTTTCTTGACCGCCTGCCCGCAGAGCTGTCAGGTGGCCAGCAGCAGCGCGTCGCGCTAGCCCGCGCTCTGGCTAAGGGCGCGCCACTGATGTTGCTGGACGAGCCGCTGGTTAATCTGGACTACAAACTGCGAGAGGAATTGCGCGACGAATTGAATGCGCTCTTTGCAGCAGGAAATTCGACAGTGATTTACGCCACCACTGAACCGGGTGAAGCGCTGTTGCTGGGCGGTTACACGGCCGTGATGGATGCCGGTGAACTGCTGCAATACGGGCCCACCGCAGAGGTATTCCACAAGCCGGCATCGCTGCGGGTTGCCCGTGCATTCAGCGATCCGCCGATGAATTTAATCAATGCAACCGCCACGGTTGACGGTGTGCAACTTGACCATGGACCGCTTTTCAACTTGCGCCTGCCGACGCTCAGCTCAAGCACCTTAACGGTGGGCATGCGTGCGAACGCTCTGCGGGTCAGCGCCAGGCAGGGCGATGTTGTTCTGCCCGGCACGGTGGAGCTGGCTGAAATTTCTGGCTCGGACACTTTTGTCCATGTGCATACCCCGGTGGGAGAGATGGTGGCGCAACTGACTGGCGTACACAATTTTGAGCTCGGTGCCGCTGTACCCCTGCATTTCAACCCGTCACAGATTTATATATTTGACGCGCTAGGACTGCTCGCCATGTCGCCAGTGCGCGGTGGAGGACACTAGCATGGCACGTATAGAACTCGACCTGTCCCACGCCTACCGACCCAACCCCAAGCAAGACAGCGACTACGCGCTGTTGCCTTTGAAAATGACCTTCGTTGACGGTGGTGCCTACGCACTGCTGGGCCCGTCGGGTTGCGGCAAGACGACGCTGCTCAACATCATGTCGGGGTTAGTATCGCCCTCTCAGGGAACAGTCCTGTTCGACGGCGTTGATGTGACCAAGGCGTCGCCACAGCAGCGAAACATTGCGCAGGTGTTTCAATTCCCCGTGATTTACGACACCATGACGGTGGCAGAAAATCTCGCATTTCCGCTGCGCAACCGCAAACTCCCCAAAGCGCAAATCGACAAGCGTGTTGGCGAGATTGCTGAAATGCTGGAGATGAGTGGCCAGCTCAACCAACGTGCAGCGGGATTGGCGGCGGACGCCAAGCAGAAAATATCGTTAGGTCGCGGCTTGGTACGCCCCGATGTATCGGCGGTTTTGTTTGACGAGCCGTTAACCGTGATCGACCCGCACCTGAAGTGGCAACTACGCCGCAAGCTTAAGCAAATCCATCATGAACTCAAGTTGACGCTCATTTATGTCACTCATGATCAAGTAGAAGCATTGACATTTGCCGACCAAGTGATGGTGATGACACGGGGACGTGCAGTTCAGGTTGGATCACCTGCCGATTTGTTTGAACGCCCCAGCCACACTTTTGTGGGAAATTTTATTGGTTCGCCGGGCATGAACTTTCTGACGGGCAACGTTGACAACAACGGTATTCACTTCTCCAGTGCAACCCTCCCAATGCCTGCGGGACGCGCAATTGCGGCTGGCAAGATCAAACTGGGAATCCGTCCGGAGTATGTAACCGTGGTTCCGGCGCACAGCAGCGGCGCATTGGAGATGACTGTTTGCCAGGTGCAGGATGTGGGAACCTATGTCTTGTTGGTTGCGCAGTTCGCAGGTTGCACTGTCAAAGCCCGGCTATCGCCTGACACCGAAAAGCTTTCATGTGGTGATGCCGTCTGGCTGAAATTGATGGGCGAACACACCTGTTTTTATAGAGATGAGGAGATCCTGCCATGAGCACCACCATCAAGCCGGTAAACCAAAAGGCATGGTTTCTCATTTTGCCCATGCTGGTCTGCGTTGCGTTTTCCGCAATCGTTCCGCTGATGGTTGTGGTCAATTACTCAGTCCAGGACATCATTTCACCTGAACGCCGGGTTTTTGTGGGTGTCGAATGGTTTGCAGCCATCATGCGGGACCAGGAGCTCCATGGCGCCCTGCTGCGTCAACTCCTGTATTCTTTTTCAGTGCTTGCAGTCGAGCTGCCCTTGGGTATCTTGTTGGCACTGTCGATGCCGGCCCACGGTTGGCGCTCTTCGGCGGCGTTGGTGATTGTGTCGCTCTCTTTGCTCATCCCATGGAATGTGGTGGGGACAATCTGGCAAATTTTCGGACGTACGGACATTGGCCTGATGGGGGTGGCATTGCTTGGCATGGGCGTGGACTACAGCTACACCGGAAATCCGGCGCATGCCTGGCTCACCGTACTGCTTATGGACGTATGGCACTGGACGCCATTGGTGGCTTTGCTGGGCTATGCCGGCTTGCGTTCAATTCCTGATGCGTACTACCAGGCAGCAAGCATTGACGGGGCAAGCAAGTTCGACGTCTTCCGCTACATACAGCTTCCCAAGATGCGCGGCGTTCTGATGATTGCCGTGTTGTTGCGATTCATGGACAGCTTCATGATTTATACCGAACCCTTTGTATTAACTGGTGGTGGCCCTGGCAATTCAACGACCTTTCTGTCGCAATTTTTAACGCAAAAAGCAGTCGGCCAATTTGATTTAGGTCCCGCAGCTGCTTTCTCGCTGATTTACTTTCTTATTATTTTGTTGACTTGCTTCATTTTGTACAACTGGATGCAGCGTGTCGGTACCCAGTCCAAGGAGGATGGCCATGCATAAGCCCAAATTTCAGAAGCGCTCTCTGTTCATGGCGGCTTATATCGTCTTCGCCTTGTTGCCCATCTACTGGATGGTCAACATGTCTTTCAAAACCAACAACGAAATTCTGGCGGGCTTTTCGCTTTTTCCTCAGAATTTCACCTGGGATAACTACAAAACTATTTTGACGGATCCGGCCTGGTATTCAGGGTACATCAACAGTTTGATTTATGTGGGTATCAACACAGTTATTTCACTGACTGTGGCATTGCCAGCAGCCTACGCATTCTCGCGCTACAGCTTTTTAGGCGACAAGCACGTGTTTTTCTGGTTGTTAACTAACCGCATGACGCCCCCAGCCGTATTTTTACTGCCGTTCTTTCAGCTCTACACATCAGTGGGTCTGATGGATACGCATATTGCTGTGGCTTTGGCGCATCTGTTGTTCAGTGTGCCGCTGGCCGTATGGATTCTGGAGGGGTTCATGAGCGGCGTTCCGAGGGAAATCGACGAAACCGCCTACATCGACGGCTATTCGTTTCCCAGATTCTTTCTTACCATCTTCCTGCCACTGATCAAGGCCGGCGTCGGCGTGGCAGCGTTCTTCTGCTTTATGTTCAGCTGGGTCGAGTTGTTATTGGCACGCACACTGACCAGCGTGAATGCCAAGCCGATTGCAGCCACCATGACACGAACCATATCTGCCTCTGGCATGGACTGGGCTACCTTGGCAGCCGCTGGCGTTCTGACCATCGTCCCAGGCGCCGTTGTGATTTGGTTTGTTCGAAATTACATCGCGAAGGGATTCGCGATGGGACGCGTTTAACAGGAACAGATGATGTTTGATTGGATGGCTTGGACAACTCCCGTCGCAGTGTTTTTTACCTGCATTGTTTTGATGCTGTTTGGCATGACGGTGTGGGAAATCAAATCACCCACCACATTGAGGCGGGGTATCTTGCCGATGGAAACCACCCGTGGTGACAGGTTATTTATTGGCCTGGTCGCTGCGGCCTATGTCAACTTGGCTTTCGTGGGCATTAGCGGTCGACTGGCAGAGTGGATGGGTCTTCAAACAGAGCCCTCCGTCTGGATCAGTTTTGTCGTTTCCATGGGACTGCTGGCGCTGATCATGCGAAAAGGCTAGCGATTTTGATAGGGACGGCTTGTTTCCCCTGGGCCGAAACTCTTTTCTACAACAGGGGCTTTTAATCTGAGGAGACCTTAAATGAAGCTGAAATATTCTGTACTGGCAGTGGCTATGGCTTGCGCCGTAGCAAGCCAGGGCTGGGCTAACGAAGCTGCCGCTAAAAAGTGGATTGACAATGAATTCCAGCCTTCTTCGCTGACCAAAGCGCAACAAACCACTGAGATGAAATGGTTCATCGACGCCGCGAAAAAATTGCAAGCCAGAGGCGTCAAGGAAATTTCAGTGGTGTCAGAGACGATTACCACGCACGAATACGAATCCAAAACACTGGCGAAAGCCTTTGAAGAGATTACTGGTATTAAGGTCAAACATGACCTGATTGGCGAGGGTGATGTGGTTGAAAAATTGCAGACATCCATGCAGTCGGGCAAGTCTATTTATGACGGCTGGATCACAGACTCGGATTTGATAGGGACACACTACCGCTATGGAAAGATTCTGAATCTCACCGATTACATGGCTGGACCCGGAAAAGAGTGGACCAATCCTGGCCTCGATCTCAAAGATTTCATCGGTCTCAGCTTTACCACTGGCCCCGACAAAAAACTCTATCAGTTGCCTGACCAGCAATTCGCTAACCTGTACTGGTTTCGCGCTGATTTGTTCGCCCGCGCTGATTTGAAAGAGAAATTCAAAGCCAAATACGGTTACGAACTGGGGGTGCCTTTGAACTGGAGCGCCTACGAAGACATTGCAGCGTTCTTCACTGAGGATGTCAAGAACATCGACGGCAAGCCAATCTATGGCCATATGGACTACGGCAAGAAAGATCCTTCGCTGGGCTGGCGATTCACTGACGCATGGTTGTCCATGGCCGGAACCGCCGACATCGGCATTCCAAACGGCAAACCCATCGACGAATGGGGTATTCGCGCATCAGCTGACGGCTGCACGCCACAGGGTGCGTCAGTGTCACGCGGCGGCGCTACAAACTCACCAGCTGCGGTTTACGCGCTGACCAAGTACGTTGACTGGATGAAGAAGTATTCGCCTAAAGAGGCCATAGGCATGACTTTTGGCGAAGCTGGCCCTGTGCCAGCGCAGGGACAAATTGCCCAGCAGATATTCTGGTACACGGCCTTTACAGCAGACATGATCAAACCCGGCCTCCCAGTCGTCAACGCCGATGGCACACCTAAGTGGCGAATGGCGCCCGGTCCGAACGGGCCTTATTGGAAGCAAGGCATGCAAAACGGTTACCAGGACGTAGGTTCATGGACATTCTTCAAGAACCACGATGCCAACAAGGTTGCAGCTGCATGGCTGTATGCTCAATTTGTGACAGCCAAAACCACCTCGCTCAAGAAAACGGTGGTGGGTCTTACCCCTATCCGCGAGTCAGATATTCAAAGCAAGACCATGACCGACATGGCGCCCAAACTTGGCGGTTTGGTGGAGTTTTACCGCAGTCCGGCGCGCGTAGCGTGGACGCCCACGGGGACCAATGTGCCTGACTATCCCAAGTTGGCGCAACTTTGGTGGAAGAACGTAGCCGTTGCGGTCACCGGTGAAAAGAGCCCGCAAGCCGCCATGGACAACCTTGCCGAAGAGATGGACGCCGTGATGGGGCGTCTGGAGCGTTCGGGCATGGCCGCGTGTCCGCCAAAGCTCAATCCAAAGAGTAGCCCAGACAAATGGCTGAGCGATAAAAATGCACCGTGGAAAAAGCTGGCCAATGAAAAGCCAAAGGGTGAAACCATTGCCTATGACACGCTCTTGACGGCTTGGAAAAACGGCAAAGTCCGCTAACCCTTGCACCGCCATGGGCGTTGATCGTGATGAGCACTTCGACTGCTGCTTATCGCCCATCGTGGGAGTCCTTTGTAGGCTCCCACGATATTTTCATGATGCTGTTACTCAAAATCTGTTATGAACCCTGCCTTTCAACCGCTGCCTACTGACCGCAAGGCCATACTGGCGCGGCTGGCCGAAAACCTGAGTTATGACATCGCCATCATCGGTGGCGGCGCGACGGGGCTAGGCGTGGCGCTGGACGCTGCGGCGCGTGGCTTTTCCGTCGTGCTGGTTGAGTCGCATGACTTTGCCAAGGGCACGTCGTCGCGCGCAACCAAGCTGGTGCATGGCGGGGTGCGCTACCTGGCGCAGGGCAATATTTCATTGGTGCGGGAGGCGCTGCATGAGCGCAGCACCCTGCTGGCCAATGCGCCGCACTTGGCGCAGCCGCTGGCGTTTGTCATGCCGTCTTATAAGTATTGGGAAGCGCCGTTTTATGGTGTGGGGTTGAAGATGTATGACGCGCTGGCGGGCAAGGCCGGGCTGGGCGCGACCGAGTTTCTCAATCGCAATGAGACCTTGGCCTTGCTGCCGAACAGCAGACTCGATGGCCCGGGCGGTCAGCTGAAAGGTGGCGTGAAGTATTGGGACGGCCAATTCGACGATGCGCGGCTCGCGCTGGCTTTGGCTCGGACCGCGGCAACCAAGGGCGCGCTGCTGGTCAACTACTGCGCGGCAACTGGCTTGATTCACCAGCACGGCAAAGTTGTTGGTCTTCACGTTAAAGATGGCGAGACGGGCAAGGTTTTTGACCTCAAGGCCAAGTCTGTGATTAATGCCACGGGCGTGTGGGTGGATCAATTCCGCATGGAGGACGGCGAGGCTCTTGGCCGAGGCGTGAAAGCGATGGTCGCGCCAAGTCAGGGCGTTCATATTGTGGTTGAGCGCTCATTTCTGCCTGGCGATCATGCAATGCTGGTGCCGAAAACGGCTGATGGCCGGGTGCTGTTTGCTGTGCCTTGGTTGGGCAAAACCATTTTGGGCACCACCGACACCCCAAGGGACGATATCGTGCGAGAACCGTTTCCATTTAAAGAAGAGGTCGACTTTATTTTGAAGGAATCCGCACGCTATTTGACCAAGGCACCTGCTCGTGCGGACATCAAAAGTATTTGGGTGGGCCTGCGGCCGCTTGTCAAGCCTGCGGATGACGACGGCGACAACACCAAAGGCTTGTCCCGCGAACACACAGTGCTGGTCAGCAAAAGCGGGTTAGTTACAGTTACGGGCGGCAAATGGACGACCTACCGGGCGATGGCAGAGGATGTGCTGGACAGGTGCTTTACCGCGAATTTGCTGCCCAGTCGTCCTGCTGGCGTGACGACTGAATTGAGGCTGGTTGGCGCGCAACAGGCGAAACGATCTATTAGCGATCTGCCCGGAATTCATCTTTATGGCAGCGAGGCGGCGGCTGTATTGGCGCTACCTGGCGCTGAAAATCAATTGGGCGGGAATGTGACAGGGCTGATAGAGGCCATGGTGCGCTACGCGGCGCGGTTTGAATACGCCAGAACCGTCGAAGACGTACTGGCCCGGCGCTCGCGTTTGTTGTTTTTAGATGCTGCAATGGCTAAATCACTGGGCCCCCAAGTTGCGGCAGTTTTGCAGCAGGAAACCGATGTTGATCCGGCGCTCAGTGCTTTCTTGGGCCTTTGCGACCAGTATTTGCACCTCCCGGACTAGTTTGTAGGTTCCTCACGGAAGTTTTTTACGAATTTCCAGGGTATTTTCATCCGCGGGTGTTGACGGCTATCGAGACCCGTGTGATACTCTCAGGCTTCGCTTGAAAAAGGCGAGGATCTGGACAATAGCCTAAACGAAGCTTTGCAAGTGGTTTGCGAGGTAGACGACGGGCCCAAGACTGATCGGCTTGACGAAGTTCCGCGACGAAAAACGGATTTTTGTCTTGCTGGTGCAAGTTGGGAACACATTTAAATGATTCAAACGCAATCCAAACTCGATGTTGCTGACAACACGGGTGCCAAATCCGTGATGTGCATCAAAGTGCTGGGCGGCTCCAAGCGCCGGTACGCCAGCGTTGGTGACGTCATCAAGGTCAGCATCAAAGAAGCCGCTCCCCGTGGCCGCGTCAAAAAAGGCGAGGTTTACAGTGCTGTGGTCGTTCGCACTGCCAAGGGCATTCGCCGTGGCGATGGTTCGCTGGTTAAATTTGACGGCAACGCAGCAGTGTTGCTTAACGCCAAGCTGGAGCCTATCGGCACCCGCATCTTCGGACCAGTGACGCGCGAACTGCGCACTGAAAAGTTCATGAAGATCGTGTCGCTTGCTCCTGAAGTTCTGTAAGGACACGCCATGAACAAAATTCGCAAAGGCGACGAAATCATCGTCATCACAGGCCGCGACAAGGGCAAGCGTGGCACGATCACGCAGCGCACCGACGACGCTTATGTGCTGGTTGAGGGTATCAACATGGTGAAAAAACACACCAAGCCCAACCCGCTCAAAGGCACAACCGGTGGCATCGTTCAAAAAAGCATGCCGATTCACCAGTCCAACATCGCGATTTTCAACGCGGCGTCTGGTAAGGCGGACCGCGTAGGCATCAAGTTGTTGGCTGACGGCAAAAAAATGCGCGTCTTCAAGTCCAGCGGCGACGAAATCAAGGTTGCATAAACACCATGGCTAAATCAGCACCTACCCAACAAGCTGCCACGCAGGCTCGCCTGCAGTCGCAGTTCCGCGAAAAAATCGCGCCCGCCCTGATTGAAAAATTTGGCTACAAATCGCCGATGCAGGTTCCCCGCATCACCAAGATCACGCTCAACATGGGTGTGAGCGAGGCGGTTGCCGACAAGAAGGTTATGGATAGCGCGGTTGGCGACATGACCAAAATTGCGGGCCAAAAGCCAGTCGTGACCAAGGCCAAAAAAGCGATCGCCGGTTTCAAAATCCGCGAAGACCTGCCGATTGGTTGCATGGTCACTTTGCGCGGCGTCAAGATGTATGAGTTCCTGGATCGTTTCGTGACCGTGGCTCTGCCCCGCGTTCGTGACTTCCGTGGTATTTCGGGCCGCGCCTTTGATGGCCGTGGCAACTACAACATCGGCGTGAAAGAGCAGATCATTTTTCCTGAAATTGAATACGACAAGGTCGATGCCTTGCGCGGACTCAACATCAGCATCACCACAACGGCCAAGACCGATGACGAGTGCAAGGCTCTTCTGACCGCTTTCCGTTTCCCGTTCAAGAACTGAGGCTCTCGCATGTCAAAACAAGCATTGCTGCAACGCGAAATCAAGCGCGACAAGTTGGTCGCCAAGTTCGCCAAAAAGCACACAGAACTCAAAAAGACGTCTAACGACTTCAAGCGTACCGATGACGAGCGCGCTGCTGCCCGTCTCGAACTACAAAAGTTGCCACGCAATGCCAACCCTACCCGCCAGCGTAACCGCTGCGCGATCACGGGTCGTCCGCGTGGTACGTTCCGTCAATTCGGCTTGGCTCGCGCCAAGATTCGTGAGTTGGCATTTGCTGGTGATATCCCTGGTATCACCAAGGCAAGCTGGTAAGCATAGGAGAACCGCAAAATGAGTATGAGTGATCCTATCGCCGACATGCTGACACGCATTCGGAATGCACAAATGGTTGAAAAAGCCGTTGTCCAAGTGCCATCGTCAAAAGTCAAAGTTGCCATCGCGCAAGTTTTGAAGGACGAGGGCTACATTGATGGCTTCTCTATCAAGCTAGATGACGGCAAATCCCAACTGGAAATCGCCTTGAAGTATTACGCAGGCAAGCCCGTCATTGAGCGCATCGAGCGTGTCAGTCGCCCTGGTCTGCGCGTTTACAAAGGCCATGGCGCCATTCCTCAAGTCATGAATGGCTTGGGTGTGGCAATTGTCACAACGCCGCAAGGTGTGATGACTGATCGCAAAGCGCGCGCTACCGGTATCGGTGGTGAAGTGCTTTGCTACGTAGCCTAATCGC
>ENA-OFCE01000576-OFCE01000576.1-metagenomes-genome-assembly--contig:-NODE-576-length-23452-cov-7.043082_pt1 | contig 23452 bp, 19 predicted proteins | sample MGYA00153388_OFCE01 | MGnify analysis MGYA00153388
GAGTCCGGGAGAGGGCAGATAGATGGGTGAGGGTTGATTCCCAATCTTTTTCCAATGATGTGGGTAATGCATAGCCCTTTGAGGGAGGTGGCAGCGGAGCTGACGGAGGGAGTGCTTTGCCGGTGTTTAACCATTGTAGATCTTAACTCCTGAGGGCATAGAGCCTCTTGGTGCTATAAACCATTTTCAATGATGTGTGTAATGTATAGAATGGAGGTGGAAAACCTCTGTATAATTCAACAAATATTGAAAATACTTGACATTTTATGCTCTGTATAATAAGATATATCTTACCTGATACCCATCATTTGCCAGAGCAGAGGTGTGTGTATAAGGGGGAAATCCATATTTAAGTGAGGCGTTTTTATGTTTCAAGACAGAACATTAGTGTGTAAGGATTGTGGTAACGATTTTGTATTTACCACAGGTGAGCAGGAGTTTTATGCTGCTAAGGGTTTTCAAAACGATCCTGCAAGATGCAAAGAATGCAGAGACCAGAAGAAATCCCAGTTTAACGGAAATTCATCCGAAAGAAGAGAAAGAGTAATGTATGAAGCAGTATGTGCAGAATGTGGAAAGGAAACAAAAGTTCCTTTCAAGCCACGTCTGGATAAACCTGTTTACTGCAGCGAATGCTTCGCAGCTCGTACATAAAATATCGAAGTCTTAAACTAGAATTTTATAAAAATGTCAGTTGGATTTGATTATTTCCGCGCCCTGTGAAGGTTTTCACAGGGCCTTGTTGTTTTAACTGCCTACGATATGCTCCCCATAGAAAAAGTAGAAAGGAAGCGGAGTGTGAAACACGTTATTCCAGCCGTATCAACAGTCAAAGCAAAAGAGAGGCTGGGCGCGCTATAGTTGAAGTTGTATTTTCACCGGCCGTAAGTTTCCATAAGAACAGCTTTTTTATAAAACATCTTTTTATTCACAAATCCTTTGGAATTTTATGCTGTATTTTATTCATCAAACCTTTAGAGCTTCGCTGCTTTTATGTAAACACTTTCCAGCGTCCTGATTTAAAAGGATAACATAAAGTGAAAAACTATAAACAATTGCCCGCATACTTATCCACAGGTAGAAGTGGCTTAAATAAGTTATTCACAGATTTATACACATTATCCACAGGTTTTATATACACAAAACACCTGTTTTGTGGGAAAAATGTGGATATAAAAGTGGATATTTTATGCAAAATAACCTGCACCGCAGAAGGATTTTAAGAGAATTTGTAGAATATTATCCATATAGTTAATTTTTTATCCACAACTTTGTTTGGAACCACAAAAAATAACTTGTTTGAGAATAGTGGAATCGGGTAAAAATATTAATGTATTTTACTATATAAAATAGATGTTGTGGATTATAGAGTTGCTATAATATTCTATTTTATAGATAACAAACAGCAACAAGTTGTTTGTTATCCAAGATGAAAGGGGTTGCTGATTTATGAAATTCGTAGTAAGCGGAAAGAACTTTGAAGTAACCGAGGCGTTAAGAAACCAAGTAGAAAGAAAGCTGGGACATCTGGATAAGTTTATCAAAGCCGATGACAGTGAAGCGCATGTAACATTAAGTGTGGAAAGAGACAGACAGATCGTCGAAGTTACCATCTCCTTTAACAGTATACTCCTGCGGGCTGAAGAGTTCAATAATGATATGTATACGGCCATTGATTTGGTTTCGGATGTGCTGGAAAGACAAATCCGTAAAAACAAAACAAGGCTGGCCAAAAAACTTCATGCCGAAGCCTTTGAGCCACAAGGACCTAATGTGCCCCGGAATGAGGATGTGGAGGAAGACGATTTTAATATCGTACGTTCCAAACGGTTTGCGATCAAACCCATGGATGCGGAAGAAGCAGTCCTTCAAATGAACCTGCTGGGTCATCAGTTCTTCGTATTCTCGAATGCGGATACCCGGAAAGTAAATGTAGTATACAAAAGGAAAGACGGAAACTATGGTTTGATAGAGCCTGAATTTTAAGGTGCAGCGAAGAATTACTTCTACTTTTTTGCGGGCCCTTCTCGGGCAACGAACTTTACACATTAATTTATGCGTAGCATCCAAATGACTGGTAGTTGAGTTAGTTGGATGCGGAGTGAATTTAAATAAAGTTTGATGTTCATGATATCCATGCAGGGTATAGCAAAATTGTAGTAGAAGTTATACCTTCGTAAATCCAAAATTAAATAATCGATACCAAAAGCTGAGGTAAGTGCCTCAGCTTTTTCATGGGGAAATCCGGTTGCGGGTATGATTCTTGGACCTAACCGGGTCATCGTAGTGGAGGAGGAAACGGGCTTTTAAGAGGCGAAGAACACAAAACGCTCCTTTTTGCTCTTTTTGCTAGTAGGAATTATACCGATAAATAAAACATGAGGGAAGGCACCTGTTTGTTTTAAGCAGCAGCTGCATCTTCCCTTTTTATGCATATCGAAAGAGGGGGAAATCGGATATGAATAGGGTAGATGTTAAGGAAGCACTGGAATACGGAAGCAAGAAAACAGGAGGAACTGCGGCTCTGTTCGCAGAGGGGAGAAACCTTAAAAAATGGGAGGAGATAAGGACCTCGCCCTACTATAAAGATATCCTTAGTGAGATATTGGAAAGCGGGAAGAAGTTTTTTAAAAGCCCTATACGGGTACTTCCTTTTTCCTTATACAAAATCTTTGAACAATCAGGTTCCAGGAAGGAATATGAAAAGGAGTACTTTGAGCGGCGGGGACGGCTTAATACCTTTGCAGTACTTTCTCTCGTTTATGGCAAGAAGGAGTATATCGATGCCCTGGAGGATATCCTTTGGGCCATCTGCGATGAATATACCTGGTCACTGCCTGCTCACCTCGGGGGAAACAGCTTGTCCGTCATTGAGGACGTAAACGTAAGGGCCAAAATTGACGGGAAAGTAAAACCGTCCGTAAGAGAACATGAACAAACGGTGGATTTGTTCTCTGCAGAGACCGGATTTGCCCTGGCGGAGATTCTAAGCTTAGTAGAGGAAAAGCTGTCTCCTTTGGTTGTTTACAGAGTCCGAAATGAAATCCGGAAGAGAATCTTAGAGCCCTACTGCGAAATGAATACCCCTTTCTGGTGGGAAAGCTGCACCAACAACTGGGCTGCGGTTTGTGCCGGATCGGTGGGTGTTGCCGCTATGTACCTGATTGAAGACGATGCAGTGCTCGCACCCATTATTACAAGGCTGATGGGCACCATGGAGTGCTTCCAGAGCGGATATGAGGCGGACGGAGCCTGCACAGAAGGCCTGGGGTATTGGAACTATGGTTTTGGCTTCTTTACAGCCTTTGCATCACTGCTTAGGCAGCGGACAGGGAGCAGAATCGATTTGTTTAACAGTGAAAAGGTGTGGCAGATCGCCCTCTTCCAGCAGAAATGCTTCTTAAGTGAAAATAAGATCATCAGTTTCTCGGATGGGTCGGTGGATACAACCTATAGAAAAGGATTGACTCATTACCTGAAGAGCTTGTATGAAGAAGTAGAGATTCCGGATGAGAAATATGCAGCAGGATTTCATGCCGATCATTGCTACCGGTGGAGTCATACCATAAGGGACCTGGTCTGGAGCAACAGCAGCTATCCCAGCGGCAGCTTCGGAGAAGCTACGTATTACCTGGAAGATTCCCAATGGTTTATTGCCAGAAAGGTACTGGGAGACCACGTCATCTGCTTTGCTGCAAAAGGCGGACACAATAATGAGCCTCACAACCACAATGATGTCGGAAACTTCCTGTTCCACGTGGATGGAGAAACCCTTCTTACGGACACCGGTGCAGGCGAGTATACAAAACAGTACTTCGGGCAGGAACGATACACCTATTTCTGCAACAGTTCCAAAGGACACTCGGTGCCCATTATAGAAGGTCGCTATCAAGCTGTGGGTGCCGAATACCGTGCGAAAATCCTGGGGGTCAAAACCTCAAAGGAATGTGATGTTTTGACCATGGACATTGCAAAGGCCTATGACAGTGAAAACCTGAAGTCTCTCGTGAGAAGCTTTGCCTTTGATAAAACAGGGGATACCCTACTTCGGATTACGGATACATTTAGTTTCGCGTCGGCCCCTTCTTCCGTTACGGAAAGGTTTATATCCTTCCATAAGCCGGAGATTACAGGGAAAGGAAAGGTGAGCCTCCAAGGGAAAAGGTCCGGTGTAGATATCCTGTTTGATGAGGCGCTGTTGGAATGCAGAATCGGTCAGGAAGTTTTTATGAACCATCGGGCGGTTCCGGTAGATATCTACACCATTGACCTTGTATTCCGTCAAACAGCCCCCAGTATAAGTGCAGAAATTGTTTTCACAGTAAACTGCGAAAAGTAAGGCATTCCTTGCATCCAACGGTGATACGGGCATCTGAGTCCCATTTGATTTGTGGTAGTAGGGTTTTTAAATGGGTAAAAATAATATATACTAAATACAAATACTTTTTCGGAGTGATAAAAAATGGAGAAGAAAATAAAATGGGGTGTTCTGGGATACGCCAGAATCGCCAGACTATCCGTAATCCCGGCCATAGTGAAAGCGAAGAACTCAGAATTTTATGCCATTGCCTCCAGGGATGAAGAGAAACTTCAGGCGTGCCAAAAGGAGTTTGGATGCCCAAAGGCCTATACCAGCTACGAAGTACTGCTGGATGATCCTGAGGTGGATGCTGTTTACATACCGCTGCCGAACCATCTCCATAAGGAGTGGACCCTGAAAGCTGCCCAAAAAGGAAAACATGTGCTATGCGAAAAACCTATTGCGCTGAATCAACAGGAGTGTCTCGAGATGATGGAGGCATGTGAAAAGTACCAGGTAAAATTCATGGAAGCTTTCATGTACAGGTATACCGCCAGAACCCGGAAAGTCAGAGAACTGCTGGATAGTGGTATCATTGGAGAAGTCCGGCATGTAAACTCTACCTTCCGCTTCCTTTTAAACCGTGAAGGAGACGTCAGGCTCAAACCGGAGATGGGAGGAGGCTCCCTTTTCGATGTTGGTTGCTATGCCATCAATTTTATAGGCATGGTGACAGGCCGTTCGCCGGTATCCATGAGCGGTGAGTGCATTACCCGGGAGGGGGTGGATGTAGGTTTTAGTGCAGTACTAAAATATGATAACGGCCTCATTGCCACTGTCAATTCCGGTTTCGATACCCACCTGCTGCAGTACTCCATCATCGCAGGAACGAAAGGGATTATGCATGTTCCGGACACCTTTTCGGATACGGCAGGTAAAATTACCGTTGTAACGGCAGAAGGTTCACAGGATGTCGAGGTGGAGGCCAGCGAAAGGTATGTGCTGGAGGTAGAGGATTTTGCCGATGCCGTACTGAAGGACCGGAAACCTCTGTTTAGTTTGGACGAGACAGTGCGGAATATAGGGATCATTGAGGAACTGCTGAAAAAGGTGGGCGCGCAACCGTAACGGGCGGCGGACCGTGTGAGGGGCGCATATTCAGTACTGTTTCCACATAGGATATATGGAACAATCGGATGGGGAAGCGAAAGCTGTTGGAGTTTATCTTTAACGGCTTTCTCCCATAGTGATATCTGTAGGTCTTTACAAAAGCCGGAAGATAGGATTAAAATTTAAGTAGAGAGAGCTTCTATGGATTGGAAAGAAGCTGCACCAATCTGTGGAAGCGGTATTTCAAAAGGTAAGAACGCTTGAGTATGTATACAATGTACATAAACATGTATATGAGGGGGGTAAACAATGAGTAAAATTATGAAAACGATGGATGGTAACGCAGCAGCGGCCCATGTGGCCTATGCTTTCACTGAGGTTGCGGGAATCTATCCCATAACGCCATCTTCATCCATGGCAGAACAGGTCGATGAATGGGCTGCCCAGGGAAAGAAAAACATTTTCGGACAGGAAGTAAGAGTAGTAGAGATGCAGTCTGAAGCGGGTGCGGCAGGTACAGTGCACGGTTCACTGGCTGCCGGTGCCTTAACCACCACCTTTACGGCATCCCAGGGCTTGCTTTTGATGATTCCCAACATGTATAAGATGGCGGGAGAACTGCTGCCGGGAGTTATCCATGTGAGCGCCAGAGCCGTTGCCAGCCATGCTTTGTCCATTTTCGGAGATCATTCCGACGTTATGGCTTGTCGTCAAACCGGATTTGCCATGCTGGCAGCCGGAAATGTTCAGGAGGTTATGGACCTGGCGGGAGTGGCGCATTTGAGTGCCATCAAGGGAAGAGTTCCCTTCCTGCACTTTTTTGACGGGTTCCGTACTTCGCATGAAGTACAAAAGATTGAAGTGATTGACTATAATGATTTTGCAAAGCTGGTTGATATGGAAGCCGTTAAAAGATTCAGGAAAAATGCACTGAACCCTGAACATCCTGTTCTACGGGGTACGGCACAAAACCCGGATATATTCTTCCAGGCCAGAGAAGCTTCCAATACCTTCTATAATGCGGTTCCGGCCATCGTAGAGGGATACATGCAGGAAATCAACAAGATCACCGGAAGAAACTACGGCTTATTCAATTATTATGGAGCACCGGATGCGGACCGGGTGATCATCGCCATGGGGTCTGCTTGTGATACCATTGAAGAGACCATTGACTATTTACAGGCACAAGGGGAAAAAGTCGGACTTTTGAAAGTGCGTCTGTACCGTCCTTTTTCTGTTGAGCATTTCCTTAAAGCATTGCCGGAGACAGTGCAGAAGATTGCCGTTCTGGACCGGACCAAAGAACCGGGAGCCCAGGGCGAACCGCTGTATCAGGATATTTGTACGGCATTCTTTGAAGCAGGGCGCAAACCGGTGATCGTAGCAGGAAGATATGGCCTTGGTTCAAAAGACACCACTCCGGCACAGATTGTAGCGGTGTATGAAAACCTGAAATCCAACCAGCCGAAAAACCATTTTACAATCGGTATTGTGGATGACGTAACCCATACATCCCTGGAAAGCGGAGAAGAAATTGATGTGGTTCCTGAAGGCACCATCAGCTGCAAATTCTGGGGGCTTGGTTCCGACGGTACTGTGGGTGCTAATAAGAACGCTATCAAGATTATCGGGGACCATACGGATAAGTTCGTCCAGGCGTATTTCTCCTATGACTCGAAGAAATCCGGCGGCATTACCACTTCCCATTTGCGGTTTGGCGATAAGCCCATTAAATCCACCTATTTCATTAAAAAGGCCAATTTTGTGGCTTGCCATAATCCTTCTTATGTAGATAAGTATGATATGGTTTCCGACTTGAAGAAAAACGGCACTTTCCTGCTCAATTGCAGCTGGTCGGAACAGGAGCTGGGAGAACATCTGCCGGGAGCCATGAAGCGGTATATTGCAAAGAACCATATTGCGCTCTATACCATTGACGCAGTGCATATTGCCAGAGAGATCGGCTTAGGCGGCAGAATCAATATGATTATGCAGGCGGCTTTCTTTAAGCTGGCCAATATTATTCCCATCGAAGAAGCAGTCAAGTATATGAAGGATGCCATCGTGAAGTCTTACGGCAAAAAGGGAGAAAGGGTTGTTGAAATGAATTACCGGGCCGTAGACATGGGAATCCAAGGCTTAAAGAAGGTGGAAATCCCTGCAGACTGGGCAGATGCCGTGGATGCACCGAAAGAAGAGAGAAACGTTCCGGAGTTTATTACAAAGATCCTTGAACCCATGAACCGGCAGGAAGGGGATAAGCTTCCCGTAAGTGCTTTTGTAGGAGTAGAAGACGGAACTTTCCCCCAAAGCACCTCCAAGTATGAGAAGAGGGGAATTGCAGTGGAAGTACCGGAGTGGCAGGTGGACAACTGTATTCAGTGTAACCAGTGTTCCTACGTATGTCCCCATGCGGCTATCCGTCCTTTCCTGCTGACTGCGGAGGAAGTGGAAAAAGCTCCTGAAGGCTTTGTATCCAAGAAAGCCATCGGAAAGGGTTTTGAGAATTATAACTTTAAAATTCAGGTTTCTGCGCTGGACTGCGCCGGCTGCGGAAACTGTGCGCAGGTTTGCCCTTCCAAGGAAAAATCGCTGTTGATGAAGCCTTTGGAAACACAAACTGATGAAATCAGCCGTTGGGAATATGCCATGAGCTTGTCGGAAAAGCCAAACCTATTAAGTCCTGAAACACTGAAGGGAAGTCAGTTTGAACAGCCGCTGCTGGAATTCTCGGGAGCTTGTGCAGGATGTGGGGAGACCCCTTATGCGAAGCTGATTACCCAGTTGTTCGGAGACAGAATGCTGATCGCCAATGCCACAGGATGCTCCTCCATTTGGGCAGGAAGCGCTCCAGCCACTCCATACTGCACAAACAGCAGAGGACACGGACCTGCCTGGGCAAACTCCCTCTTTGAGGATAATGCAGAATATGGCTATGGTATGTACCTGGGAGTAACGCAGATCCGTAATGGAATCAAGAAGCTGTGTACGGAGCTTTTGAACCTGGAAGTGGCAGAGGATGTAAAGGCAGCTGCCGCGGAATGGATCGCCGGAATAGAAGAAGCAAAGGCTTCACGGAAAGCTTCACAGGGCCTTCTGGATACATTGCGGGCATACTGTGAAGGAAACGGCAGGGTGAATGAAATTGCCCGTGAAATCCTGGAGAAGAAGGAGTTTCTGGTAAAGAAATCCCAATGGATTCTGGGTGGCGACGGCTGGGCCTATGACATCGGTTTCGGCGGATTGGATCATGTGCTGGCTTCCGGTGAAGATGTGAATGTACTGGTATTTGATACCGAAGTATATTCCAATACCGGAGGACAGTCCTCCAAAGCAACACCTACGGGTGCGGTGGCTCAATTCGCTGCATCAGGCAAGCTGACCCGGAAGAAAGATCTGGGGCTGATGGCCATGTCCTATGGATATGTCTATGTTGCACAGGTGGCAATGGGAGCCAACCAGAACCAGTTGATCAAGGCCATCGTGGAAGCGGAAAGTTATCCCGGACCTTCCCTGATCATCGCCTATGCGCCATGCATTAACCATGGCTTGAAGCTGGGGATGGGCTGCACCCAGTTGGAAGAGAAAAAGGCGGTAGAAGCCGGATACTGGCATTTATACCGGTACAATCCTCTTCTGAAGGAGCAGGGTAAAAATCCTTTTGTTTTGGATTCCAAGGAGCCGACAGCTTCCTACCGTGATTTCATACTCAGTGAGGTGCGGTACTCATCATTGACAAAGACTTTCCCGGATAAAGCGGAAGTGTTGTTTAATGCTGCGGAGAAAAATGCGAAGGAACGGCTTGCGATGTATAAGAAGCTGGCGACGGATTAAGGGATAGAATCTTGCCAGGCCTTTAGTCTCCCTCTTCGAGGGGGATGCCACGGAGTGACAGGGGGAGTAGGCTCCCTCCGCCAGCTACGCTGGCACCTCCCTCTCGGAGGGAGGCTTTCTTTTATAGACAATCCTTTTTTATTAACTCAAAGCTCTCAGAAGCGTATACAGAAGAGGCAGCGTAATGACCGACAAAAACGTAGAGAGACAAACGCCTGCTGAGCCGAAGGCGGCATCTGCACCGTACTTTTCCGCGTAAATGGGAATGGTAGGGGCGGATGGCATTCCTGTAACGAGGACGGCTACCGCTAGCAGGGAGAAATTAATACCGGTAAAGGCAAAGGGAAGAAGCAGCAGCGGTAGAGCTAACAATTTAAAGGCAGAGGAAATCCAAAGGGAAGAGGACTTAAACATGGCGATTAAGTCCTTTTTTTCTATGTTTGCCATGATGCTCCCGATGAGGAGCATGGACAAGGGCAGGGTGGGAGTGCCCAGGTTTTGAAGAAATTTAGAAACGATACCGGGCCAGCCTACAGGAAGGAAAAAAATCAGCAGTCCGCAGGCTGTAGCCAGTATGCCGGGGCTGAATAGTAAAAGCCTCCGTGAAAGGCTGTGCCGCCCCCGGGCCACCAGGTAAATGGCGTAGGTCCAGATCAGGATAAGATAGATAATATTAAATACAGCCGTGTAGACGGTGCCTTCTTTCCCGAGAAGAGAACCGCATACGGCATATCCTAGAAAGCCCTGGTTGCCGAAAATGAGAATACCTTGATATACCCCTCTGCGTTCCATGGGCAGGGTGGTTTTTCGCGCCAGGAAGAAGGCGAGAATACAGGCGCAACCTAAAATAAAGGCTGAAAGGGAGGCCAGGATTGAGAAATCCAGCAGGTAGGCTGTGGAAAAGGGAATGTCCATGGAGTAGAGAATCAATGCCGGAAGCGTTATGTACAGGATGATCTGGGTCAGTGCCCGGTCCGCCTGCCGCCCCAGGATTGCGTGCTTTTTTGCCAGGTAACCCACCAGTGCGGTGGCGTAAAGGATTAGTAAGTCCTTTATGAATGAAACCATCTCAGGCATGCGCATACCTCCTCATATACGACTATTATATGTCGCAGGAGGTGGTGGGGTGAATTTGGCGGGGCTACAGTCAGGAAGGGCTTGACTATGGCTTTTTATCACCCCAAATCAATATTTGTTTTATCAATGGTTTTAGTCCGATGTCTTTTTTTACCTTGAAGTATTCCAACTATATTCTTTGCCAAACTGACCACATACAGTAATGCTACACCGGCCATGGTGTCATAGGCAAGATTTATTAAAAACAAGTGCTTTCCAAAGTCGGCTTCGCCGGAGCCCAGCACGGGAAGAAACAACTGGCTGAACCCGCAAAGCAGGATAAATAGGAGCAGCAGAATCAACAGCCTCGTATCCCTTTCCTTACACCTTGTAAAATAAAACATGCAAAGAGCAAAATAAATGGAGGAAAAACCGATAAATACATAGATATTTCTGTGTATGGAAGGAAAACTATTGACCAGCCCAACGCGGAACTGGTTAAAAAACTTGTCTTTTGTAAACTCTCCTTTTGCAAAGTTACTTTCGTTCAAGGTATAAAAGTCGTAAGCATGTGAAGCGGAATTGTTTGCTTTTTCAAAGATCCTCGCCGGGTGCTTGAGATAGTAAAGTAAAATCCTGCTCCTCGACGCTTTTGGATAAAACTTATCTGCCATTTCCTTTCCTAAGGGGTCATAGGATAGGTTTTTATCATAAAAACCTGTACCGGCCAATGAAGCAAATTCGGGGTCCAATCCAAGCTCCTGCAAGTCCCCTTCGGGGTTTGAGGAGCCCTTTAGCACGCCGGTAAAAACTGCCTGGTAGAGGTTGTTTTTATTGGTATAGTCCCCAATGGAAACATATACAAGAGAGCAAAAAACAATTACAAAAGTAGAAAGCTTCAGTACTGTCTTTTTTAATTTCTTATCCGCGCAGGCAACATATAAGGCCCCGTAAATAAATAGCATAAAGAGTAATAGGGGAATTTGCTGCGCTTTAGAAGTTAGAAATCCCAGGGAGCTTATAAAAAAAGCGATTAGCAGCTTGAGGTTATAAACCTCCTTTGAAATGAGAAGCAAATAGGTTCCTATTGTTAAAAAGAAAAATACAATAGTAGCTGCCTCTCCGTAGAAGGAATTAAAATAGGCAATATAATTAATATCCGTAAAAAAAGCAAGAATAAAGATTCCCAGTACTGTTTTATGTACAGGAGAAAACTTTTTATAGGTAAGCATGCAAAATACGCCAGAAACAAATAGTACACAGTACAGGAAGGTCTGAACCCGTATATCAAATAAAGTAACTCCAAAAGGATAAAAGATGAAATTGATAGCTACTGTGATTTTTAGAACAACGGCACCAAAAACCCAGTCAGCACCCCAGGGGAGTAGCAATAGCAAATAAAACACCTTATATTTCTTGTGCACAAAGCCGTCATAAATATCCGTATAGGAGCTCGATACATCCATCAGCCCTCCAAGCCGGAACAGCCTTCCAAAATCTCCATTATTGACTTTGCCCACTATAGGGTCTATCAGAAGACCACTTACCAGTATAAGCGCTAATAATGTTACAAATACGAATTCAATACTGTTGCTCTTTATAAATGTTCGTACATTTTTGGCAAGCACTGCTTCATGTTCCTCTCTTTGTATCCCTGTACCCATAGCAATCTCTTATTTGCTCTATTTCTTTATATACCTATGCAAGGAGTATTAACTTCAAATAAGCTTTCCATACTCCGCAAATAGCAAGGAAAGGGTCTTTGCATCCGGTATGGATGGAATGGATTTCAATCGATTACACTATAGGAAAATATATTTTTAAAGGGTATTGAGCAGTGTGGTCAGTGGTGCTATAATGAGTTTGACCCACGTGGTCAATGATATATAGTCCATCGACCAAGGAAGGAGGCAACACTATATTTTCAAAATTTTTAAACCTAAACCCAGAGAAGCAGGAGCGCATTCTGAATGCAGCCATGAAGGAGTTCGCACAGAAGGGCTATAAAGATGCCTCTACCAATGAGATTGTTAAGGAAGCGGGTATATCCAAAGGTGTGCTGTTTCACTATTTTAATAATAAGAAGCAGTTATTCCTATTTTTGTATGATTACTGCATTGAGCTTCTTATGAATGAGTTTTACGAGAAATTGGACATAAAGGAAAAGGATTTTTTTGTACGCTTGCGGCAAATGCAGAGGATTAAGTTTGAGATCGTAAATAGGCATCCGGAGATGTTTACCTTTCTCCAGGTTGCCTATTTGGAAGATGCACCCGAGGTGAGCCAGGATCTGGTGCACCGGAATGAGAAAATGATTGAGAGCAGTGCGGGAAAAGTTTTTGAAGGGATTGACACTTCAAAGTTTAGAGACGATATTGATGTCGGTAAAGTCATAAAAACTGTACTATGGACCTTTGAAGGATTTGCAAAGGAAGAAATGGCAAAAGCAAAATTGCGCCATGAAAGCCCTCTGGATTATAAAAAGCTTTTTGCAGAGGCAGAAATTTATCTACAGATGTTTAAGAATTTTTTCTATAAATAAAAAGGGGGGCTTTATAATGAATGTTATTGAAATCAAAAATCTGACGAAAAACTACGGCAAGGCTAGAGGAATCAGCGACGTGAGCTTTAATGTGGAAGAGGGAGAGATTTTCGGATTTATCGGTCCAAACGGTGCAGGAAAATCAACCACCATCCGGACCCTGCTGTCATTGATCTATCCTACCAGCGGAAGTGCCACGATTTTTGGCAAGGACTGCATAAAATTTGCCCCTGAAATTGCCAAGGAAATAGGGTATTTACCGTCTGAGGTGTTCTATTACGATAAAATGAGAGTCATTGACCTTTTGAAATATTCTGCCAGCTTCTATAAAAAGGATTGCAGCAAAAGAATCAAGGATTTAGCGGAAATAATGGACCTGGATCTCAAAAAGAGAATTGAGGATCTATCCTTTGGAAACAAAAAGAAGGTTGGCATCGTCCAGTGCCTACTCCACGAGCCAAAGCTCATTATTCTCGATGAGCCTACAAGCGGCCTTGATCCTCTTATGCAGCAGAAGTTCTTTGACTTGTTGCTGGAGGAAAACAAAAAAGGAGCAACCATTCTCCTGTCTTCCCATATTTTAAGCGAAGTACAGAGATTGTGCAGCCGTGTCGCGATTATAAAGGAAGGCAAGATTATTAAACTGGAAAAGATAAGTAATTTAACCGAAAACAACTACAAGAAATTTAAGGTTGAAATGAAATCGGGAATTGACAAAAAACACTTTGATATCGGTGGAGTGAGCAGCCTGGAGATAAAGGGCAACACAGTGAGCTTTTTGTTCAGGGGTAATATCAATTTGATTATGAAAAAGATTTCAGAGGTGGAGATCTCCAATGTTTGGATCGAGGAGCCCAGTCTTGAGGAAATCTTTATGCACTATTATGAAAAGGAGGCCTGAGGAGTATGAATATGTTTCTTCATGAATTGAGGGCTTACCGTAAATCTACAATTACTTGGGCATGTTCCATGGCTGCGCTGGCTGTTATGTATATATTCGTTTTTTCTGCAATTGCAGGGGATATAGAATCGTTTAAAAACCTCCTTAACAGCATGCCGGAGGTTGTAAGAAAACTTCTGAGCATATACGTTGAAAGTATCTCTACGCTGGAGGGCTTTTATTCCTTTGTGTTTGTATATATAGTCTTGTGCGGGGCGATTCAGGCCATGAATCTGGGAGTTTCAATCGTATCAAAGGAAGTACGTGAAAAAACTGCGGACTTTTTATTGACAAAGCCTGTCAGCCGTGAAAAGATCCTGACGTACAAGCTTCTGGCGGCATTAACTTCCCTGGCAATTACAAATATAATATATTTGGCGATAACAGTTCCGATGACATTCACTGTGAAGTCCGAATTTAGTATGAAGGTTTTCCTGATGATTTCTGCTACATTATTTTTTGTTCAACTGATGTTTATGTCCTTGGGCGTTATTGTTTCGGTGATTGCAGGAAAAATCAAATCGGTGATTTCAATATCGCTTAGTACAGTATTCGGGTTTTTCATCGTAAATATGCTGGGCTCTGTTATTGGCGATAAGGCAGTAAGGTATATAACTCCCTTTAAATATTTCGACCTGGAGTATATTGTAAAGAATGCGGCGTATGAGACTTCTTACGTTATCGTTGGAACTATCTTTGTCATTGCTGCAATTGCTGCCAGCTATCTGGTGTATGTAAAAAAAGACATCCACGCAGTTTAGTTATTCAAAAGGGGACATTCCTTACCGTAAAAGGAATACTGCTTGTTCAGAAGGTGTCTCCGTCATATTAAGGAGGTTTTGCTTATGAATATTTTTATAAGAGAAATGAAAGCCCATAGAAAATCCCTTGTTTTATGGAGCATAGGCATGTTATTCATGATTATTGCCGGAATGGGCAAATATTCAACTTATGCTGAATCAGGCCAATCCATAACTGATCTTATGGCTAAAATGCCCAAGACGTTAAAGGCGATATTGGGGTTCGGTGATCTTGATGTTACAAAAGCCAGCGGCTTTTATGGGGTGCTTTTTTTGTACGTGCTGATCATGGTAACTATACATGCTTCCATGCTGGGGGCTAATATTATTGCAAAGGAAGAAAGGGATAAAACCACCGAGTTTTTAATGGCAAAACCTGTATCCAGAGTCACGGTCATAACGTCAAAGCTGCTGGCAGCATTGGCGAATGTAGTGATACTAAACATTGTCACCCTGGTTTTGTCCATTGCTATTGTAGGTAAGTACAGCGGGGGTGAGGCAATAACAGGTGATATCCAGATATTGATGGCTGGAATGTTTATTTTACAGCTGCTGTTTTTGTTCATCGGTACGGGAATCGCTTCCGTAAGCAAAAATCCGAAGGTTTCCGCTTCAATAGCTACAACAGTGCTGCTGGTTGCTTTTCTGCTATCCATAGTGATTGATATGAACAGCAAGCTGGAAGGCCTGAAGTATATCACTCCGTTCAAATATTTCGAAGCCCAAAACGTGATGTATGGTGGAGGTTTGGACCCTGTATTTGTAACTTTGTCCTTTGCGATTATTGCTATACTGGTTTGTGTGACTTATGTATTTTATAAAAAGAGAGATCTGCGTGTATAGGAGACGATTCCGTACAAAGTATGGTTTCAGTGAGCTAAGAGCCTTCAAATATTGAGTTTGAAGGCTCTTTTATGCAGCGGAAAGGATGAATCTTTGTGAATGCATTTGCACATTGACAATACAAAAGTGTGTGATACTATAGATTTGAAAAGTACACGATGGAGATGAAGCTGTGAATGCAAAATTTTTACCTTTGATTCTTGAAATTATTACCGTGGCGAATTTTATATTTATTGCTGTTACTGTATTTATTGAACGGAAGAAACCCATGACAGCGTTGGTGTGGATTCTTACTCTGACCTTCCTGCCGGTGGTTGGCTTTATTTTATACCTGGCTTTCGGAAGAAACCTGCGGCTCAATAAAAAGAAGATGTTCAAAGCAAAAAAGGTATATGACGCTTTCTATAATGAGTGGCTGGTCAAACAGAAATATTTGCTGGACGATAGAAAAATAGAATTTTCCGATCCGGATATGGAACAATACCGGGAGATCATCGGAATGCACCTGAATATGAGCCGGAGCATCTACACCCAGGATAATGACCTGACCCTCTTCACGGACGCAAAGAGCAAGTACGAGGCATTGATGCAGGATATCGAAAATGCAACCGATACCATTCACCTGCTCTATTTTATTATAAATAACGACAATATCGGGAGAAAGATCGTGGGCCTGCTGGAAAAAAAGGCTTCCCAGGGGGTGAAAGTGCGCGTCCTCTATGATCATGTGGGCAGTATTCTGACCCCGTTCAGAATGTTTAAAGGATTGATCCGGGCGGGTGGACAAGTCTACCGGTTTTTCCCTTTACGGCTGGGTACCTATCTCCGGGTGAATTACCGGAACCACCGGAAGATTGTTGTCATAGACGGGAAGATTGGATACGTGGGTGGAATCAATATCGGCGATGAATATATGGGGCTGCATAAACGAAAGACCCCCTGGAGGGATACGCACCTGAGATTGACAGGAACAGCCGTGTATTTTCTGCAAGAGCGGTTTATCATGGACTGGTACTATGTGTCCAGGGAAAAAGGGTTTGACGACACAAAGGTGGTAGAGTCCTTTTTTCCACCGGTGAAGTCTCCGGGAGTGACAGGCGTACAGATCGTGTCCAGTGGTCCCGATTCCAGTGGAGAGCAAATCAAGCGGGGCTATATCAAAATGATCAATTCTGCCAGAGAGGAATTGTTTATTCAGTCCCCTTATTTCGTACCGGATGACCCCTTTCTGGAGGCGCTGCAAATGGCCGCCATGTCAGGGGTGGATGTGCGTGTCATGCTGCCCGGTATTCCCGATAAAAGGTTTGTATACCGGGTGGCAACTTCCTATATCGAGGATTTACTCAGCTACGGAATCAAAGTGTACCTGTATCCGGGCTTTCTACATGCCAAAATGGTAGTAATGGATGGGAAAATTGCCTCCGTAGGCACTACAAACATTGATATACGGAGCTTTCTGCTGGATTTTGAGGTGAATGCCTTTGTGTATGATACGGACTTCTCCCGACAGTGCTGTGAAGCTTTCAGGAAGGATATGGAGATCTCCAGGCTGGTTACCCGGGAATGGTATGATTCCCGAAGCCTTTGGGTTAAGTTTGCAGAGGGGATTTGCCGCCTGTTTTCGCCATTGATGTAGAGAAGAGAAAAATAGTAGAATGAAAGAAATCGAAGGATAAAGTAAATGCTATGGGTACCATTCAGGGCATGATCTGCCGCGAAGGGTATCCATAGCATTTATACTATGTAAGTCTTTCTATTTACATTAATCCCAGCTGGAAAAGGTATTTGCCAAGAAGCTTATCGATGGAGATTTCACGATTTCCCAGCATGGTTTTTCCAGCCCGCAGCAGTACACGAAGGTCGTACTGTCCTTCATAAACAGGAATAACCTCCTTGTCAAGGTGCAGAAGAGTGTAAACAGCCATCATGGCAGAACGGACGGAATATTCCACGGTGAATACGCAATCGTTCGGAATCTCCGCAAACTGGCCTAAAAATGCCAGATTGGTGGAGCCTTTCGGTACTACGTCGGGACGGTCGCCCTTTACTCTCGGCATAAACTGGCTGGTAATATAGGGCATCATACACGGAATAACATTAGCAGATTTCAGCAGGGAAGGAATCTGCTTTTCAAAGCCCATGTGGTATAGCAGTTCGGAGAACAGCTCGGCACCGGTACAGTCGGACATCTTTTTCTTGATGAAGTCCCCTTCCTTGTCAGGGAACAGGCCATAAGCCCACAGCACCTGAACATTTTCCGGCTGGTTGATGAAGTGGGGCTGTTTAGGTGTTGTCCAGGACATGAGCCAACTGGAGTCTTTAATGGTTACGACACCGCCCATGCCGGGGGCACTGCCCGTAAACTCCTTCAAATAGTTGAACAATGTCGGATCATCCTTTATGGTTACGGTAAAGGACAGCCACTTTGTTTCATCAATATGGTCTGCGAAAACGGAGGGGCGGCCAAAATCAGGATGCTTGCCTGCAACTTTTTCCCAAAGAGTCCAACAGCCTCTGTTGTCTTTCGAGCGATTCAATACAGCAGGGGCATGCATGCTGCCGAGGGTTGAGTTTTCGGTCATGGAGCCATTGGTGAAGAAAACCAGGTCTTCTTCCGAGGTTGTTATTTTTTCCTCTTTTCCATTGCAGACCAAATGAATGCCTGTTACGGTTTTTTTGTCATCCTTTATATCAATATCCAGGCCCACCACCTGCACACCCTTTTCAATCTGCACACCCTGTGCTTCCAGCCACCTTAACAGAGGGAGGATCATGGAGTCATACTGGTTGTATTCGGTATGGAGAATTCCTTTTAACTGGTTCATACCAGGAAGCAGGTGCATGAAACGGACCATATACCGTTTTACCTCCAAAACACTGTGCCAGTTTTCAAAAGCAAACATGGAGCGCCAGAAATACCAGAAGTTCGTTTCAAAGAAGGAGGGTTTAAACCAATCCTGAACACGGACGCCTCCAAGGGAATCATCGCTTGCAAGCACCAGTTTGGTGAGGGAGGATATATCGTCAATGCTTAAACCGAGAGAAGAAAAATCCGCCTTTTGCCCGCACTTTTCTACCAGGCGGCAATGGGATTCAATCGGCTCTTCAATGTTTAATTTTCTAAATTCATCCAAAACGGTTCGATTAGGGTCATTTAATGAGGGTATAAAGCCATAGAGATCCCAGGTGCATTCATAATGCTCTTCCAATTCTCTACCGCCGCGGATGATATAACCTTTTTCCGCATCGCCTGCGCCATCCATACTGCCGCCGATGACATCGGATTCCTCAAATATGTGGATGTTTTTTGCCGGCATATGCCCGTCTCTGATTAAGAATGCTGCTGCCGCCAGAGAAGCGATGCCTCCGCCGATGAGATAGGCATTTCTTTTCTCGATACCCTGCGGTGCCAGGGCGTTGACTCTTTGATAGTTAACCATGCTATGTACCCACCTTTCTAAAATATTTCCTTATGATTTGTCGCTTTGTACTACTATTAAAGGATAGCAAAAATTTCCATATATAAACATAGACACTTTTCAATGAGTGTATAAAATTTTTACATCTGCTTAAAAGTGTCAAAATATAAGGAGGGTTCGATGGGAATGACTTTAAAAACAAGGATTCTGCATATTCAAAATACATGAAGGGTGCAATGGTTATCATTCCTATGAATTTGATTATTCTAAGACAGGAAGGAAAATTTTTCTATAAAACAATAAAATGATTTACCTGCTAAAAGGGGTTTACCATTATATATAGAATATGTAATAAATAGATCAAAATAAATGGAATACAGTCTCCTTAGTGATCTTCTTTCACTCATTATAATAGAATTAAAATTCTATTATAAAGTTACCTTAACGTTATCGTCAGTACCCACAAGGAAAGTAGCTTCATTAAAATGAAGCTCATAGACTGCTAACAATGAGCCAATCTTTTGAAGGGTAAAAGCAAAGATGGAATTATGAAGAATGATTCCATCTTTTATATCATCTACTGTTAATTCGCTTTTTTGAACTGTGGCATTCTTAACCCTTACAATACCACTGGCACTTGGAATTGTAATCTGCAACAGCTTTATCATTATGGATAATTGTAAGGGAAGCTTTTTCGGGATGATCCTTGATATAATTCAGGACATGCTCTGCATTGGGCTTTGGAGTTCCTAAAAACTTTATGCCCAAAAATGCAATTACCAACACAAGTAAAACCCCGGCGGTTACCAAATATACTTTTTTCATAATCCTTTTTCCTCCGCACTTCGCCAATGGCATATGCAAAAATAAGCTGCTGTAGTACAGTAAGCATTAGTACAATATGGGCATTAAAATAAGCTGATTTACCATATGTGTGAGCATATGAGCTATTACAGCATATTCAAGTCCCTTCCTCCAATACAGCCAACCGAATCCTATACCCGCCAAACCGTTTAACACAAACGCCCTTATAATAGTCAGTACAGAAAACCCTAAAAGCTGTCCGGTTGCAGGAAGGTGGCCAGCAGCAAACACCAGCGCCGCCAGCAGAATTGCCACCCAATAAATCCAACAGACGTTGCTGCCATTGTTCTCCTGTTTAGCAAATAATTTATTCAGTCCAAACACAACAAGTGACATAAAGAACAGCCTCATGATCACTTCTTCGATAATACCGCCGTATAGCACACTGCCAAAGAAGTACATAGGCGAAAACACATAACCTGCGGAAGGCTTTATTTGTGGTATAAGATTTTGAAATATGAATTTATCCGAGCAAGCAATCACAACAGCAGATAAAGTACCGATCACAGCGCTTGCAATAATACCGCTCCTCATGATGGGAATTTTCTTTTCATGCTTGTAAAATAACGACTCTATCATAGGTGAAACCAAGTTCACTTTTCTTGCCAGTTTCAGCCCAAAAAAGCTGCATATGAAAGCAAAAAATCCCGTCTGAAACATCGATACAACCACTAACAACTCAAGCATCGGCAACTGTTTCAATATAATCTCCAACTGCTTGGGGTCTGCTTTAATCGTATCAATCTGAAAAAATCCCAAAAACACTCCGGCTAGTATCCCTATGGCAGTAAAAATAAGACTTACCTTTAAATCGGTTTTGTTCAATGCTTTCATCGTTCATTCCTCCCTTTAAAACATCGTAACATCCAGCTTTCCAGTTCTGACTTCAACATCGGGTGAATGGGCAGCGATGTTTCTTTCTTGTACTGTGTTTTTAAATTGATAACTGATTTTTCTCCAGTATATTCTTTCAGCAAATGGTCCATATTCGGGATAACCCTACAATCGATATTCTCCCGGCCAAGCTCTTCAATTTGCTTTAAATCCTCATAGTCAGTCTGGATGTCCTTGTCGCCGGTAATTGCCAGAACAGGACATTCTGCTGCTGCTAAAGCCTTTAAAACATCCTCGTTACTGATTTTCAAATGTTCACGAAACCACTTTGCAGGTAACTTTTGAAATTTCACTGATACAACATCCTTTGTAGTTTTCTGCATAAGATCAAATAACTTTTGCTGGTTTTTTACAACCTGCTTCTCAGATACAAGTACTTTTAAAAGAAACCCCTTTATACCTTTCATGTTTTTAACCTCTTCTACAAGCTGTCTGCTCTGATATTCCATAGGCGCCCTGATAGAAGTTCCTGCACCGGAAAGTAACACCATTCCTCCAACAGGATATATCGTGTTGGCTATTGTCGATAAGATACAGCCCTCGCTGTGTCCCATTAATATTATTTTTTCTTTATCCACATAAGATAAACCCTGTAGGAATTTTACATTTTCAATGATGTCATTTATTAAATCTCTCATGCCTGTCAGGTTGTGATCCCCTCCGCTTTCGCCGACGCCTCTTTTATCATACCTAAGGACGACAAAGCCAAGACCGGCTATAAAATGGGCCAACTCTTTATAAATGTTGGTTATAAACTTTTGCTTCTTTACGTTTCCATCCCTATCGCCCACTCCGGAGCCGCTGACAATCAAAACTGCAGGCAGTTTTTCATCTACGCCCCTCGGAATGGTCAATGTTCCCTTCAAGATAACTTCACTGTTTATTATTGCTTGTTGTTCAGCATAATCCAATCCCATTCCAGGCTCCTTCCCTAAATCTACTCATCGATACATGGTATCGATATAGTAGTGATTTTGCGCAACTTCCTCTTTTCTGACGGTTCATTATCTTTCACTTTATTAAATACGTTTTTCAATTCATTGATGAACTTTAAATACTCCTCATCATCCATGTACATCGCTGCGCTTCTGAAAATTGCGCCATCCCTTTGCAGATCTGCCTTATCCCAAGTCATATATTCTTCGAAATCTCCAAGTAAAACCATCAGGAAATTATAAAAAAAGTCCAACTGCTCTCCCTTGTTCCCGCTGCCTAGCTTATCCCCAACAGCCGTATAAGGGTTACGTTCAAGTTTGTAGACCTTTTCGAATGTTCCCCTGATCTTGTTTTCTTGAACTACTGATATAATTTTACTGCTTGCAAGCTTATTCAAATGCCTATATAGGCTTGCTTGCGGAATATCAGGCAAATCCTTTGCAATTTGCTGTACTGTTGCAGTATCATTTTTGATTAGCATCTGGATGATACGCATTCTAACAGGGTTAAGAATATTACTTAAAATAGAGTTTTCCATATCTCCCTCTCACACAACATTATCATTTATGATAATGTTATCATAAATGATAATGTTGTGTCAATACTCCTGGTCGCCATGTCTACCTCGATTTTGAGAAGAAATTCACCTATATCTCTCTACAGTTCCTAATTGCTCTGTGAGACAAGGAGACAGGTCTGTCCATCCAGATCGATGCCTATGGCTATGTAGACGGCCTTCTTGACTACGATTCTGCGGGCCCTGGTCGAAGCGGATAGTTTACCCTGTTTCTGGCAATATGCAATATATGAATACATCTCATGAATGGATATTGATTTAATAAATTCAATGTCTACATTTGAGTAATCTATTGATTTAAGGCACGAATCGCTTGGTTGCCTCTTATCCTTTATAAACCGGAAAAACATAAGCAAATCATTCCGGTATTCGTCAATCGTATTTTCGGACCTTCCTTTAATGACTGTGAGGTAACTCAAGTATTAGTCAAGGATCTGACAGTTTCTACTCTTTGCGTTTAACATAATCAATCAACTTCCATCATAATATTGGTATATTATGGATCATAGCCATGCATGATAGATAGTATTTATATAAGGGTTACGTAAATAAGAACAAATTTTTATTTTCTTCAACACAGAAGCAGTCAAAGGTATTGGCACACATGTCTATTTTACGCAATGCCATAATACTTGAGTTTACATAAGATAGCCGTTTTGCAGGGGCAAGTTATTTCATTGACTATTTGGAAAATTATTGATACTATTGTTGCAAATTAGTTTTATATTGCAAAAAGTTTTGAGAGTTTAAGCAGACAGAATAAAGGAGGGCTTATGAATAATATTGCTAAAGAGATCGAGGAAATAATTGAAATATTCAGGAATGACTTTTCTGAACTTGATGAAAGAATAACATCACTTAGGATTTCTCAGGATAAATGGACATTGAAGGAAATAATAGGGCATTTGATTGATTCTGCATCAAATAACCACCAACGCTTTATCCGGTTTCAATTATCTGAAGTGCTTGAATTTCCTGATTATAGGGGCAGTGAGTGGCTAAGAATACAGAAACATCAGAATATGAAATTCTTGGAGCTACTTTTATTGTTTTATTATTATAATAAACTAATAGTTAATATTATTTTAAATATGGATGAAAAGTGCCTGGAGAATAAGTGGAATATTAACTGGGACGAAAACTCTACATTTATAACTTTTGAGAAATTAATAATCCACTATGTTAACCATATGAAAAGCCATTTGACTCATTTTAGAGAAAGATTGAGTGAGTTACAAGAGTCTTCTATAGAATAAATAAAGTCAGCAATAATAGACTTACTTATAGATAACGAACTCTAAACCTTAAAGTTGCCAATTTTCCATTTATTTAAAGAA
>ENA-OFCE01000577-OFCE01000577.1-metagenomes-genome-assembly--contig:-NODE-577-length-23436-cov-7.619178_pt1 | contig 23436 bp, 17 predicted proteins | sample MGYA00153388_OFCE01 | MGnify analysis MGYA00153388
ACGTCGGCATGCAGATCACGTCGCCTTCTTCCAGCACCGCTTCGCCTTCGTCACCCGACGCACCCCAGCGCAGCGTGAAAGTGCCTTCACAAGCGATGAACACTTCGGCCGTGAAGTGCAGGTGCAGGTTGTTGGTGATGCCCGGGGCCATGCCGGCCGCGCCGATGTTGAAGCCGTGCGGCTCGCGCAGGTTGACCACTTGGCTGGGGTTCTGCGTGACGCCCGGGCCGACGATGGAATAGTTCTCCTTCGGGGTGCTGCCGGGCAGGCGCACGTCGATGAAGGCGTCGTCGCACGACCGGTATTGACTGCGGCGGATGTGGCGGCGTGAAAGTTCGGCGGGGGTCAGGATCATGGTGTGGTGTGGGGGTGGTCTCGGCCTTAGCCCTTGACGGCGCCCTGTACGGGGCTTGCAGCGGTGGTGGCGCCGGCCGTTGCCGCCGGCATGGTGGCCTTGTAGGCGTCATGTGGGCCGGGCAGAGCATGAAATCGTTGCAGGTCAGCCGGCCGCGCCAGCTTCGCTGTTCAAAACGCACATTTGAAGATGCTATCGCCAAGCTTGCATGCGTATGCATAGCTAAAAACCCGGGTGTCACGTCGGCGGGGCCGCAAACACAACATGGCGACCCGTGTGGCTCCCACCAACGCATTCAGTCGCGCAAACGCGCCAACAGATCGACGTCCATCTGCAGCATCAGATGCGGCAGGTCGATCAAGACCCAGTTCTCGGTCAGCAGCGTGCCGTCGTTGCGCCACCAGTCCATCACGCGCATGTGGATGGGCTTGCCTGTGGCCTTGACGCCCAGGTAGTCGCCAGTGAAGGTGCCGCGCACGCTGGGCCACCCGGTCGAGCCCACGTAAGGCCCCTCGGCGACGCGCGAGCGGTGGCCGCGCGGCAGGTGGTGAGGGCTGCCGCGGTCGGGGAACGCATGCAGGAACGGGGCCTGGTGGTGGCGCTGAAAACCGCCCACGCCGCGCATGCTGCCGATGCCGCCGGGCCCGTACCACATCATGTTCGGGTGCCAGAAACGCGGCATGTCCATCGAGTCGAGGTTCTTGCCGTCGTAAGACGAAAGGCCGGCGAACATGGCCAGCGTCAGTCGCATGCTCTCGATGCCGGCTGCGGGGTCGGTGTCGCACAGCAGTAAGCCGTCGTGCGGCGCCGGGCCGGGCACCAGGATCTCCAGCCCGCTGCCGGGCGGCAGGATGCGACGGCCGGCCTGGCGCGCCAAATCCACGATGTCCAGCAACACCCGGGCCTCGGTGATCTTCCCGCTGCCATTGGCTTGCGGCTGCCAGCGGTAGAACTCGCCGAAACGCAGCGTGGCCGGTTCACCCGTGGCCGGGATGCCCAGCCAGGGCCGCTTGAAGGTGCCGATGTAATGGCCGGTGGTGGTGACCCAGAAGCCTTCGCCGGCAATGTCGCCTGGCGCGTGGCCCACGGCGCCAGCGGGCGGGTTGACCCAGTCGCCGCCAAAAAACAGGTCGCTGCGGCGCTCCAGGTCGGGGAAGGCGGCTTGCAGCGGACCGTAGAACCGGTCTGCAACCGCTTGCGGCCCGACCTGTTCATTTAGCGGGTGGCTGAGGTGCCAGGTCGCCATGGGTGACAACTGCTGGTGCAGTGCAGCCGTCGTGTCAGGGCCGGGCAGACGTTGCAGCAGATGCCACACATCGGCCTTTGCGGCGGTTAACTGGGAGTGAGACGGTTTCATGGTCACAAGCGTCACGGACCGGGTGGCCCATCCACCTCAAACGCCGAATTCTGTGGTCAGCCGACACCGCCTGGCAAGCGCGTCAGGGTTAACCGCAACTCGAATCGTTGCAATATTGCATACGCTTGCAATTCGGCGGGCCCGCAACCGCTTCTTTTGGCGTGGCGACACGCCGCGCATCGACACAGCCCTGTGGAGCGCGTTCGTCGGGCTGCCGGCCTGTCCCTTGTCCTGACACCTGCTTCACTCGACCTGTACGCCCATGCCCCACATCCTGACCACCCATGTCGGCAGCCTGCCGCGCAGCCAGCCGGTCGTCGACCAGATCTTCGCCCGCGAAAACGGCGAGCCGGTCGACGAAGACACCTTCGACGCCATCATGTCTGCAGCCATCGACGCCTGCGTGGCACGCCAGGTGGCCGCAGGCGTGGACATCGTCAGCGACGGCGAGATGAGCAAGATCAGCTACGCCACCTACATCAAGGACCGCTACACCGGCTTCGACGGCGACAGCCCGCGCCGCACGCCGGCTGACCTGCTGGACTTTCCCGGATTCATGGATCGGCTGCGCAGCAGCGGCGGCACACCCAACTACCGCCGGCCGTGCTGCGTGGGCCCGATTGCGGTCAAAACGCTGAAGCCGCTGCACAAGGACATCGCCCACCTGAAGGCGGCCGCCGCACGCCACGGCGCGGCACAGATGTTCATGAACGCCGCGTCACCCGGGGTGGTGGCGCTGTTCCAGCCGAATCAACATTACTCCACTGACGACGCGTACCTCGAAGCGCTGGCGCACGCATTGCGCCACGAATACCACGCCATCGTCGATGCGGGTTTGATCCTGCAGATCGACTCGCCCGACCTCGGCCTGGGCCGGCACATGATGTACAAGGACCTGGACGAAGCGGCCTACCTGGCGCGCATCCAACAACACGTCGAAGCGCTGAACTTCGCGTTGGTCGCCATCCCCGCCGACCGGGTGCGCATGCACGTGTGCTGGGGCAATTACGAAGGCCCGCACCACAAGGACGTGCCGCTGGCCACCATCCTGCCCACGGTGCTGAAAGCCAAGCCGCAGGGCCTGCTGTTCGAAACCGCCAACCCGCGTCACGGGCACGAATGGGCCACCATTCGCGACATGCGTGCGCAGATCCCCGACACCAAGGTCCTGATTCCGGGCGTGCTGGACACCACCACGAACTTCATCGAGCATCCGGAACTGGTCGCGCAGCGCTTGCAGCGCTTTGTCAACATCGTCGGCGCCGACCGCGTCATCGCCGGCAGCGACTGCGGCTTCGGCACCTTCGCCGGCTTCGGTGCAGTGGAAGAAGACATCGTCTACGCCAAGCTGGCGGCCATGGCCGACGGTGCAGCACGCGTCACAAGTTCAGCGGGCTAAATGGCTTGAGAGAACGCTGACTTCGCCTGCGAGGCGGTGCTGGGGGGGGGGGATTCCATCGGCGGTGGCTTGGCCGCAGAGCGCGATGGCAACTCCCGCAGCATCTACGCCGCTGGCCGCCGATGCGGCCAACGAGGATTCACGGTTCGCAAAGTAGGGGCGCAGATGACACACGAGCCGAGTTGCACGCAGCTGCACCGTCCTGCCTGGCATGCCGTTGCCCCTGCGACGCACTGGATGAACGACCCGAACGGCCTGTGGCGCGATGACGAAGGCCTGTGGCACCTGTGGTTCCAGTACCGCGACGATCCACCCGCCTACAGCCGCACCCACTGGGGCCGATTGGTCAGTCGGGACGGGCTGGTCTGGAGCTACGCAAGCACTGACTTTGCGGCCAACGCGGACAGCGACATCTATTCCGGCTGCGTCGTCAATGTCGATGGCGCGGGGCAGCGGGCTTACGTCACGCGCCACCGCCACGGCCGGGGCAGTGTGGCCGGGTCTGTGCTGCCACCAGTTCAGCAGACCGTCGAGAGCTGGAAACGTGATGGCCGGCACGCCGCCTGGCATGCAGCGCCGCCAGCATCGCGGGTCGACCCCGGGCTGCGCGATTTTCGCGACCCCTTCGTCTTTCGTTACGGCGACAGCTGGCGCATGCTGGTGGCCGAGCCGTGCCCGTGGGATGCTGCGGCCAGCGGGCCAGCGCGTTCGCGGCTGCAGATTTGGCGCTCCGCTGATGGCCTGCACTGGGAACCGACAGGCGCCATCGGGCCCTGGGACCCGCCGCGCGTGATGTGGGAGGTGCCGCAGTTGCTGCCGCTGTCGGCGCTGCAGGCGTCGGCATCGGGTGCCGCACCGAAGGAAGGTGAGCTGTGGGTGCTGCTGGTCAGTGTGCTGGATCGGCGAGCGGGCACGCCGGGAAACGACGGCACCGACATCGGGTGCAGCGTGCGCTGGCACCTCGGCACATTCGACGGTGCCCGGTTCGATCCAGTCGCAGGCGACGCTTTGCCCGCATCGCGCACGGCGCCCACATCGTCCACATGGGCCACATCGTCCGTGTCGCCTGCAACAGAGGCGGACCGCGGCACCTTGTCGGGCCGGCTGCTGGACCATGGTCCCGACTTCTATGCGGCCTGCCTGCAAACGCCCAGCTTGGCCATGCCCACCGGGCCGGCCCTGGTGGCCTGGATGAGCCACTGGGCGTATGCCCGCCGCTTGCCACTGCCGGGCTTCGCCGGCGGCCCGATGACGCTGCCGCGCCGGCTGGCGTGGGTTGAGAACGCCAGCGGCAACGGGATTCGGCAGCAGCCGCTTGCGGCGCTCGACCACGCGCGCTGCGGCGCTCCGCTCGACACGCCGATGCAAACCTTGAGCAGCGTGCCGTGCGCGTTGGCACGGGAGTTGGGGTCACTGGACCTGGCAATCCGCCTGCAGATGGCACCAGGCGGGCAGGCTTGGCTGCGGCTGGCCGAATTCGGACCGCCACTACCGCCGGATGGCGGCAACTCGAAAGTGCCGCTGGCACTGCACATCGATGCGCTGGCCCACTGCATCACCTTGCACCGAGCGCCATTCACAAACCCAGGCCCAAACCGAGACCCCAACCCGGCGCCGGGTTTCGCGGGGGCCTGGTTGGCCGCATGGACGCCCGATGGGTCAGGCGAGGTAGCCGTTCGGCTGCTGCTGGACGGGTGCTGCGCCGAAATCTTCATCGACTCTGGCACGGTGGTTTTCAGTGCGCTGGTGTTCCTGCCAGCCGATGCCGTGTGCACGTTGTCGGCCGAAGCCGGCACGCACGTGCAACTGTTGTCTGCACGTGCGTGGTTGGTTGCCGTCTGAGTGGCTGCGCGCTAAAACGTCTTGTAAGCGTAACGGATGCCGAAGGTGCGCGGAGACGACGGGCTGGTCTGCAGCGCGTTGGCGCCCCAGACGAAGCGACTCAGGCTTTGCTCGTCCGTGGCATTGTCGACAAAGGCAAGCAGTGACGAGGTCTCGTTGATCTGCCAGTTCAGCTTCAGATCGGCCTTGGCATAGGCCTTCTGGCGGTCACTCTCGGCATTCAGGGGCAGGCCGAAAAAGCCGCTGCTGTAGGTAGCGACCAGCATCGGCGTGATCGAGCCCCAATTGCCCAGGCCGATTTGGTAGCTGGTAAAGACCGACAACTGCACTCGCGGCGAGAAGGGAATGCGTTTTCCGGTCAGATTGCAGGTGAAGGCTGCGGCCGGTTGACCCGTCCCGCCAGTGTTCGGCGACAGGCCGCAGTCGTAGCCAGGGGCAAATACCCGGCGCTGGCCAGCCGGCGCGATCGTGACGCCGTTCACTACCGTCGGGGCCGTGGCCGCCGCGTCGGTGACGAGTATCGAACTTCCGAAGGGCAGTGGCGCGTTGCGGAAGTCGGTGTATTTGGCATCCATTAACGACAGCGTGCCGCCGACGTTGAACTGCGCGCTGGCCCGCCACTCGGCTTCGACCTCCAGACCCCTGGCCTCTGCCTTGGCGGCGTTGAAAATCGTCGAGATGGTGGTGGCGCCCACGGCGATCTGCTGCTGCTCCTGCAGGTCGACGTAGCGGTTGGAATAAACCGTGGCATTCAGCTGCAAGGTGTTGCCGAGGAACCGGTTCTTGGAACCGAACTCCATGGCTGTGACGCTTTCGGGCTTGAAGCTGCGAAATGCATCCAGCACCTGGCCCGAATTGAAGCCACCGGAACGGAATCCGTTGGAGACCGAGGCGTACAGCAACTGTTGCGGCGTCAAGGCGTAGTCCACGGCGAAGCGGCCAGTGGTCTTCTTGAATTCGGCGTCGTTGTAGGTGGCACCCAGCAAGCGGTTGGTACCGGCATCGCAGTTGAAGCCAGGCACGGCGTTGCTGCCCACGCAATTGGTGGTGCCGGCCGCGCCGTAGGCACTGTCAGGAGGGTCGGGCAGCGTGACCTGGATCAGGTTGCCGCTGGCCACCAGCGAATTGGCATTCGCAAAACGGTAGGACTTCCTGTCGACGGTGTAACGCAAACCGGCCGTGGCGCGAATTTGCTCGGTCAGTTTGTAGCTGAGCTGACCGTAAACGGCATTGGAGACCGTTTCGGGAAGTTCGTTGTTGTAGGCGCCTCCTCCGTTCTGACCAAGGACGATCGGCGCAGTGATTGCCGGCGATCGTATGGTGCGGGTGACGAATTGTTCGTTGCTGAACGTGCCCTTCAGTTTGTCCTTGAAGAAGTAATAGCCGGCGATGTACGACAAGGGGCCCGATCCTTCGCTGAGTATCTGGAACTCTTGCGACAAGGTCTTGGCGGTGGTGTTCTGCGAATCGATGGCAATGCTGGACGACGAGAAGTCGGAGTCACCTGTACGCCGCAAGGCGAAGTCGGTGTATCCGCTGATCGACTTCAACGAAAAGACCGCGAACTTGTAGCTCAGTTCGGCCGTGGCATTGGTGGTGGACTGTGTCAGCCGGGTGGCCAGGTCGTTGTCGATGTGGTAGGCATCGTTGGGTTTGTAGATCGGGATGCCGATGTCAACCGGTGAGCCGGCCGCCAGTCCGTTCAGGCCCGCGGTGTTGCCCGCACCGGCGCCCACGGTGCGGGTGCAATCGGCCACGCCGTCACGGTTGCCGGCCTGCGGCACTGCAGCACCCGTGCCGCGCACGTTGAACTGGACAAATTCGGCATTGAACAGCGGCTGGCAACTGGCCCGGTCGATGTAGGTTCCGGCCTGCTTTGCGCCGAAGGCGGAGGCACCTGCGCCGCCCTGGGTGGTGCGGTCCACGCGCAACACGGCGTCAAAATCCTTATTGGGCTTGATCTTGATCGAGCCGCGCACGTACTTCAGATCCTGGTCGAGCAGCCCGGCGTCGGGGTTGAAATCGCTCTTGATCATCGGGTCGGTCTTGTCGATCGCTGCCACCAGGCGCATTGCCACGCCGTCAGCGACCGGAACGTTCAGGATGCCCTCGGCCCGCCTCTTGTTGAAGCTGCCGAGCATCAGGCTGCCACCGATGTCGAAGCGCTTCATCTCGGGCGCCTTTGTCGACACGACGATGTTGCCGCCAAAGGTGTTGCGTCCGAACAAGGTGCCCTGTGGCCCACGTTGAATTTCTACCCGCTCGACATCGACGAAGCTTGCCAACGCCTGTTGAGTGCGCGAGCGGTAGACGCCGTCGACGAAGAAGCCGATGGTGGTGTCGCCGTTGACGCCCACGTTTTCAGTGCGCACGCCGCGCATGGCCGGACGCGGGTCGACCCCCGACTTGCCCATCGTCAAGCCCGGCGAAAGCCCTTCGAGCATCGAAAGGTCGAGGATGTTGCGTTCGGCCAGGCGTTCTTCGGACAAGCCGGTCACCGACACGCTGACCTTCTGCTGGTCTTCGACCCGGCGGTTGGCGGTGACGGTGATGACTTCGAGCTGTGTCTTGTCAGCTGCCGGCTGCGCGGGCGGGCTTTGCTGGGCCAGCGCCACGGGCGTACACAGCGCACTAAAGGTGCCAATCAAGGCGCATGCTGCCTTGGCGATTGCAGTTTTGTGGGCTCTGGGCATTGAGGTCCTCTTTAAGATTCGAAAAAACGGGCGGCGTTGGTTTCCAACGCCAGGCAAATTTAGTCTTCCGACCATCAGAATGCAAGCGTATGCAACTTGTAGCGACGCTGGCTGGTGTAAACACCGATGCCGCTGCAACAACAGTTCAGCCCTTGACTGCGCCCTGCGTCAGGCCGGAGACGAGCTGTTTCTGGAATACCGCGATCAGCAGAATCAGCGGCAGTGTGATGCTGACGGCACCGGCCACGCCCTGCATCAACAACGCTTCGCTTTCGGCACCGATGGCGCTGGCGATGGCCGCCGGCATCGTCATCTTCTCGGCATTCGTCAACGCAGAACTGAGCAGGAAATCGTTGTAGGCCAACAGGAAACTGAAGAGGCCGGTGGTCACGACCCCGGGCCACATGACTGGAATGATGACCCGGCGAAAGGCTTGCAAACGTGTGCACCCGTCCACCTGCGCGGCTTCGTCGAGCTCTGGCGGGATGCTGGCAAAAAACGAGCGCAGCATCCAGATCGTGAAGGGCTGGTTGATCGCCACCAGCACCAGGATGAGCGACAGATAGGTGTTGGTGATCCCCAGGAATTCGAACATCGCCAGGAACGATGGCAGCAACGTCGAGTGCGGCAGGGCGCGGAAGACGAGTGCGATCAGCAGCAGCCAAAAACCCAACGCGCCGCGGTAACGCGAGAACGCATAGCCGGCCAAGCAGCCGACCGACAGCGAGATGACCACCGTCCCGGTGGTCACGACCACGGTGTTCAGAAAATTATGTGCAAAGCCGCGCTCTATCCACAACCGGGTGTAATTGTCCAGAGTCAACGGCGCCAGCCACTTGATGGGCGTCGAGAAAGCGTCGACGTAGTGGCGCAGCGAGATCACCGCAGTCCAGACGATCGGCAGCGCGGCCAGCACAAGCCATGTCACCAACATGGCGTTGACAAGCCACCACACGGTACGGTGCGAGCGCTTGGCGTGCGTTGTCATCAAGCGACCGCGCGCTGCTCGCGCCACGTTTTCACCAGCAGCGGCACCAGCAGCACAGCGACGCCGCACACCGTCAGCATGGCCGCCGCGCTGGCCTTGTAGGTATTGGCCTCTTGAAGCAGGATGTCGTAGGTGAGGTACTGCACGCTGGTGGTGAAGGCGCCACGCGTCAGCACGAGCACCGGCTCGAACACGCGGTAGGCGTCCATCAGATGGATCGTGGTGACGAACACCAGCAGCGGCATCAGGTGTGGCAGGGTGACATAACGAAGTCGCTGCCAGCGCGATGCGCCGTCGATGGTGGCCGCCTCGATGGCGTCCTGCGGTACCGACTGCAAGCCGGCGTACAGCACGATGAAGGCGAACGGTGCGACATGCCAGACGCCGTACAGCAGTATCAACAGCTGCGCCGTCCAGGCCTGCGCCATCCAGTACAACTCGATGCCGAACCACGACAGCACGTGCGGTACCAGCCCACCGTCACGGAACAGCCATTTGATCGACAGCGCGCCTACCACCGGGGTCACGATGAACGGCAGCAGCGACACGGCGATGAACACCGACTTGGCCGCTGGCGAAAACCGTTGGATGCCGAGCGCAAGCGCCAGGCCGATGCCGAGGATGAACGGTGTGGTGACCAGCGTGTACAGCAGCGTGAACTGCAGCGCGCTGAAAAATTCGTTGGCTGGCCGCGTTGTTGGCGCGTCAGCGGTCGTGGCGGTGGGGCTGGGGGTGGCTTGCAGTCGCGCCTTGGCTGCGTCTGCGTCGAGCCCGAGCACGGAGCGGAAGTAGGCCAGCCCGACGAACCGGCACGCGGTTTCAGGCTGCCCCGCCGCGCTTTTGCGAACCTGCTGCGTCATGACGCTTTCGGTGCCGAAGGGCCCTGACTGCTGCACCGTGGTCAGCTCCATCACCGGCGTGCAGGTGTGAACCGACAGATAGGCCGTGATGGCCAGCGGCAGCGCCATCAACGTCAGCATCAGCCCCACGGAGGGACTGATGAAATAGAGAAAACTGCGACGCTTCATGCCGTGCAGGTAGTCGTGCCCGTGCCCGTGGCCTGCGGCTGCAGGCCGGGCGCACTGCGCAGGCAAGTACTGCAGGTCATTGCAGGAACCCCTTCTCGGCTGCCACCTTGGTGTAAGCCCGGGCAGCGTCGGCCAGCGCGGTGGCCGCTGCCACGCTGCCCGTCAAGGCACCGGCCATCGCCTTGCCGATCTCCGTGTGTGCAAGGTTGAAGAACGGTTGCGTCGGCCACACCGGCACCCCCGCGGCCTGCGACTGCCCCACGGCAGCGCCGAACCGCGTGGGCCGGTACACCGACCGCACCCACACCGCGAGGTCGTTGCCTTCGCGCGTGCTGCGTTCGCTCAAGGCTTCCATCAGCACCCGGAACACGGTGTCGCGGTCGGCACGGGTGCGCCTGGGCATGACGAAGCCGTCCCACCACAGGTGGCTGGCCGGGCGGCCGCCGGGCAGCACGGCCGGGGCCAGCGTCAGCGCCATCTTGCCGACCACCCTGGAGGTCTGCGGGTCGTCCATGCGCTCGGCGCGCGACGCCCACAACACGCCCATCGCCGCCTTGCCCTGTTGAAACAGGTTCATCACATCGTCGGTATTGGAGGCCAGCGCGTTCGGCGTCATGTACGGCATCAGCGAACGCATGGCCTGCACCGCCTGCACGCCCAGCGCGCCCTGGAAGGCCGGCTTCGTCGTGCCCGGCTCGAACAGCTGCCCGCCAAGCGATCGGTAGACGTTGGTGAACTCGGTGGCGCTGTCCCAGCCCGAAGCGTAGGTGTGGGCGATCGGGTAGGCGATGCCACTGGCTTTGGCACCGTCGCGCAGCCGCCGCGCTGCCGCCACCATCTCTGCGTAATCGGTCGGTGGTTTCAGGCCGAACTGGTCGAACAGGTCTTTGCGGTAGTACAGGTTCTGCGTGTTGCGCATGAAGGCAATGGCCATGACCCGGCCGTTGACGCGCACCAGCATGCCGTCTTCGATGTTGTAGCGGCCGCGGTACTTTTCGACCAGATCGTTCATCTCCTGCAGCTGGCCGTTGCTCTGCAGGTTGGCATAGAGCGCCAGCGACACCACCGCCAGGTCGACGGGTGAAGCGCCGGCGGTGGCGAACGCGAGCTCGGTTTCGGTGCGTGCCGCCGCCGTCATCTTGAATGACACCTTCAGCCCCGGACGGCTGCACGACTCCATCTGCCGTGCGATGTGCTGCAAGGCCGGCACCAGGTTGCCGACGATGTTGATGCGCGTGTCGCTGCCGCGTGAGCCGACGGTTGGCATATCGACCAGCGCTTCACAGCCGGCCTGCGCCGTCGCAGACACGGCCAGCGGTGCCGCCAACATGCCACCGAGGGCAGCCAGGGCAGTGCGGCGTGAGTGCATGGTGCTTTTGGCTGTTGATTGCGCGGGTGCGAGCTTAGCGTGGGGCGGGGGTGGCGGCAGGCGGGTATTCCCCTCTCCGCCGTCTGCGCTGCATACGTATGCTCATCAGCCGCGCTCTCGTGCTCAAGTGCGTTGAAGCGCCCTGACAGCGCATGCGAATTAGCCGTGCCACCCGCCCGATGCCGACCACCGATTCCGACCTTGACAACACCGTTGCTCGCAAGCGCGCAGCGGCAGCCGCCCGGCCGATGGTCCACGCGGAAGATCTATCGCTGACGCGTCGCGTGTGCGCCTTCGGGCTGATCCTGCTCGGCTATGTCTTTTACAGCTACGCCTGGAACACGGTCGACATCCTGCGGCCGTACATCCGCGAGGCCTCGGGCCTGACGCTGCAGGAGGCGGGCTTGCTGTACAGCGCGCAGAGCCTGGGCGCCCTGATCGGTGCGCCGGTGATCGGGCAGCTGGCCGACCGCTTCGGCCGGCGCCTGCTGCTGACCATCATCACGCTGGGCTATGCGCTGTCGCTGCTGGGCGGGTTGGCGGCGCACGGGCTGTGGCCCCTGCTGGCGCAGCGGGTCGTGCTGGGGCTGTTCGTCGGCGGCGTGTTTTCGGTGGTGGTGGGCCTGTACATGGGCTTGTTCGACCAGCGCCTGCGCGGCCGGCTGGCCAGCCTGGTGGGCGCCATGTTCAGCGCCGGCATCGTGCTCCAGGGCTGGCTGGGGACCTTTTTGCTCGAACGCGACTGGACGCTGATGTTGTGGGCCGGCGGCCTGCCGCCGCTGCTCATCGCAGCGCTCAGCTGGTGGGTGATTCCCGACGACCGGCGCGTCATCCCGCATGGCGCCAAGCCGGCACCCGCTGCGGGACCTTCCACCGCTGCCGCCACTGCCACTGCCATGGCCAGCACTGCGTCGGTGGAACCGGTGCCCGCTGTAATCAAGCCCCACAAGCTGCCGATCGCCGAGCTGTTCAAGCCCGCCGTGCGCCGTGTCACGCTGCTGCTGACGCTGATGTCGGGCCTGAACTTCTTTGCCAACCAGGCTTTCGTGGGCTGGGTCACTACGTATTTGAAGGACGAGCGTGGCCTGGCCGGCGCTGGCATCGGTGCGCTCGTGGCGTGGCAGGGCGTGGGCGGCATCCTCGGTGGCTTCGTCTGGGGCTGGATCGCCGACCGCTACGGCCGCCGCATGGGCTCGATCGGCTTCTTCCTGGGTGGCGCCATGATCGTGGCTTACCTGCGCGCGCCGTCCGACCTGACATTGCTGACGGTGCTGGGCTTTGCCTTCGGTTTCATCATCGCGTCGGGCGTGGTCTGGGGGCCGTTCTTCGCCGAGCTTTATCCGCCGCACCTGCGCTCGACCGCGGCGTCGATCATCCATTGGGGCCGCATCATCGCTTTCTTCGCCCCGGCTGTGACCGCTGGCGTGGCCAGCGCCGTCGGGCTCACGACGAGCATGATGCTGGCGGCCCTGCTCTACTGCGCCGCCGGCGGCATCTGGCTGATGCTGCCGGAGACGCTGGTGCGCAAGGCGCTGAAGGTTTGAGGCGCGCCTTCACATTTTCAAGGCTTCGCGCCTTTCATCATTGACGCAGTCATGCCGTCACGCCGCAGCACGCGCAGCGGGCGGGCCGGCAAGCCGGTGGGCATGGATCTGCTTCCACACCGCGACCTCGTCGGTCACCAGGTACTCGGCCATCACCCGGCCCTGCGTCACGTCCAGGTGGCTCATGCCCATGATGTAGACGGCGGCGCCCGTGGGCTCGCCGAAGTGGCCGTGGCCGGCATGCGTGCCGCTGAGCGACCAACGCAATGCGATGCGGGCCGGGCGCTCGGGATCGCGGTTGATGCGGGCGCTGTGGACGGTGTATTCGGCGTCGGGAAACGACGCCAGGTAGCCGAGCACGAAAGTGTCGATGTCGCCGTGGCCGAAGTGCTGCGTGCCCCCCGGCGCGTGCAGGCTGGCGCCGTGAAAGTACAGCTCGCGAATGACGGCGGTTTCCTTGCCGCCCCACAGGCGCTGCAGACCGGCCACGACGGCATGCACGGTGGCGTCGTCCTGCACTTCGGCCGGCACGCGGCTGGGCAGGTCGTGCTGTGGCAGGAAGAAGGACACCGGTCGACCCATTTCCAGTTCGCGCTCGACCATCGTGCCTGCCAGGTCCCGGGGCGCGAGACCCAGACAGCGCGCGAAGGCGGCTTGGTCGCGCACCAGCCATTCCTCGACCACCACGCCGTCTTGCACGCAGCACTCGGCAATGATGCGGCTGCGCACCTGGCGGCCGCTGGCCAGGCCCAGGCTGCCGTCGCCGGTATGGCGCATCACCGACGTGAGCCGGTGCGACGACAAAAACGTGCGCTCGTCGATGCCGGCCCAGATCACGTCTTCGCTGACCAACTGCCGATCGGGAAACTGGTGCAGCGTCTGCAGCGTCTGCGCGACCACACCGGCGCAAGACGACGTCAGGCCGGTGGCCGCGCGCAGCACGATGTCGGCCGCGTAGTAGCGCTGCAACTTGGCGCCGATGCCGCGGTCTTGCCAGATTTCGCGGGTGATGCCGTCGATGAAGTCAGGCACCGATGCATAGGCGCCGAGGTTGAAAGGCATGCGCGAAAAGGGCAGATGGGGGGCCTCAATTATTGCTTGTCGCGACTGCGCGGTGGCCTGGACCGGCTTGCACTTCGCGGTTTTCAAAGTCATGACGACGTATGCACCACTGTGTCGCAGGTCGATTTGCAGCAGAATATTGAGGGGCAGAAAGCAAGAAGGCACGCGTTGCAAACTTATTCAATATGGTCGCTGTTGCGCAATGCCGTGTCGTACCACGAAGGCTGGGAACGGCAGTGGCGTGCCCCCGAGCCTAAGCGCGCCTACGACGTGGTCGTGGTCGGCGCCGGGGGTCATGGCTTGGCCACCGCCTACTACTTGGCCAAGGAACACGGCATCCGCAACGTGGCGGTTCTGGAACGCGGCTGGCTCGGCGGCGGCAACACCGGGCGCAACACCACCATCGTGCGCTCCAACTATCTGTGGAACGAGTCGACGGCGCTGTATGAAAAGGCAATGAAGTTGTGGGAAGGCCTGTCGCAGCAGCTGAACTACAACGTGATGTTCAGCCAGCGCGGCGTGATGAACCTGGGCCACACCCTGCAAGACATGCGCGACATCGAGCGCCGGGTCAGCGCCAACCGTTTGAACGGCGTCGATGCGGAAGTGTTGAGCCCGGCGCAGATCCAGGCTGAGCTGCCTTTCATCAACCTGCAGTCGCGCTACCCGGTGTTGGGTGCGTCGGTGCAGCGGCGGGCCGGCGTGGCGCGCCACGATGCCGTGGCCTGGGGCTATGCCCGCGCGGCCGACGCGCTGGGCGTGGACATCATCCAGAACTGCGCCGTCACCGGCATCCGCCGCGAGGCGGGCGCCGTGGTCGGCGTGGACACCGCGCGCGGCTACATCCAGACATCCAAGGTGGCGGTGGTGGCCGCCGGCCATTCCACGGTCGTGGCCGACATGGCCGGCATCCGGTTGCCGATCCAGAGCCACCCGCTGCAGGCGCTGGTGTCTGAAGCGCTCAAACCCATCTTCCCGAATGTCGTGATGAGCAATGCCATCCACGCCTACATCAGCCAGTCCGACAAGGGCGACCTGGTCATCGGCGCCGGCGTCGACGCCTACGCCGGCTACGGTCAGCGCGGCAGCTTCCAGACCATCGAACACACGCTGGCAGCCGTGCTGGAACTGTTCCCGCTGTTTTCGCGCGTGCGGATGAACCGGCAGTGGGGCGGCATCGTCGATGTCTCGCCCGACGCCTGCCCGATCATCGGGCTGACGCCGGTGAAGGGCCTGTACATCAACTGCGGCTGGGGCACAGGCGGTTTCAAAGCGACGCCGGGTTCGGGCTGGGCGATGGCCCACACCGTGGCGCAGGACCAGCCGCATGAGCTGGCTGCGCCGTTCGCGCTGGAGCGCTTCAGCACCGGCCACCTGATCGACGAGCACGGCGCTGCAGCCGTGGCGCACTGACGTATTGAGGGCACCTGCCATGCTGCTCGTCACCTGCCCCTGGTGCGGCCCGCGCGCCGAGACCGAGTTCGATTGCGGCGGCGAAGGCGGCATCGTGCGCCCCGCGGCCACCGAGACCTTGACCGACGCGCAGTGGGCCGACTACGTGTTCATGCGCCGCAACACCAAGGGCCTGCAACACGAACAGTGGCGCCACAGCAGCGGCTGCGGGCGCTGGTTCAACGCCTTGCGCGACACCATCAGCTACCGCTTTGCGGCGACGTGGAAGGTCGGGGAACCGCAACCGCAACCGCAACCACAACCACAACCACAACCACAACCACAACCACAACCACAACCACAACCGCCGAGCGCCGGGGCCGTGCCATGACCGACCGCCTGCCGAACCGCCTGCAGACTGGCGGCCGCGTCGACCGCAGCCGGCCGCTGTCCTTCCACTTCGACGGCCGCCGCTACCAGGGTCTGCACGGCGACACGCTGGCTTCGGCGCTGCTGGCCAACGGCGTGCGTCTGGTGGCGCGCAGCTGGAAGTACCACCGGCCGCGCGGCATCCTGTCGGCCGGGGTCGAAGAACCGAATGCGCTGGCGCAACTGTGGGACGGCGCCCGCACGGTGCCCAATGCGCGCATGACCGAGGTCGAACTGGTGGACGGCCTGAGTGCGCGCGCCATCCACGCCAGCCCTGGCATCGGCTTCGACCTGCGTGCCGTCAACGGCTGGTTTTCACGCCTGATCCCGGCCGGCTTCTATTACAAGACCTTCATGGCCTCGCAGGCCGCCTGGCACTTCTTCGAGCGCCACATTCGCGCGGCCAGCGGCCTGGGCACATCGCCCGCCGTGGCCGACCCCGACCGCTACGACAAGCGCCATGCGCACTGCGACGTGCTGGTCGTGGGCGCCGGTGCGGCCGGGCTGGCTGCGGCATTGGCCGCCGGCCGCACGGGCGCGCGGGTGATTCTTTGCGACGAGCAAAGCGAGATGGGCGGCTGGCTGTTGTCCAGCGACGCCACCGTGGCCGGACAACCGGCAGCAGCCTGGCTGGCGCAGACCCTGCAGGCGCTGGCCGCGTTGCCTGAAGTGACCCTGCTGCCGCGCACCACCGCCTTCGGCTATCAAGACCACAACCTGCTGACGCTGGCCGAGCGCCGGGGCGACCATCGGCCCGCCACAGCGGGCGTGAGTGCCTCCAATGCTTCCACTGCCTCACCTCCGCCACCCGCGCCATATTTTCGGGAACGACTGTGGAAAGTGCGCGCAGCGCAGGTGGTGCTGGCCACTGGGGCCATCGAGCGGCCGCTGGTGTTTGCGCGCAACGATCTGCCCGGCGTGATGTTGGCCAGCGCGGTGTCGACCTACGTGCGCCGTTTCGCGGTGCTCCCGGGCCGGCAGGCGCTGGTCTTCACCAACAACGACCACGGCTACGACGCCGCGCTCGCTTTGCACGACGCCGGCGCCGCCGTGCAGGTGGTGGACGCGCGGGCGGTGCCGGACGGCGCGCTGCATGCCCGCGCCATGGCGGGCGGCATCGCGGTGCGCGCAGCAGCCGTAGTGACCGAAGCCTGCGGTGGCCGCGAAGTTCGTTCGGTCAAGCTGCAGGCGCTGGACGCGCAGGGCCGGCTGGCCGGGGCGGCTGAAGTGTTGAAGTGCGACCTGCTGGCCGTCTCAGGCGGCTTGAGCCCGGTGATCCACCTGCATTGCCAGTCCGGCGGCAAGCCGGTGTGGAACGACGTCGAGGCCGCGTTCGTGCCAGGCCCGCCGGTGCAGGCCGAGCGCTCGGCCGGTGCCTGCGCCGGGCGGCACGGCTTGCACGACTGCGTCTCCAGTGGCCAGCGGGCCGGCGCTGCGGCGGCGCTGGCCGCCGGCTTCGGGGCAACACCGGGAGCGGCTGCCGATGCGGCCAACGCCGGTGACGGCAACGACATCGCTGACAGCGGCAGCATCCGCCCGCTGTGGCTGGTGCCGCACCCGCGCGGCACGTCGCGTGCACCCAAGCAGTTCGTCGACCTGCAGAACGACGTGACGGCCGCCGACATCCTGCTCGCGGTGCGTGAGGGTTTCGAGTCGATTGAACACATCAAGCGTTACACCGCGCTGGGTTTCGGCACCGACCAGGGCAAGACCGGCAACATCAACGGCATGGGCATCGCTGCGCAGGCGCTGGGCGTGACCGTCGGGCAGGTCGGCACCACGACCTTTCGCCCCAACTACACACCGGTGACCTTCGGCACCCTGGCCGGGCTGGAACTGGGCGATGGTTTCGAGCCCATCCGCACCACCACCATCCACGCCTGGCATGTGCAGCAGGGCGCCTTGTTCGAAGACGTCGGCCAGTGGAAGCGCCCGTGGTTCTATCCGCAAGGCAGCGAAGACCTGCACGCCGCCGTGCGGCGCGAAGTGCTGGCCGTGCGCCATGCGGTCGGCATGCTCGACGCGTCGACGCTCGGCAAGATCGACATCCAGGGCCCTGACGCGGCCACGCTGCTGAACTGGGTGTACTGCAACGCCTGGAGCAAGCTCGAGGTCGGCAAGTGCCGCTACGGCCTGATGCTCGACGAGAACGGCATGGTCTTCGACGACGGCGTCACGGTGCGCCTCGGCAACCAGCATTACTTGATGCACACCACCACCGGCGGTGCAGCGCGCGTGCTGGCCTGGCTCGAACGCTGGCTGCAGACCGAGTGGCCGCAGCTGCAGGTGTACCTCACCAGCGTCACCGACCATTGGGCCACCACCGCCGTGGCCGGGCCGAAAAGCCGGGCGCTGTTGCAGGCTGTTTGCAGCGATGTCGATTTCGACGATGCCGCATTCCCGTTCATGTCGTGGCGCCCCGGCACCGTGGCTGGCGTGGCGGCGCGCATCATGCGCATCAGTTTTTCGGGCGAGCGCAGCTACGAAGTCAACGTGCCGGCCGATGCCGGCCTGCACGTCTGGCAGGCCCTGCAGGCCGCCGGCGCGGCGCACGGTGTCACCGCCTACGGCACCGAGGCGATGCACGTGTTGCGGGCCGAGAAGGGCTTCATCATCGTCGGGCAGGACACCGACGGTTCGGTCACACCGGTCGATCTGGGCATGGCCGCCATGGTCGCCAAGAACAAGGATTTCCTGGGCAAGCGGTCGCTGTCGCGCAGCGACACCGCACGCGCCGACCGCAAGCAACTCGTCGGCCTGTCGACCGTCGATCCGGCGCTGGTGCTGCGCGAAGGCGCGCAGATGCTGGGCACTGCCGGGCATGTGACGTCCAGCTATTTCAGCCCCACGCTGGGCCGGTCGATTGCGCTGGCGCTGCTGGAAGGCGGGGCCAGCCGCATGGGGCAGCGCGTGCAGGTGGCGCTGGCCGACGGCAGCAGCGTCGCTGCGGTGGTCAGCGACCCGGTGTTCTTCGACCCGAAAGCCGAGCGACAGCATGCCTGACCCGAACCCGACGCTGCAGCCGCATCCACTCACCGCCACCTGGCGCCAGGGTCTGGGCATCGTCAACCTGCGTGGCGCCGCCGACGACGCAGGCTTTGTCGCAGGCGCCACGCAGGCGCTAGGGCTGGCGCTGCCGCTGGCGCCGTGCAGCACACAAGCCGGCGTGGACGTTGGTGCTGCCGGAGCGGGCCTTGCCGATTCCACTGGCGCGGTGGAACGCATTGTCTGGGCCGGCCCCGACGAATGGTTCGTCATTGCGCCAGCCGGTCGCGCCGGCGCCATCGAACAGGCGCTGCGCACATCGTTGGCCGGGCTTCACCATGCGGTCACCGACGTCGGCAGCGGATACAGCGTGCTGCGCCTGTCCGGCCGGCCGGTGCGCGAGGTGTTGGCGCAGGGTTGCCCGCTCGACCTGCACCCGCGGGCCTTCGGCGTCGCGCGCAGCGCCGGCTCGCATTTCTTCAAGACTTCAGTGTTGCTTTGGCAGACCGACGCCGCACCGCATTTCGAACTGCTGGTGCGTCGCAGCTTCATCGGCTACGTGCAGTTGATGCTGCAACGCTGCACGCTGGAATGCGGGCTGACGATGGACTGAAGGCCGACGGCGCACCCGGCCAGTGCTCTCGTCACGGGTGAGCCGCGTGGCTACGCCACGTGGCGCAGCCCGGCCACGATGTCGATGCGGCTCATCTTCCACGCCGGCCAGGCGGCAGCCACCAGACCCACGAACAGCGCCGCGCCGAACTGCAGTGCGAAGGTCGTGCCCGAGACGCGGAACACCGGGAACAGGCTGCCCGTGGCGCCGGCAAACGCGGCGGCCAGCGGGATGGTGATCAACACCCCGGCCAGCCCGCCGATGGCTGCGATCAACAAGCTCTCGCCGAACAGCAGCCTCACCACGAAGCCGGGCGGAAAGCCCAGCGCCTTGAGCGTGGCGTACTCGGCCAGGCGTTCGCGCGCCGTCATCGTCATGGTGTTGGCCATCACCGCCATGATGATGACCACGATGATGTAGCTCACCGCCTGCAGCGCCAACAGGATGGCCTCGCTCATGGCCACGAAGCCGAGCTGGAACGCCTTCTCGGTTTCGGTCAGCGTCTCGGCGCGCGAATTGCGGAACTGCGCGTCTACCCGCTGCGACACCAGGGCGGCGTTGGCGGGGTCGCGGATGCCGGTGACGTACACACCCACCGAATCGCTGCGCCGCCCGGCCGCCCGCGCGCGCATCGTCTCGTTCAGGAAGGCCCAGTGGATGAGCATCTGGTTTTCGTCGACGCTGGCGTCGACACCGTCGTAGATGCCGCGAATGACGAAGCTCCACTCGCCCGGGTAGATGCTGCTCTTCAGCGGCACGCTGTCGCCGATCTGCCAGCCGAACTTGCTGGCCAGCTTGCGCCCCACCAGCGCGCCCTTGCGGTCACGCAGCCAGCCCACGCGTTGGTCGTCGCTGATCAGGAATTCAGGGTACAGCGGCAGGTAGGTCGGCCCGTCGACCGCGAACTGCGGGAAGAAATTGCGCTCGCTCTGGTAGATGCCGCCGAACCAGTTGCTCCAGCTCACGCCGGTGACGCCGTCGACGGCACGGATGCGTTCGGCATAGGCCAGCGGCAGCGGCACCGTCAGGCTGGTGGCGCTGCGCGTGATCAAGCGCGTGCTGGAACTGGCCTCGGCGCCGGCATACCAGGCGTCGACGATGGTGCGCAGCATGCCGAAGGCACACACCGCCACCACCAGCCCCACCATCGTCAGCAGCGTGCGCAGCCGGTGGCGAAAGGCGTTCTTGAGCAGCAGTCGGAAGATGAACATGACCGCGGCGATGATGGCACGGCCAAGTCCAGCGGCGCTCGCGCGCTAGTTCTTGAATGGCATCGCGGCCAGATCGGCGGCGCCTGATACCGGCACCGAACCCACAACCTTCAAGCCACGCGCGGTACCGTCGCACGGCGGTCGCGCAATGCGGTCCCGCAAATCCCCAGACCGACGACGAGCAATGCCCATGTCGCCGGTTCCGGCACCGGCGTTGCCAGCCCCATCAGGTCGAAGCCCGGCCCGCTCGGGATCGCGAACGGATCGCCGACGATGCAGAACGACGATCCGGCTCCGCTACCGACGGTTCGACACGCCATCCGATAGTTGAGTGTGAACGACTGCCCGACCGCGAAGGAGCCGAGATCGACCATCATGACGCCGCCCGGTCCATTGACCGACGTGGCGGTGTTGGGAGTTGTGACGCCAGCGAAACTGAGAAATCCTGCAGCGAGCGTCACGCCAGCGACCGGCGTCGGCGCTGGCGTCAAGGTGAAGGCGGTCACCGAGTCGCTCTGGGCTTTCCAGTCAAGCGTGGCGACGTTGGTCAAGATGCTGTTCGTGGTGATGTCGATCGTGATCGTCATCTGCGCTGTCTGGAGATCGCCCGGAAAGAACGACGTCGTGCCGAGACTGAATCGGTCTATCTTGAAGGGCACCAGAAACGGCGTGCTCGCGGGGCCGACGTAGTTATAACTCTCGACAAACTGCGACCGCGCAGCGATATTCTTAGTTCCGCTGCCCTCCGCGCCGGCGGTCAACACACCGTTGTCGAATGAGGTCGCGCGGGTGAAGGCGCCGGCTCCAGGCGCTGTGTTCGTGCGATTCAGGCGGAACCCGGCCGGTGGTCCGGTGAGCGTGGTGATTGACGGAGTACACGCCGGACTCGGCAGGGTGCTGGTGTCGGCTAGACACGCTGCAGGTGGCACCCAAATGTTGTTGGCGTAGCTGTCGGACACGCTCAAGAAGGGCACCGCAAGCGCCGCCGGCGCGGCGGTGCTGGCTGCGAGGAGCACCGCAAATGACCAGCGAACCATGGCGAGTCTCCCGCGTATTTGATTTAAGACCTTACCTCTCAATTCAGGCTATCACAGCAAATCAACCACCGCCAGCTAAAGTTACGTCCGCCGTCAACCCATCGCCAGCGAATCGCAGAGCTCGCCCAGCGACGCCGCCTCGGGCGCCGGCAGCTGCCCGGCCAGCAACAGCGTGGCGCGCTGCACGCCGCGCAGGCGGACGTAGAGCTCGTCTTCCAGCGCTTCGACCTCGGCCGCGTCGGCGCTGACCAGGGCCTGTGGGATCCACAGGCCGCTTTCGTTCCAGCCGGTACGCAGGCGGGTCAGCAGGAATGTCGCCAGCCCGAGTGCGCCCTGCAGCGCCGGCAGCGTGGCCTGTGCGGTGTGCTGGGCGACATGGGCCTCGGCCTGAGCCAGCACCTGGCCCAGCGCGGTCAGCCGGGCCTGGATGTCGGCCGGCTCCATCACCGCCTGTTGGGGCGGCTGGGCGCAGGCCGCCTGGCTGATCTGGCCGACCCAGTGCAGGTCGAACTCGCCGGGCACGGCGCGCAGCGCCACGCTGGCATGCAGCAGGTGGTCAAAGGGGCTGCGCAGGGCGCCCAGCACGCCTTCGGTCACGGCCAGCAGCCGGCCCTGGGGCGACAGGCTGTCGCCATGCCGGGCGTGCGGGTAGCCCGAGCCGTCGAGTCTTTCGTGGTGCTCGGCCACCGCGCGCGACACGGCGCCGGGGTAGTTGGTCAGCTGGGTCAGCAGGAGCTGCCCCACGTGGGGGTGCACCACCAGTTGCTGGTAGCTGGTGAAGTCCAGCTCGCGGTCGGCCTCGAGCTCGCCGTGGCGGGGGTCGATGTACATCTCGCCGATGTCGTGCAGCAGGCCGCACAGCATCGCGAGGCGAATCTCGGGCGTGTCGCCGCCGTGGCCAGCCATCAGCGCGCCGTTCAGCGCCATCGCCGCCATGGCGTGTTCGTAGGTCGTCGGGCGCGCCTTCTGGGCCGCCGTCAACAGCAGGCAGGCCACCGGGTGCAGCGGCAGGTGCGCGGCTTCGCGCATCAGCCTGGCGCCGTGCGGGCGCAGCAAGGTGCCGAGCGGCGAGTCGGCGTCGACCAGGTTGCGCAGGGCTTGCACCAGGGTCTGCGATGTGACGCCGTCTTCGACGACCAGGCAGCTTTCCAGCGGCTGGCGCAGTTGGCGGTCCAGCAACTTGCGCTGCAACGACGCCGACACCGGCTGGTCCCGCGCCCACAGCTTGGTGCCTGCGAGGTCGAAGATGTCGGTGGCCGCGATGATGCGCTTGGTCTCGCTCGCCTCCAGGATGGCGGCCAGCGCGTGCGGATTCGCGCTGGTAAAGGTGTGGGCGACGGGTTGGGCGGAAGTCTGCATGGCGGTTTCTCCGGGGGTCGTCTTTCGGTTATCGGCCACGGACCAGCGTACTTGAGCGCCATCAGTGGGCACCCGCAGATGTTGCGATACGAACACCCACGGACAGCAGGGATTTATGCAGGGCGTCGGGCCGGCCTTAGAAAGCAGGGGCAGTTCCAGAGACCTGCCCCGCCACCCGACCCACTCAGGAGAAAACAACCGTGTCGACGACCCGAATTGCCAGCGCCTTGGCGCTCACCCTCAGCGCCGTGCTCGCCGGCTGCGCCAGCACCGGCAAGACCATCCACACCACCACCGACGTGTATCCGGCCATCGGCCCGTACTCACAGATGGTTCAGACCGGCAACCTGTACTTCCTTGCGGGCGTGATTCCCCTCAACAAGGCCGGCAACGCGATCCAGGGCACCACGATCGACGAGCAAACCAAGCTCGTGCTCGACTACATCGGCGCCAAGCTCAAGGCGCAGGGCATGACGCATGACAACGTCGTCATGTCCACCGTGTATTTGAAGAACCTGAACGACTTCGCCGCCATGAACCGTGTCTACGGCGAGTACTTCAAAATCGCGCCCCCGGGCCGCGCCACCGTGGAGGTGGCTCGCCTGCCGCGCGACGTGCTGGTCGAGATCGCCGTCATCGCGTCGAAGTGAATGCGCGTCCGGGCTGACCGGATCGGGTGGCTTACCCCGACACCACGCGCAGCGGGGGCGTGGCGGCGACGCGCACGGTGTTGCGGCCGGCGTGCTTGGCTTCGTAGCACGCGCTGTCGGCCA
>ENA-OFCE01000578-OFCE01000578.1-metagenomes-genome-assembly--contig:-NODE-578-length-23411-cov-42.477094_pt1 | contig 23411 bp, 25 predicted proteins | sample MGYA00153388_OFCE01 | MGnify analysis MGYA00153388
CAGTAGCAGAATGACGCTGGGGGCGATCGCACTTTTGGACATGAAGGGCGATCGCTCATCCTGAGAGCGGCTTACATCTTATTTGATAGGTTTAATTTCGGCTATTGGGCGATCGTCTTGCAAGAGTACCAAGATATTCCCATCTTGGATGAGTTTAATAAAGCTCGACAGATCCCTCTGAACTTCATCAATATTAATATCGATCGCAGTTGCACCGGAAATAACTGACTCAGCATGGGAAGATAAAGGAGGGGATTCATTAGCAACTATTTCGCGCAGCAAATGCGTACATAAATCCCGATTTTGAGAATGGGTAGAATGTAACATCTGGCTATATAAATTCCGGGCTAAATTCTGATTGAAAATTCCATAAAGTATAATCATTGTCCATTCTTTAGCATTAACAATCATCCGGTCTATGCTATCAATAAACGCCTGCAACTGGTCTTTGAGTTCAAAAGACTCCAGAAAATGAATGAGACCATACATGACTTCATGTTGTTCGCATCTGTCATCTAAAACCAGATAGAGTTCTGGCAAATATTCGCTGTTAGGATGTAGGGCAAGTTCGGCTAAAGCGAAGTCAAAATTCATTACTTCCTCATCAGATCGCATGAATTTATTAGCATTTAATGTTTCTATTAATTGAGTAACGTTCATCTTATGTCTCCCACTTTATCAAAAGTACCCGACCATGCCAGTTTGTAGTGAAAAAGGGTTCGCTATTTTAATTAAATTATGGAAGATTACTGTTAGTGAATGGGAGGCGATCGCTCTTTTGGGCATTAAGGGCGATCGCTTCCATGAATACATAAAATATGAACGATTTTTTAAGGACAGGATGTTTGAGTCGCTTCGCCAATGTCATCTATTAAATAATTGTTATTATTGAGTATCAGAGTAAAATCTCTGTATTCACACGCTTCTGCTCTACCATCTTTAAAAGAATAGAGCAACCAAACTGTCATTTTTGCCCTAGTAGGAGATTGTTCAATAGGTTTAATCTGAGTAACTTTGATGAAGTTATATAAACTGACCCATTTTTTATTATTGTCACTGGAAGGATATTTTTTCTTGAAATCGTCAGTAGTAAATGCTTTTCCGGCCGCCTTATTATCTGTAGTTGTCAGTGAATAGAAGTTATTGAGAGTTTGCTCCGGTGTTGTTCTCAATGGAATATCTGAAGGTGAGACCGTACTGCTTGGTGAAGGTGGTAAAGATTGGGGTGTTGAATTTGAAGGGGTATTAGATTTAGCCAAATTCTCTTGAATGGAGTTCCACCCAGCTTGACCGCCTAAAATCAGGACAGCACCACCTACCATAACACCCATCAAAATGCCGTATACTTTCCAAAGTTTTTGTTTGTCTGTTTGGTCATTCATAACTAAATGTTTCCTGTTTAATGAGTGAAAATTTATGAAACTTCAATATTAATGAGGTAGTCTGACTGATTGGGTGCAGAAATTTCAATAATATAATCTCCAGTATTTGGCAGTTTACCCTGCCATTGGGATACACCGTTCACAGCATTGCCTATTGTTTGATTGTTAGGAGAAATAATTATCACATTAATACTTCCCTGCCTGATTTGCACAGTCATGCGCTGTCCGCTACCGCAGTTTAGTAAGTAGCGCTTTTTTTGATTTGCTGTTACACTGTCGCGAATTGTTGCTCCTGTACTACCTTTATCAAAGCTTACTCGTTCAGTTGAATCCGATGGTGTAGATGAATTAGTTTGCGATCGCACTTCTGCTGGTGCTTGTGGAGTGCTTAAACGCAAAGAATTAGTAGATGGTGGTTTATTTTCTGTAGTGGCTTTTGACATATTCTGTTGAACGGCATTCCAGGCGGATTGACCGCCTAGAATTAGCACAGCACCACCTACCATTACACCCATTAAAATACTATAAGTTTTCCAGAGACTTCTTTTTTGTTCATCATCATTCATAGTTTTAGTTATATTTTTTCAAGGGACATCAGTTGAATTATGATTTAATTCATTATTTAGCGACAGCCAGTTACGCTATCTTTAATTGTTGACCACTCCTGAGCTAGAGAATACTCACTTTGGAGAATTTTTCTTCTCCCTAACTCTGGATGCCTCTGATAAAAGATGTAATCAACTACCGCTTCACATTGCTTGATGCGAGACCATTCTTCCTGTAAACTAGATTCATCACTTCTAATTTTTGGACCTGCTAGTTCAGGATATCTGTCATAAAAAATTTGATCGGTAATCTTATCTTCTGTCCCTATTTCCTGATTTGCGCGAAGAGAATTTTTAGAAGGAGACACTAAAGTTGATGGCGAACTACTGGCACTTGAAACCGAGGGTGTAGATGAAGGAATTTGCGATCGCACTTCTGGTGGTGCTGGTGGAGTGGTTAAAGGCAAAGAGCTAGTAGAGGGTGGTTTATTTTCTATACTGGCTTTTGACATATTCTGTTGAACGGCATTCCAGGCGGCTTGACTGCCTAGAATTAGCACAGCACCGCCTACCATAACACCCATTAAGATGCCGTAGACTTTCCATAGTTTGGTTTTTTCTTGCTCGTTGCTCATTTGGGTTACATTAAAATTATAAAGACTTCTAATCCTGGAATCAGACTCATAGTTAGATATTGAAAATTTTCAAACAACTATTCTCCTTTCTTCTTTTTTTTCTTTAGTTCTGGAACCATTTCTGCATCTACCATGTCTGTAAAATTTGAGTTAATCCACAATCTTTCTTCATTATCATTAGACAACTTTTGGACATCGGAAAATAAAGAAGATTCAGGTGATTGGAGAGGTGTTGCTTTATTATTAAGGTCTAATAACAGCGTACAAACACCGCTAACTGTCATAAATGCTGCTGCAGAACTTTTAGCAGTATTAATGACTGTTTTTCCCAATTCATCTATCAATGTATGAAATCTGGATTCTAAGTCATGTGTTTTTTTTCATCCCGATTAATTGTTTTTACATACTGAATCCTCCCATCAATGGTTTGTTCAGGCTCAAATCCCATTTTTTCCCAAAACTCAGGTTTTTCGTTCGATCCTAAATAAACTACAGTTCCATCAGGCAGCTTATTTTCCACAGCTTGAAACAGCTTGGTAGCAATGCCTTTCCGTTGATACTTCTCAGAGACGAGTGTGTCTTGAACTCTAATTCTTCCATCATCATCTTTCTTAACATTGATATAGCCATAATCATTTCCTTGATTATCCAAAGCGTTAATCCGAGCGGAACCTCCTGTTTCTAAATAATCGTAATTAACTAGATAAGCTAAGCTGTTAGCAAATTCATTCTTTTTTTCAGTTCTGTGAGCTAATAAACCTCCTTCTTGTGTGCTTGCTAAAGAGCTTTGACTGCCTATCATTTCCAGAAGCAACTCAATTTGCTCCTGACTTGCTTGAAGGTTTCTCATGCCTTCATAACAATTTTCCAAAATATCGAAAATCTGACTATCTATCTGAGAGGATGTAATATTTAATAAACGATCAGCACTGGTTTTTGCTTCAGCCACTAAGTTGAGAATTTGGTTAAGACGTGACTGAAGCGATTCGCATTCTTCTTTAAGATTCATTAGCCTCCTAAAAGTTTTTGGATTTCCTCTGCTTGCCCTATTGCATCTTGAAGGCTTTTAACCCCGTCAGCACACAAGTCAAAAATTGCCTTTATTTTCGCTGGTGCTTCACTCAACGAAACATCTGGGACTTGTCCCGCTAACGCTTTAGTTTCTTCAACCAGTTCAACGACTTTATCCATCGTTCCTTGAAATTCTTCGATCTGATCTAGTAATGCCATTGGATACCTCGTTAAACTACTAAATGAACTTTTATCTAACCGAAAGGATTATTTCAGACTTGCTTCGGTACATAAGGAGTAGCCACGATTTTTAATTGTGATTCTAACCCTCTATACACAGACCTTCCTTTCGGATCGGCGGGTAATCCTGCTGCTACATCATCATCAAGTAATAGTTGACTGGCAGCGGGAAAAACTCTGAAAATTACTCGCTCATCCATATTATCAGATATGAGTCTGGGAATGACATCAGGTGTAGGTCTTTGGCTACAGTAAAAAATATGAATGCCAGTTACGCGACTCTTAGCCGCCAACTCTTGAAGATACTTAGAAATTTCCTCTCGGTTCTTTCTGTCTGCGCTCAGTATCGATGCGGCTTCATCAATCACTAAAATTATTCGATGCTCTTTACTGTTACATTTTTCTCGTAATTCCTTCAAGTTTTCTACATCCTCGTCAATCATAATTTTCAGTCTTCGCTCATACTCATTCCACAGTTGTTCTAGCAAATTTACCAACTCTTCAGCCTTCGTGACCAATTTAACACTTTCATTTCGACGTTCGATCCGATAATAATCAAAACCAGCTTTAAAATCAGCAATATAAATTTCTCTATTTACCTTGATTTTAAAACTTGCATATAAAAACTGATAAATCATTGAAGTGAGAAAATTGGTTTTGCCAGTTCCGGTTGTTCCGGCAACAATCCGATGGGGAATCTTAGAAAAATCAGAAACACAAGGTTTCCCATCTTGGTCGATGCCCACAACATAAGTATCTTCTGTAATCAGACTTCCATAATCTCTGATAATATCTTCAATGTCTAATTTTAAGGGAAACTTATCTGTAACTTCATGCGAAGATATGGATACATTAAGCGTGTCATACTCAATGCCCGCACAAGATTGATTAATCGGAATTGGCAAACGAAAAAATGCAGCAGCTTCATCTAAATCTATAAGGCGATGTAGTCTTCGCATTGTTTCAGGGCCACCCTGAAAACCATCCAGTCTGTTTCCAGTCACTTCCCAAATTCCATCTTGGCAGGCTTGGTCATTCACATTGACTTGCAAAGCAGTTTGTGCTGCATATTTTCGGTCATTTACTTGTACAACTCGTGGAATGAGGGTATTACCTGTACAGGTTGCTGCTAGCTGGTTCGCCACACTTTGACAGGTATTGATATCTCGTGAAAAAACCCGCAAACTATATAAAAAAACTATCCCAGAATAATACCTTTTCTGAATGTCTTCGTACACTGACTTTGCTTTCTGTGCATTGGTATTAGGAGAAATATTCTCTTCACGAACACCTCTAGCTGCTACCGCCAGTGCTTGGATATATCTAGAGATAGTATTTTTTTCGTAGCTTTCTACTGTGGTGGGAACCAGCGTGATTTCGATACAGGTGGCTTCTCTGTACTCTTGTAATTGATCGAAAAAAGCAATCATGTTGTTGCCTTTATTAACTTGGAGATTGCCGGGAGAATAAAAATACTTTTTATCCGCCTCAAACCATTGAAATACTGTTTCTGTTTTAATGATTTCATAACAGTATGGTGGCTCACTAGGACTAAGCCATGCGGGTTGCCAATCAAGTCGATGTTGAGCGACAGCCTCAAATTTATAGAGTTGAGAACGCAAGCTACTTTGAATATACTCGGCTTGCTTTTTCTTGAAAATAGCTAAGTGCTGGCTGGTGTTGCTAGCCACCCGCGCTAGCAAATATATCTCTGTGGAAATATTAGAGTTTTGAGAGGATGGCTGGTAAATAATTCGGAGACTATATCCACAGGAAATATCACCGTTTGAATTTTCAAATTGGGTATAGCCGAATAATGCTAGATTCTTTAGTAAATCTTTTTGCAAGTTTGCAACAAAGCCCACTTTCGCAAAGGATGCTAAGTTTTCTATTTCCTTAAAATAGTTTGATCCAAAATCTGGAATAGCCTTCAGTTGGAAGACATTGATACTCATGTGACTGTAGCATACTAACTCTTGAGGTTGTCCTTTTATAATTGCTGAACCACTCCAGTAGTTCAGTTTCGGCGCACTACTTATGCTCATCATTATTATCTCCTAAAAATCATCAAATATATTTTTCTTACTATCTGGGATAATTTCCTCATTTTTAGTTTGATGTACAAAATCTTTAACTATCGCACCTTTTTGCAGAAGTTTATCATGGATAATCTTGCCAACTGAGCGAGACATTATTGTATGTAAAACTCTCAAATCATCCCACTGAAAACTTCTGGATAAGCGATTGCGTTTCAGTTCTTCTTCTTCCAACTTGATTTTTTCTATTTGCCTATTTCTTTCTATATTCTCCTCTTGATAACTAGCCTGTTTCGATTCATTCTTTCTTTTAGCTTCAGCTACCTGAGAATTAGACTGGAAGTAAATCACAAACGCACCAATTGCTCCAACTATCGCAAGGACTTGTAAACCTCCATTCCCTGAAAAAAACAAACCTGCAGCGATGAGCGCCAAGACTATTAAAGCTCCCTCTGGAATTAAAGGTTGAGTGTTAGCTGCTTCAGGTCGTATTGGTGGTGGGGGAAGTTCGCGGGGCTTTTCTGGCTGGACAATCATCATCATTTGGATATCTGCCCAATTGGAATCACCGAAGTAGTCGATTCCAGCAATAAACTGCATATTTTTATAGATAGAGTTTCTGAGATTAGCTGTAACCCTAGCCCTCACATCTTTATCAATTTTGAGTTCGTCTCTAGTACCTTCTATAATCCAACCAGCGTTGGTATAAAAGATATCGATGGGGACTTGCTGTGCTTGTAGTTCCGCTTTGAGGATATCATGCAAGCTAACTGTCTCAAACTTAATTCCTTTTGTTTCTATTACAGCAGAAAACTCCCAAATAACCCAGGATTGCGTCAGAATAGCTGGCTTTAGTTTTTCCAACTTTGTTTTTTCAATGCCAAAATCGCTCATAGTCATATCTCCTCTATAATTTGGGATTTGTAGAAAGTAATTGCTAAGCTTCCCTTACCAAGCGATCGCCCCGATCGAAGTCGATCGCCCGCAAGCCACTTGCAACCCTCTATTTGTCTATCAGGCTAGAACCCTAACTTTTATGCAAAAGTTACCGAATTCTTTACAAAAGTTTACAAAGAGCCTTAGCTACTCATAAACTTCCAAGCTTCTATGACCAAGCAAAAGTCTTGCATAGCAAAGCTTTCGCAGCGATCGCACAGATTCCCAAGAAAGCCTGTTACAGCCTCCTACTTATATATCAGGGCGACATCCACAAAATTATGCAAAACCCAGAAAATAAATTAAAAAAAATTACCAGCAGCACCCGAAACTAGAGTCAAACCCAGAAAATTACCAAAATTCAGCCCTACTCCCCTGTCGGGTCGCTAACTGCCATCAGTAATCACTCAAAAGCCCTGTCACGAACTTTTTGACGTGTAAAATGCACCTTTTACACTTGAGCTTTCAAGTATATTAAGCTAAATAACACTGCTCGTAAACTGATATACATCAGGAGTTATGTTAGACTTCCATCAGGAACTTCACATACACCTATTTATGGCATCCACACACGATCGCTTCGTCGAAGCAGAAAGCCGCTGGGACTTAAAAACTCTGTACGCAGACTTGGCCGCCGTTAAGGGAAAGCCTCTCACCCCCGTAGAAAAGCTCCACCTACGGGGGTTACTTTGTGGCAATAGTCCCGCTGAAATCGCCGAAAAGCTACAAAAGAATCCCAAAGGTGTGGAAACTGACTTGTGTGCCACTATTTATAGATACGTTAAAGGCTTTGTGGGTAAAGGCATTGAAAAGATCGAAAACTGGAGAAATATTGCTGAATGGCTTGAGGATGCTGGATATAAAACTCAGTCGTCTGCTAAATTCCCAGTCAAAGATTTATTACCTGAAAATTGTATTGTGAATGTAACGAATATAAATATAGATAACAATCAAATAGTATTTTTTATAAACCTGCGAATACCGACCTCACCAGATTCAGAATTGTCAATAGAAAATCTCGACATCAACGATAACAACGCTAACTAAAGTTTTGCTGCAATTCAACTGATTGGTAGGGTAAAGTGACTAAAATCAGGAAGGGCGATCGCACTTTTACCCGATCTCGCAGGGCGATCGCACGCTGCATTTCTCAAATAAGGGCGATCGTACTTCTATTGTGCTACGATTCAATCAGAGCGTCAGTAACTAAAAAAAATGGCAACAATCACCCTTCAAATTCCCGACGAATTGGCTCAACGTCTAGAACCTCTGCAAAATCGATTGCCAGAATTGCTTTGGCAACTTCTAGAACCAACTAAAAAGCCCACAACTATTGAGCCGGAAATCACCACTCATAGTGGCAATATTCCCGCAGTTTATCAAGAAGTTCTTGATTTTTTGATCAAGAGTCCAATTCCACAAGACATTGTTAATTTCAAGGTTTCACAACAGGCTCAGACACGCCTCCAAATTTTGCTTGACAAAAACCGCGAATCGATCCTAAATCCAATGGAAATAGCAGAATTAGATGTTTACGAGCAGCTAGAACATCTAATGATTTTACTAAAAGCAAGAGCTTATTCAGAGATTTGATAAATGACTTCTACTTCCATTTCTGCCGAACTCCGCAGATTAGTTATTGAAAGAGCTTCTGGACACTGTGAATATTGTCTGATTCATCAAGATGTTTCAATCTACAGTCATGAAGTAGACCATATCATTGCCTTAAAACACGGAGGTAAAACTCGTGCTGAAAATCTCGCTTTTTCTTGTTTATCTTGTAACCGCTACAAAGGTTCTGATTTAGCTACTATAGACCCAGTTAATGACGAAATTGTCCCTTTATTTAATCCACGTCGTCAGGTATGGGACGAATATTTTGTTTTTAATGATGCCAAAATAACAGGCATCACTCAGATTGGTCAAGCTACTGCAAGATTACTCAAAATCAATACTCCAAATCGCATACTTGAGCGTCAAGTTTTGATTGATCAAGGACGGTATCCATAAACAAGGCTAAGAACAACGCTATTTGAATTATGAGAATTCTCAGAGGCGATCGGGATTTAGAAGCTTTTTTTGAAGAGAATTGAGAATAGGTTGGGAACTTTACAATTATAATGATTTGCTCGATACTATTTTAGATTTTGGCTATCGATTATGACCATCAAAGAACAACTTCTCCAAACCATTGAAACACTCCCTGATGACTTGCTTGCACAAGCCTTATTAATTCAAGGAATTGGCAAGTGAATAATTTGGTCTTGGTATTCCTCATCAAAAGAACCTTCTGCAATCACCATTAACTCGTCAAGTGTCTCCCCAATACCCATATCGGGGTTGAAGATAAATATACCGGGTACGTGTCTACCTTGGATAATATGATCGGCCAAGTGTACGGGCATTGATTTGCGGTTATTAGTCAACAGCACAAAGTTATGGACTTCACACCAAATTAGAATTTCTGGATCTAATGTACCTTTGGGAGGAGTATCAGGTTCTCCCACAGCCCGAATAATCAAGTCTGATTCCCGTCGTCGCAGTTGATTGAGATAAACTTGATTAACATTTTCATCCATGAGATATTTGAGCATTGTTGTCCTTTTTCATTGCTCTTTCTGCCTTTAAATTCATCAGTTTTTGCACCACAGGTGACGGATTTCGCTGCTGTTCCTCTCGCATTCTACGCCCCCATTCCAGCCAATCAGCAATGTACTTGCTAACTGCTTCTTTGTTGTGCAGATAATACAGAATCGTCGCATACACTTGTTCGAGAGTCAGTGAATTGTAAATATTAGCAATTTCTTCGGGAGTACGCGCTCGATAAATGTACTCGTACAGGATAGTTTCAATTCCGATACGCGAATCTTTCAACCGAATGTCATCAAGTGCTAGAAAGTTGAAATATTCTTCTAGTTGCATAGTTCTAATCCTTCCTTTTTAGCAGTTCCTACTACTAACTATTATTTGACTATAATTCTACCTTTTATTCTACCAAAGTGCTAAAAAATACCGAGCCATTATTTAACCTCATTCCTATAATATCGTCTTGAATACAAATCGCCTCTAATTTTCTCAAAAAAGCCCGTGAAGCGTAGGTATCCCTAGGAAATGGTTCTTTTATGAGATAACTCAAGACAGAAGCGATCGGGTCACCAATCACAAATAACCAATAACTACTAACTCAGAACTGGATTATTGTCAACAGTATTTTTGCGGAATATCGAACTTTAAATAATCATTGCTAGCTGAGATATAAGATCGATCGGACTAACTTCAATGTATTTGAAAATGCTAAGTTAATTAAAGATTTGATGAAAGAGACGCATAAGTGTTTACATAGGCGATCGCAATTTTGCTATTCTGTTAGCAAGTTTCATTCGATCGCCTGAATTTTTGTACCATAGTCCTACAACCTAAACAGAACGGCAGTTTTCACCATGAGAATTTTAGTCACAGGCGGTGCAGGTTTCCTCGGTTCCCACCTAATCGATCGCCTAATGGCCCAAGGACACGAGGTAGTCTGCCTAGATAACTTTTACACCGGGACTAAACGAAATATCCTCAAATGGCTCGACAACCCGTATTTTGAGCTGATCCGCCACGACATCACCGAACCGATTCGGTTAGAAGTAGATCAGATTTACCATCTGGCCTGTCCCGCTTCCCCAGTACACTATCAGTACAATCCTGTCAAGACAATTAAAACAAATGTCATCGGCACGATGAATATGTTGGGATTGGCCAAACGGGTGAAAGCCAGATTCTTTCTCGCTTCCACTTCCGAAGTGTACGGAGATCCTGACGTACATCCGCAAACAGAAGATTATCGTGGCAACGTTAATTGTATTGGAATTCGGAGCTGTTATGACGAAGGCAAACGAGTCGCTGAAACGCTATCTTTTGACTACCACCGTCAAAATGGGGTAGACATTCGAGTTGTGCGAATTTTCAATACCTATGGCCCGAGAATGCTAGAAAACGACGGCAGGGTAGTGAGCAATTTTATTGCTCAAGCTTTGCGAAACGAACCGCTGACAGTATACGGCGACGGTTCCCAAACTCGGAGTTTTTGCTACGTTTCCGATTTGGTGGAAGGATTTATTCGGCTAATGAATTGTGACGAAATCGGGCCGATGAATTTGGGAAATCCAGGGGAGTACACCATCTTGGAATTGGCCCAGAAAATTCAAAACATGATTAATCCAGGAGCGGAAATTATCTTTAAACCGCTGCCAGAAGATGACCCGAAACAGCGACAACCGGATATTACTCGTGCTAAAAATTGGTTGGGATGGGAGCCGACTGTTCCGCTGGATCAAGGTTTAGAGTTGACTATAAAGGATTTTCGCGATCGCATTGAGGGAAATAAACAGTAGAGAGTGAAGAGAGCGGGAGATTCGGAGAGTGGGAGAGTGGGGGATGGGGAGAGGGAGAAGAGGAAAGAGGGAGAGGGGGAGATGAATAATTGCGAAAATCATCCCAATTCCCAATTCCCCAATTCCCGATTCCCAATTCCCCAATTCCCAATTCCCCAATTCCCCAATTCCCAATTCCCAATTTCCATCTAATTCAATTACTTTGAGGATATTTCTATGCGTGTATGTGTCATCGGTACTGGATATGTTGGGTTAGTCACTGGCACTTGTTTAGCTCACATCGGACATCATGTGATTTGTGTAGACAACAACGAAGAAAAAGTCAAATTAATGAAGTCTGGACAGTCGCCAATTTTTGAACCAGGATTGTCTGAACTAATGACTTCTGCATCTGCATCAGGCAATCTAGAATTCACTTCGGATTTAGCCGCCGGAGTTGCTCACGGAGAGATTTTATTTATTGCCGTGGGTACCCCTCCTTTGCCTACAGGAGAAAGCGATACTCGTTACGTGGAGGCAGTTGCGCGCGGCATTGGAGCTCACCTCGATGGTGACTACAAAGTGTTAGTAAATAAATCTACCGTGCCTATCGGTTCGGGGGATTGGGTGCGAAGAATTGTCCTCGACGGTTTAGCTGAACGTCAAAAACCTCAAAGTAGCGAAGTGACTACTGGGGAAGAAGTAGTAGCAAAAACTGGTGTTCAATTTGATGTAGTTAGCAACCCAGAGTTTTTGCGAGAAGGTTGTGCGGTTCATGATACCTTTAATCCCGATCGCATTGTTCTCGGAAGCACTTCTGAGCGGGCTATGCAGATGATGGTACAACTTTACAAGCCGATTGTCGATCGCAAATTTGCAGAAAATGCTTCTTTACCACCAGTGCCCGTGGTGATGACTGATATTAGTTCAGCCGAGATGATTAAGTACGCTGCTAATGCTTTTTTGGCAACAAAAATTAGCTTTATTAATGAAGTGGCTAATATTTGCGATCGTGTCGGTGCAGATGTTACCCAAGTCGCGCGAGGAATCGGTTTAGATTCGCGAATTGGCAGCAAGTTTTTGCAAGCAGGCATTGGTTGGGGCGGTTCTTGTTTCCCAAAAGATGTTTCAGCCTTAGTTCATACTGCTGACGATTACGGCTACGAAGCACATTTGCTGAAAGCAGCAGTGGAAGTTAACGAACGTCAGCGATTGATTGCGATTGAAAAATTGCAGCAAGTTTTGAAGATTCTCAAAGGCAAAACTGTCGGACTTTTGGGTTTGACTTTCAAGCCGGATACTGATGATTTGCGGGATGCTCCTTCGCTGAATTTAATCGAGAATTTGAATCGGTTGGGAGCTAAAGTTAAAGCTTACGATCCGATTGTTTCTCAGACTGGAATGCGCCACGGTTTGTCTGGAGTATTGGTAGAAACTGACGCGGAAAGGCTGGCTGATGGTTGTGATGCTTTGGTGTTGGTGACTGACTGGGAACAGTTTCGTAACCTAGACTATGAGAAAATGGCGAAGTTGATGAATCATCCGGTGATGATTGATGGCCGCAATTTCTTAGACAAGAAGGTTTTAGAAGCGGCTGGTTTCCAATATGTGGGGATTGGAAGGTAAACAAGAGTTTCTAGTAGGGTGCGCTTCGGCGCACCTTACATTTGCTCGCGGCGAACAATCGTGGGTTTGTCCGCCCCGACTGTTTTAAAAAGTTTCCATTAATGTTTTTTCTTCGGCGTAAACATCTCTTAGCTGTTGCAATGCTGGGGCAGAAATTACGGATTTGACTATAGCGACTAAGAGGCCCCATTCAAGCAAGCTGTCAACTGAAACAGCCTCTTTGAAATTGTAGGTATAGAATTGTGTCCAAAACTGAGGTGCTAGCTTCGCATTCCAACGTTTGTACCATCCGGCAAAATCTTGAGCGCAGGGCTCTTTTACTTGTAAGATTGGGGGGAAATCGGCGTAGCTGACAAATCGACTCAAGCCTTTCGCGTGTACGTACACCATGTTGTGACAGCATTCAATCCGATAAATTTCGTCTGGTGAGATGTTGAACAGAAGTGCTACTGTTTCTTCGGTGACAAATCTCGATCGCGGATTGACAACCGAAGATTTATGAATAATTTTTGATGCGCCGATCTCTGACGATCTTAACTGATTCTCTGATATCATAGTAGTTGCACCTGGTGGTAAATAAATGTATCTGCTCGGTGCGATCGACAGAAATTATCTGTCACGATTAATTTTAACTGGCGATCGTCTTTAGTTTGCAGACCGGGGGCGATCGCTTTTTGATAGTACACTAAATCCAAAATTTTGTAAATAGCGAATATGAGCAAAGGCTTAGTCAGATTGCGGGTTCGAGAGTTGGCGGCCGAGAAGGGGTGGACGCTCAAGGAAGTTGCCCAGCGATCGGGCGTGGGGTACAGTACGATTAGCAATTATGCCCGTTCTCAGGGGATGGCAATGGTTGATTTTGCCGCAGTGCACAAGCTGGCTCGTACTTTTGATGTGATGATTGAGGATTTCGTGGTAATCCTCGAAAAGTAGCTGAACGTTTTGCTTAAATTCAATGCTGAGTGCGATCGAACTTTGGTAGACATTATAGTTTTAAATCGGATCAACAACCGTCCCGATATATTGGACAGGGCAGTGGCGTTTCCCGACTCGACATCTGTTGAAAACCGCTATATTGAAGCGATCGATCGCTAGCAAGCTCGATCGACTATCATTAAACCAAATCCCCTTGCCGCCTGAAATTAGGAGAATCGTCAAATGTCAGATCCGATTACCTTGGGCTTGCTTTTCACAGTCGCTTGGCAAGGCATTCTGGGCACTCAAGTCAATGATGCACTAAATCATGCTTGTTTAACGGGGATAAAGAAGCTATCACGAAACGGAAAACTTGTCAATCACGATTTAGAAAAAGCGCTGAAAACATCTTTCCTGAAAGCTCAGCAACAAATCGCTTCAGAATGCAAACAGGAAATCGATCCGAAAAATACGGCTAACCGAGACAGTTTTGCCTATTCGCTGCAAGATAGGCGCAGGGATTTTGATTGGTTGAAACGAAAGCTCGAAAAGCTCAAATTAGAATTAGAACAAGTCGATAAAGAAACAGTCCCGTCTGGGATTCCCATTGCCGGATTAGATGAGATAGAATTGCTGCTGACTTCCGCAGATGAGTCAAAGCAGAATCAGGTTAAAAAACTTCATCAAAAACTGCTGGAAGTCGCCCTAGAAAATTGCGATGTCGCACCCTACAAGACAAAGTTAGACCAAGAATTATTTGCCTTAGTATCAGCATATTTTGCTCAGGAAATCAAGGAAAACAAGAAAGTTTTTCAGATTTTTACGGGTCAAACTTTAACGCGGATCGATCGCAGAACCCAAGAGATGTATGTTTGGCTGGAGGAGATAGTTGAAAAAAGCCGCATTGCTTATGTGCCGATTGACTGGCAGGATATTTGCCAGCAGATTTTAGACGAGAAAGAACAGCAGCGACTTAGTAGCGATCGGCTAACTTTTGGCAACCATCAAATAGATGATGTTTACGTGCCGCTGGGATTAGTGGAACGGCACAAAGTGACTGAGAAGCGCGAGAATCTTGGGGCTGAGGAAGGTTCGGATTTGTATCGAGAAAAAGAAGTTACTCAGACATTTGAACATAGCGAGTTTCTCGAACAAGTGATCCAGCAAGGAATTAGCCCGAAAAGTAATGGTAAACGATTAGGAATTATTGGGGAACCGGGGGCGGGGAAAACAACGCTGTTGCGGCAGATAGCGAATTGGGTAGCGACGGGCATTTCGGAGGCTATTGTAATTTGGGTATCCTTGGCAGATTTGCAGGGGAAGGATTTAGAAACCTATTTATTTGAAAATTGGCTGCTGGCGGCAATTAAGAGAATTGGGAAAGCTGAGGCGACGGCGGATATTAAGGATGATTTTTTAGCACAGTTTAATGCTAGTCGCGTTTGGTTGGTGTTGGATGGGGCGGATGAGATGGCGGTGAGAGATGGGAATCCTTTGGCGGAAATTGAGCGGCAAATTAGAATCGGCGGCTGTATTCAAAAGGCGCGAATTGTGCTAAGTTGTCGGCAGAATGTCTGGGATGCGATCGGCACTGCGTTGGATAGTTTTGATACTTATCGCACTCTGGAGTTTTCCTATCCCGAACAAGTGGAAATGTTTATCGATAAATGGTTTCGATCCCCCAGGGGCGGGCACGGGGAAGAGGGCGGGCACGGGGGCACCGCCCCTACGAATCCCCTCAATGTAGGGGCGGTGCCCCTGTGCCCGCCCTCCGCGCAGCTACGGGAAGCATTAGCAGCACCGGGAAAAGAGCGAATTCGAGACTTAGTAAAAAATCCCCTGAGATGTTCGCTGCTGTGCGGCACTTGGCAATCCTTGGATGGGGATTTGCCGGATACTAAGGCTAAGCTTTATCAGCGGTTTGTGACTACTTTGTATCAGTGGAAAAAACCGCACTTGAATTGGATTCAGCAGCAGGATTTGAATGCGGCTTTGGGGAAATTGGCACTTTCTGGGATGTTAAATGAAACTGCGCGGTTTCAGTTGCGAGAAAGTGTGGGATATCGGGTGATGGGTGCATCGCAGTTTGAGTTAGCTTGTCGTTTGGGTTGGCTGAATTTAGTGGCGAGGGATGCGGAGACGCTGGAGGGGATTTATGCTTTTTACCATCCGACGTTTCAGGAATATTTTGCGGCGTTGGCGGTTGAGGATTGGCACTTTTTTTTGAATCATATTCCCCCAGAGGGCGGGCACGGGGGCACCGCCCCTACTAAGGATGGGGTGTACCGGATTTTTGAGAAGCAGTGGAAGGAGGTTATTTTGCTGTGGTTGGGGCGTGAGGAGGTAGGGAAGGAGGAGAAGGAAGGGTTTATTAAGGCGTTGGTTGAGTTTGATGATGGGTGTGGTAATTTTTATAAAATTCGGGCGTATTTTCTCGCGGCTGCGGGGATTGCTGAGTTTAAAGCTTGTAGTCTTGCTGATGAGATTGTTCGGCAGATTGTTAAGGTGGGGTTTTGTTATTTTGATAACCTAAAATCGCGTAGTTGGACAATTCCTACTCCAATGGCCGAGAGAATAAGGGAAACACTAAAAGAGACGGACAGGGGAAGGGCTATCTCTCAGTTGATCGAGTTAATCCGTATTTCTCAGGATAAAGATACTCGGAGACAAGTCGCATATTGCTTAGGACAAATAGACAAAACTAATCCAGTTGCGATCGATACTTTGGTCGAGTTGATCCGCAATTCTGGTTCTGAGTATACTCGCTGGGAAGCCGCGTATAGTTTAGGTACAATAGATAGATATAACCCTGTTGCAATTTCGGCTTTAGTCGAGTTAAGCTGTGTTGAGAGCGGAAATTATTAGATATGAGGTATATTGATGGCAGAACTAGGTCATAGTTTAAAAAATTTAGAAAAAATAGGCAAAGATAACCCAGTAGCTATCTCTGCTGTCGTCAAGTTAATCGCTACCTCTCAGCAGGAACGTACCCATTGGATGCTAGCAGATTACTTAGGAAAAATAGCAACCAATAACTCAGAAGCTATTTCTGCTTTAGTCAACTTAATCGGTAGTTCTCAGAATGAAACTACTCAGTTAAAAGCGGCAACTAGCTTAGGAAAAATAGAAAAAGATAACTCTGTTGCGATCGATACTTTAGTCAACTTAATGCGTAATTCTCAGGATAAAGTTACTCGGATGAAAGCGATAGTTAGCTTACGTGAAATAGGTACAGATAACCCTGTTGCTATCGAAACTTTAGTCGAGTTAATAGGTACTTCCCAGAATTCCGTTTTCCTGTGTACAGCAGCAGATATCTTAGGGCAAATAGACAAATACAAGCAAATAGCAATCGAAATATTAGTGAAATTAATAAGGAAGGCAGAAGCAAAAAATATTCTGATAAATGCAACTGGAATATTAAATAAAATAGGTAAAGACAGCGCAAATGGGATTGTCGAAGCTTTAGTCGAAATAATGGAGAATACTGAGAATGATTTAAAGCGGGATCTAGTAGTAGGGTGCTTAGCAAACATAGCTAAAGATAAGCAAATCGCCATCGAAGCTTTAGTCAATCTAATAAATAAGTGCGATGATGAAAGTATCCTGGTTAGAGCGGCAGCTAGATTAGGGGATATACACAAAAATAACCCAGTTGCTATAGGTACTTTAGTCAAGCTGATATCTACTTCTCAAGATAAAGAGATCCTGTGGATAGCGACATATGGGTTAGGACATATATCCCAAAATAACCCAGTTTCTATCTCGGCTTTAGTTGAGTTGATCCGCAATTCATGTGATGAAGATATTCGTTGGCAAGCGACAGAAAGTTTAGAAAAAATAGATAAAGACAACCCAGTTGTCATCGCGACTTTAGTTGAGTTAATCCGCAATTCAGGTGATGATATTGCGCGGTGCCAAGCGGCAGAAAGCTTAGAGAAAATTATGAAAGGTAAAGATTTCGCGATCGCAGTCTCAGGATTGAAAGATTGTCTAAATTACGAAGTCTACGAAAACGATTTTAATCGCTATAAAGATTGCTGCCAAGTCATCTGGGACTGCGCCCAAAATATGACTTACCCAGAATTTCATCAAACATGGCACACTCAACCCACCAATTCCCCAATACCCAACAACCACCGACAAAATACAGACATCCCCACACTCCTCAAACAACTCCAACCCACCGATAAAACCTGCCCCGTTCCCCTCAACATACGCGCCTTAGAAGGCGAAACAGATGCAAGCGCGATCGCCCAAGAGCTCTGTACCCAACTATATCAAACAATCTTCCCCGCAGATACAGACATCCCCGCCATTCGCAACGCCCCCGAATTCAAGCGATTAATTCCCCAACTCAAAAATCGGCTGCAAAAACAGCACATCGCCTTAATTTTGCACTCCTGTCCCTGCGAAGATGCGCTTTCATCTTTCACCCGCAAACTCGCCGACGCTCAAATGAAAATTCACATCGCCTGGATTACCGATACACCCCTGGAATTACCGTTAACAGGTTTTCGGTTGGATGGAGATGATTTGTTGGATGCGGTGCAAGATTGGGTTGGAGGGATTGGTTCGTGATATTGGGCATGGACACGGCAATGCCGTTTCCCTACAGGTATGATCAGAACGCCCGATCGACCAAAAACAAATATCAACAAATCCTTTAACCTACAATACTAATTCACAGATGCCATCAACCGAGCCTCCCCAAGACTCCCCCAAACCATGTCCAAGCAAAAAAAGACTCCCGCCAAAACCTACACCGAAATCAACCTCAGCGACCCCCAATACTACTTCAACCGAGAACTGAGTTGGCTGGAATTCAACAACCGCGTGCTCCACGAAGCCCTAGACCCCCGCACGCCCCTCCTAGAAAGACTCAAATTTCTGGCTATTTTCAGTTCCAACCTAGACGAATACTTCATGGTGCGCGTGGCCGCCCTCAAACAGCAAGTAGAAGCAAAAGTCAGCAAATTGACCTCCGACGGCAGCACGCCCCAAGAACAGCTAGATACCATTAATAAGCGGCTTTTGCCGATGGTTACTCAGCAGCACTCTTATTTCGAGCAAACCCTGCGGCCCAAATTAGCAGCAAACGGCATCTACATTCTCGACTACATTGACCTCAATCAAGAACAGCGAAATTACTTGCACCGCTACTTCAAAGAACAAGTATTTCCCGTACTCACTCCCCTCGCAGTTGACCCCAGCCACCCTTTCCCCTTCCTTTCCAATCTCAGTCTCAATTTAGCAGTAGTAGTCAGAGATCCCGACACGCGAGAAGAACTATTTGCCCGTATCAAAGTCCCACAGGTGTTGCCCAGGTTTTTGACACTACCAGCGGATTTGCAGTGGCAGCAGAGGGGCAAATCTCCTGTCTGGACTGGCGTACCCCTAGAACAGGTAATTGCTCACAATTTAGAAGCTTTGTTTCCGGGGATGGACATTCAGGAATATCACCCGTTCCGCATTACTCGCAATTCCGATTTAACGGTGGAGGAAGATGAGGCAGAGGATTTGCTGCTGGCTATAGAACAGGAACTCCGCAAACGCCGGTTTACAGGTTCTGCGGTGCGGATGGAAATTCAAGGGATTATGCCGCCTGCACTGCGAGATATGTTGAGGGATGAGTTGGAACTCGGCGAGCAAGATGTTTACGTCGTGGAGGGGCTGCTAGGCCTCAAGGATTTGATGTTTTTTATGGGGCTGCCGGTGCCGGAACTCAAAGACCCAGCTTGGACTCCGGTTGTGCCGCCCCGTTTGCGGAACTCGGAACCGCCAAGGATTTTAGACAAATCGATTTCCCATTCTGACGAGGGCGAGGATATTTTCACCGCAATCCGTCGGGGGGATATCATGCTACACCATCCCTATCACTCCTTTGCGGCGACTGTGCAGCGGTTTATTACTGAGGCGGCGCACGATCGATCGGTCTTAGCGATTAAGATGACTTTATACCGGACTTCTGGTGATTCGCCGATCGTCAGTGCCTTAATTGAAGCCGCACAAAATGGCATACAGGTAGCTGTTTTAGTTGAACTCAAGGCTAGATTCGACGAAGAAAATAATATTAATTGGGCTCGCAAGTTAGAACAAGCTGGCGTCCACGTAGTCTACGGTTTGGTGGGACTCAAGACACACACCAAGATTGTGATGGTTGTGCGCCGCGAGGACGGTTGCATTCGCCGCTACGTCCACATCGGGACGGGAAATTACAATCCGAAGACGGCGGGACTGTATACGGATGTGGGTTTGTTGAGTTGTCGCGAGGATTTGGGGTCGGATTTGACGGATTTGTTTAATTATTTGACTGGTTATTCGCGACAGGTATCTTATCGAAAATTGTTGGTGGCGCCGGTCAATATGCGCGATCGATTTTTAGCATTAATCCGCCGCGAATCTGAATTCTGCCGCTTGAATGCTGAAACTGGCACCGGTAGCTGCGGCCGGATTGTCGCTAAAATGAATGCTTTGGTTGACCCTCAAATTATTGTTGCTTTGTACGAAGCATCGCAAGCTGGGGTGAAAATTGATTTGATTATTCGGGGGATTTGCTGTTTGCGTCCCGGCGTTGAGGGTGTTAGCGAAAATATTAAAGTGATCAGTATTATCGGTCGCTTTTTAGAGCATTCTCGGATGTTTTATTTTTTCAACGGTGGTCACGAAGAGGTGTATATTGGATCTGCTGATTGGATGCAGCGCAATCTCACAAGACGGGTAGAGGCGATCGTCCAAGTGGAAGATCCAACCATTTTGATGGAGTTGCAAGAAATTTTGGGAGTGATGCTGGCGGACAACCGCCAAGCTTGGGATTTGCACTCTGGCGGACACTACTCTCAGCGGCGGCCACCTGCGAATTCCCCGGAAGTGAGTTCTCAGCAGATTTTGATGGATATGGCAATGAATTAGTTATTGGGAATTGGGCATGGGGCATGGGGAATTGGTTACTGGTTATTGGTTATTGGTTATTAGTAGTCAACAGTCAACAGCCAACAGTCAACAATTCCCAATTCCCCATTCCCAATTCCCAATTCCCCATTCCCAATTCCCCATTCCCAATTAATTAAAAGTACGCTTGAATTCTTCTAACAAATCGTCAATTTCTTCGATCGCCTGACTGACATCTATTCTCAGGGCTCCCAAGTCCGATCGGTCTAACAGCCGCACGAGAGATTCCCGCTTGACTTCGATTTCTGCTACGCGCTCTTTGATTGTCTGTGCATCCATTGTTTGTTGCCTTTTGCTACTATTTACAAAAATATTTGACATTCCCCGCTGCGAACAGACGAGGATTCTTAATTCACCGACGTACCTATTCTGAGCCAGTTCTTCACTGTTTTTAGATTGTCAGCGATCGACCTGCTCAGGGTTTTTGAGTCTGTGTTATAGTTTGATTGTACATCAAAACTTCAGCGCAGAAAAGGCGGACGTTTAGTATCTGCGGGTTTATTTTTCATCACTTCAGTTAAAAATCGCTTCAGGGCCTTCTCACGATTTTTCATAAAAGCAGACCAAAATCCTGGTTGATATTCATCCATTGTCTTGGCTAGGGCCCAGACATCGATCGCTAAGATATTATAAAGCCTTTCATCTTCCCGTTTGAGCGAGTTAATCTGCTCTAGAACCGATTTATTTGCTCCAGCAGTTTGTCTGTCTTCGTCTTTAATCATGTCCAAAAAGTGGTTGAAAGGGCAAGAAGGTCGATCGCGACCTCAACTCTCTATACTTTAATGATACTGCCGCGCAGATTGCCTTCTCGAACCAACGCCGCGCAATTTACACGGATATTTACTCGCAGCCTAGTGGCGACAAACCGGGATAAGTTTCTGAAGCTAGAGAGAAAATTGTGGATGCACACTGCTCCCGCGCTCATAGATGTTACCAGTTTTCGCGGGTCTTTTTGCAAAAAAACTAAATTTATTCAAGACTTATTGGCCGATAATAATTAAAGTATATTATTTCTGTCCGACTACTTACCACACTAATATGTTACGTAAAATTTCTTTAGCAAGCCTAGCCTTAGTTGTTGGCGGTATTTTAGCAGCAGTCGGGTTCTATGCTTACTTCACAGACAAACCTACCCTAAACTTAGCCGGATTTTTTTATGGAATTCCGCTATTGCTAGGAGGTTTAGCCCTCAAAGCAGCCGAACTCGAACCGGCGGAGTTCACCGAACCTAGCTCTAGCGAAGTTCTTCTCCTAAGAGAAAGTCTGGCCACAGATACTCAAAACCAAGTCCGCAAAGATGTTACCCGATTTCGCTACGGTCAACCGGCGCACTTGGATGATGCTTTGGAGCGCTTGGGCCTGGCCCCGACAGACGAGGAACGGCCCCTCCTCCAAGGGTTGCGGGAAGTGGATGTTGACGGTGCTTATGGGTTGATTCTAGAGTTTTATTCGCCGCTAATGCCGATCGAACTTTGGGAAGAAAAGCAAGAAAAAATAACTACTTTTTTTGGCCCCGGTTTACACGCAGAAGTCAGTCAGAAGCCTGATGACAAAGTTGAACTGGCTTTAATTACAACTCCTAAAGCTTAAAATAGTCTTGAATTAGTTAGTTGTTATTAGTTATTAAAATTAACAAATAACAACTAACAAGTAACCAATGACTAATCGCTGCTTACCAATCAATTAAATCACGAGAGGCACAGATGGTTTCTTTAAATAGCAGGATAGGTATTATCGGCGCAGGAACATCAGGGGTTTATCTGGCAATTTTGATCATTGAAAAAGGGTTTCAAGTTACATTGTTTGAAAAAGCACCTCATCCGCGTACCGATGGCTGTGGTATCCTGATCGTGCAAGCAGGTATGGAAGCGCTCGATCGCGGAAACCATCAAGTCACCCAAAAAATTATCAACTCCGGCGATGCGGTGAAAGTATTCGAGTTTCGCAACCTCTGGGGTGGTGTCATCAATTCTGAACCAGTCACCTATGAGGAAAATGAACTTCCGGGGATGCTGGTACACCGCAAAGCTATTCTAGAAGCACTCCTCGACGAGTTACCCCCTGAGTCTATTCGTTTTAATTCTGAGTTATTGTCGATCGCCCAAACTGAGCATAGCGCGATCGTCCATTTTAAAGACGGCACTCACTGGGAAGGCGACCTTTTAATTGGCGCAGATGGAATTGTCTCCAAAGTTCGTCAATTTATCGTTCCAAATGTAGAACTCTTTTATTTAGGTGATATTGTTTGGCGAGGAATTGTCGAAGATACTAAGCTGTTCAGTATCTAAAACGCATATTGTATGGTATAATATGATAACTTTCAGAAAAAGTCAATGCCTACTAAAAACTTCCTCAGTTCTGAGACAAAGGAAACTCTGCAACAAGCATTAAAAGACCATGAGCATCCAGATATTCGACAAAGAGCGTTAATATTTTTATTACTAAATAACGGAAATACACAAGCTCAAACTGCTGAACTAATTGGATGTTCTCTCAGAAAAGTTGCCTATTGGAGCGTTCATGGTGATCCTGAAAATTTAGACAGTTTTAAAGATAATAGGATGAAGGGTAATTACCGAAAAGCTACAGAGAAATACATTAATTTACTTTTAGAAACAGTTGAAGTAGACCCTGAAAAATATGGTTATGAGTTCGGAAGATGGACAACAGCTAGACTGGCAATATATCTAGGAGAGCAGACAGGAATTGAGCTGAGTAGTACCCAAGTAAGGAGAATTTTAAAATCAAAAAAGTATGTTTACCTTTGGGCTAAATA
>ENA-OFCE01000579-OFCE01000579.1-metagenomes-genome-assembly--contig:-NODE-579-length-23399-cov-5.846770_pt1 | contig 23399 bp, 16 predicted proteins | sample MGYA00153388_OFCE01 | MGnify analysis MGYA00153388
TGAGCTTCTACGCGCCCGACTCAGAACAGGCCGGCATGCTGGCCCGCGCGCAGGAGATCGAGAACCTGTCGCGCCAGCTGCGGGCGCAGGCCTTGATGTCCGACGACGCCAAGACCCAGTCCGTGCGCCTGGAGGCGGCCTACACCGAAGCCTCCTTGCGCCTGCAGACCGCGCGGCGTGAAGCCGCCGAGGCGCAGAACCGTGCCCACGGCTTGAACGTGGAACTGCTGCGCTTGCGCCAGCAGTCCGACGCGGCGACCACCCGGCGCGACCAGCTTGCGGGCGAACTGGCCGAGCTGCAGGCGCAACTCGAAACGCTGGACGAACGACGGGCCAGCGACGAAGCGCGCTTCGAGGCGCTGGACATCGACCTGGGCACGGCCCAGGAGCGCCACGCCGAGCTGGACGACGCCGTTATCGCTGCCGAGCGCCGTCTGGCCGACGCCCGCGAGCAGCGGCGCAGCCTGGAGCGGCAGGCCCAGGAGGCGCAGTTTCAGGCGCGCAGCCTGGGCGCGCGCCAGGCTGAACTGCAGCGCAGCGTGCAGACGGCTGCGGCCCAGGTCGCGGCGAACGAGCAGGCCAGCGCTCAACTGCAGGATGAACTGACCGGCTTCGACGACGCCGCGGCGCAGTCGGGACTGCAGACGGCGCTGGCTTTGAAGCTCGAACGCGAGCAAGCCCTGGGCGCGGCGCGGAGTCAGTACGACGACCTGAGCGCCCAGGTGCGTGCGGCCGACGAGCAGCGCATGGGCTTCGAGCGCAGCCTGCAGCCGCTGCGCGACAGCATCACGGCGCTGCAGCTGGAACTGCAGGCCGCACAGTTGGGCGGCGCGCAGTACCTCGATCAGCTCAAGGCCGCCGAGGTGGACGCCGACGCGCTGAAGCGCTCCATCGAAGACGGCAGCGTCAAGCCGAATTTGTCGGTGAAGGGCCTGCAAACCGAGATCGACCGCATCCAGCGCGAGGTCAACGCTTTGGGCGCCGTCAACCTGGCGGCGCTGGACGAACTGGGTGCCTCGCGCGAACGCAAGACCTTCCTCGACGCCCAGAATGCCGATTTGCTCGAAGCCATGCAGACGCTGGACGGCGCCATCCACAAGATCGACCTGGAAACGCGCGACCTGCTGGGCAGCACCTTCAATCAGGTCAATGAGCACTTTGGCCGCATGTTCCCGGTGCTCTTCGGCGGCGGCAACGCACGGTTGGTGATGACAGGCGGCGAGATCCTCGATTCCGGCGTGCAGGTGATGGCGCAGCCACCGGGCAAGAAAAACAGCACCATCCACCTGCTGTCGGGCGGCGAGAAGGCGCTCACCGCGATCGCGCTGGTGTTCGCGATCTTCCAGCTCAACCCGGCGCCTTTCTGCCTGCTCGACGAGGTCGACGCACCGCTGGACGACGCCAACACCGAGCGCTACAGAAAGTTGGTGATGGAAATGAGCGCCGGCACGCAGTTCCTCTTCATCAGCCACAACAAGATCGCCATGGAAATGGCCGAGCAACTGATCGGCGTGACCATGCAGGAGCAAGGCGTGTCGCGCATCGTGGCGGTCGACATGGAAGCAGCTGTGTCGCTGGCGGAAATCGCGTGAAGTTCGACATCAGCCTCACCGTCGCCCTGGCCTTGCTGGGTGCCGCCGTCTTGCTCGCGGTCGTGGTCCACGGCTGGTGGCGCACCCGGAAGTCGGGCCCGCGCCAGGCGATCGCCGAGCCTTCCCCCGCAGCCGACCGCCAGGACCCCGCCTTGGGTGCCGACGCCACCGCGCCGGCGGACCTGCCCTCGCTGGCCGAGCCGCGAATGCTGCCGCGGCGCGCGGCGCGGTTGGACGCGCTGATCGACGCCATCGTGCCGCTGGCGCTGGATGCGCCCGTCACTGGCGACGCCGTGTTGGCGCACCTGCCGCCGTCGCGCCGCGCCGGCAGCAAGCCCTTCTACATCGAAGGCCTGGACGCCGAATCCGGCGAGTGGGACGCACCCGCCCCCGGCCGCCGCTATGGTGAACTGCAGGCCGGCGTGCAGTTGGCCAACCGCAGCGGCGCGCTGAACGAGATCGAGTTTTCCGAGTTCGTGCAGAAGATCGAGGTCTACGCCGAAGCCGTGGGCGCACGCGCCGACGTGCCCGACATGCTCGACGTGGTGGCCCGCGCGCGCGAACTAGACGGGCTGGCCGGCCCGCTGGACGCGCAGCTCACGCTCACCCTGCGCTCCAACGGCGTGGCCTGGTCGGTGGCTTACGTGCTGCAGGTGGCGACCCGCCTGGGCTTCGTGCCCGGCGCGGTGCCTGGGCGCATGGTGGTGCCGTCAGAAGAAGAAGGCGCGCCGCCCTTGTTGGTGCTGACCGTGGATTCGCAAGCCGCCCTGGCCGAGTCGCCGCAGGACAGCGCCGTGCGCGACTGCCTGCTGGCGCTGGACGTGCCGCAGTCCCCCGAAAGCGCCGAGCCCTTTCCGGCCTGGCACCGCGCCGCCACGGCCCTGGCCGAAGAACTCGACGCCACGGCCATCGACGACCAGGGACAACCGGTCACGCTGCACGCCTTTGCCGGCATCGGCCAGGAACTGAACCAGCTCTACCGGCGACTGGAAGCGCTGGACCTGGCGGCCGGCTCACCTGCGGCTCGGCGGTTGTTCAGCTGAGAGTTTGCTGACGCGGCGGCGCGCAGTGCCCGCCGCTGAGCCGTCTGGTCAAGGCGCCTGCAGCCGCGAGAACGAGGCCACGCTGCTCAAGCCGACGAAAGGCGTGGACAGCGCGCCGTTTCGGCTGCGCAGCCAGCCGGCGTCCACCTGCAGGGCCCAGCCGGGTGTGACGGCATAGCGCGCCACGCCTTGCACCTGGGCGATCATCCCGTTGCCTACCTCGACGGCGCCGCCCCCTGCCGCGCCCAGGCTGGCCTCGGCCCCGAAGCGCCAGCGCTGGTCGAACAGCGTCGGGCCCAGCCAGCCCACGCCGAGTTGCCCCGTCGCATAGCCACCGGCGTTGCCGTTGCTGGCGATACCGGCCTGCCCCGTCACGCGCCAGTGCGGGCCGACCTCACGCTCGAGCTTGAGCGTGACCACCCCCAGGCCCGGGTCGCTGCCGTCGGCGCGGCGCGTTGCGGTGTACTGGGCCCAGCCGGCCGAACCTGTCCAGGGCTTCCAGGCCAACGCGGCACTGAAGGGCTCAGGCGAGCGGGCCCCGCCGGGCACGGCATCCCAGCCTTGCCAGGCCAGTTCGACGCGGACCTCGTGGGCGCTGAAGCGGCCACGGCTTTCGGTCAAGCCGGCCAGTGCGGTCACGCCCCACTGGCGGCCGAGTTGCCACGACAGTCCCACCCCCGCCTTGCCCAACAAGCCGCCCGCCGTGTCCAGCGCCGTGCCGCCGCCTCCGGAGCCCACCGCGGCTTCGGCCCGCAGAGCCAACGTCGGGTGGGACGGCAGCGCGTACCGCAGGCCCAGCCCACCCAGAAACTCGGCATAACCGGCGTACACCGCAGTGATCGACCCGGCGGTGCTGAGCAGCCAGTACGGCCGCAGGCCGGCCCCATCCCCGATCAGTGCGCCCGGCAGATCGCGCTTGAAAACCACTCCGCCCACCCGCAACGGCGACGCGTTGCCGGTGCCGTCGCGGCGCGCCGAGCCCTTGCGCAGGTTGTACTGCCCGACGGTGGCGCCGGTCTCGGTGGGCCAGGCGCGGTCGGACCAGCCCTCGGTGGCCAGCCCAGCGCCGCCGCCAGCCGGGCCGAAGAGCGTGTCGCCCGTCCAGCTCAGGCTGGAGAAGGGAACCGTCGCCCGCACCGTGCCGCTGGGGAAGTTCACCTGCGACACGCCCAGCCCCAGCCGCAGCGGGCCCACGTCGCGAGACAGCAGCAGGCTGGGACGCAACATCAGTCCGTCGCCCACCCAGGGCGGGCTGCCACCGCCACCGCCGACGAACAAACCGGCCTCGGCCGACCAGTCGCCCTGCCGCCAGCGGTAAACGGCGCTCAGGCCCCAGCCGAAGAAGCCGCCACGGTCGCCCGAGGCCGCGCCGAACACCGACGGGCCGATGCTCAGGTTGGGCGTGACAGGCCGCCGTGCGTGCAACCCCACCAATCCCATCTTCAGGCCCGGCGCGACGGGCACCTGTTCGGCGGTGAGCGACAGGTCGAGGGTCGAGACCTGAACTTGCCGGGGCGGCGATGCAGGGGGCGTGGGAGGCGAAACATCGGCAAACGGCATAAATCTATTCAGAACGAGCGACCGTCAGACTGCCGACACGGGCCCGGCCGGGGGATCGACCCGGCGGGTCGGCTCGCGCATCAGCACGAACTCTTCGGCGGCCGTGGGGTGCATGGCGATGGTCTGGTCGAAGTGGGCCTTGGTGGCGCCGGCGGTCAGCGCCACGGCCAGGCTCTGCACGATCTCGGGCGCGTCGTCGCCCATCATGTGCACGGCCAGTACGCGGTCGGTGTCGGCGTCGACCAGCAGCTTCATGTACGTGCGCTCGGCGCCGCCGATGAAGGCCTGCTTCATCGGTCTGAAGTCGGTCTCGAAAACTTTCAACCGGAAGCCTTTCGCCAAGGCGCCGCTTTCGGTGGGGCCGCAGCTGGCCATCGGCGGCATCATGAAGACAGCGCTCGGGACCAGGCTGAGGTCGACGCGCCGTGGCGTGGCACCGAACAGCGAATCGGCCAGCGCGCGGCCCTCGGCGATGGCCACCGGCGTGAGGTTGGTGCGGTTGGTGACGTCGCCGATGGCATGCACGCCCGGGGCGCTGGTCTGCAGGTCGGCCGATACCGGCACGGCGCCTTGCGCGTCGGGGGTGATGCCCACGCTGTCCAGCCCCAGACCCTGGGTGTGGGGCCGCCGGCCGGTGGCGTTGAGCACCCACGGAAAGCTCAACGCCCGGTCGTCGCCCAGCAGCAGCAGAAAACCTTCTGGCGTGCGTTGGATGTGCTTGGGCGCACCGGCAGGGTGCAGTTCCACACCGGCGGCCTGCAAGGCGCTGGCCGCTGCCGTGCGCAGCAATTCGTCGAAGCCGCGCAGCGGCAGGCGGTCGCGGTAGAACAGGCTGACCTGCACGCCCAGACGCGCGAGCATGCTGGCGAATTCCACGGCGATGTAGCCGCCGCCGACGATTGCCGCACGCTCAGGCAGCCCGCGCAGGTCGAGCAGGTCGTCGCTGGTGGCGCAGGCCTCGATGCCGGGGATGCTGTCGCGCACGGGCGCGCCGCCGGTGGCGATGAGCACGTGGCGCGTCGTCAGCACGCGGTCGCCGACACGCACGCGGTTGGGCCCGTCCAACCGGCCCCAGCCTTCGATCAGTTCCACCTGGCTGCCGACCAGCAGCTGGCGGTAGATGCCCTCCAGGCGCGCCGTCTCGCTGGCCTTCTGTGTCGCCCAGCGTTCCATGTTGAAGCGCGGCTCCTCGATCGTCCAGCCGTAGCCGCGCGCCTGTGCAAAGCCGGCGCCGAACTGGGCCGCGTACATCAGCAGCTTCTTGGGCACGCAGCCACGGATGACGCAGGTGCCGCCGACCCGGCTGCCTTCCACCACGGCCACCTTCGCGCCGTGCAGCGCGGCGCGGCGCGAGGCAGCCACGCCGCCTGAGCCGGCGCCCAGGGTGATGAGGTCGAAGTCGAAGTTGTGGTCGCGGTCGCTGTCTAGGGATTGATGGGTCGTCATGGCATGCCTGGCTGCAGTTACTTGAGAATGTCGCACATGCCCGATGAAACTTTCGCCGGACGCGCTGCGGCCTTGCGCACGCTGCTGCAGCACCACGGCCACCGCTACCACGTCCTCGACGACCCGGAAATCCCGGACGCCGAGTACGACCGCCTGTTCCGCGAGCTCCAGACGCTGGAGGCTTCGCACCCTGAATTGCAGACGCCCGATTCACCCACCCGGCGCGTGGGCGGCAAGCTGTTGGGCAGCTTTACGCCGGTGCGCCACGCCGTGCCGATGCTGAGCATCCGCACCGAAACCGACACCTCAGCCGCAGGCGCCCAGGCTTTCGACACCCGCGTGCGGCGCGAACTGGCCCTGCCGGAAGACGCCCCGCCCGTGGAGTACGCGGCCGAGCTGAAGTTCGACGGCCTGGCCATCAACCTGCGCTATGAGGCCGGTGTCCTGGTGCAGGCTGCCACGCGCGGCGACGGCGAGACCGGCGAGGACGTGACCCAGAACATCCGCACCGTGGGCCAGATTCCCCTGCGGCTGACCGGTTCGGCGCCGGCGGTGCTGGAGGTGCGCGGCGAGGTCTACATGCGCCGCGACGATTTCGAGCGCATGAACGAGCGCCAACGTGAACGGGGCGAGAAGAGCTTCGTCAACCCGCGCAACGCCGCGGCCGGCGCGGTGCGGCAGCTGGACCCGGCGATTGCGGCGCAACGGCCGCTGAGCTTCTACGCCTACGGTCTGGGTGACGTGCAGGGCTGGCGGCGACCGGCCACGCACGGTGGGCTGCTCGACAGCCTGGCCGCGCTGGGGCTGCCGGTGTGCGCCGACCGCTGCGTGGCGATGGGGGCGGCCGACCTGATCCGCTTCCATCAGGCCATGGCCGCGCGGCGCGACGCCTTGCCCTTCGACATCGACGGTGTCGTCTACAAAGTCAATGATTTCGAACTGCAGCAGCGGCTGGGTTTCGTCACGCGCGAGCCGCGTTGGGCCGTTGCCCACAAGTACCCGGCGCAAGAGCAGCTGACGCGGCTGAACGGCATCGACGTGCAGGTCGGCCGCACCGGCAAGCTCACGCCAGTGGCCAAGCTCGAACCCGTGTTCGTGGGCGGCACAACGGTCAGCAACGCCACGCTGCACAACATTTTCGAGCTGCGGCGCAAGGGCGTGCGTGTCGGCGACACGGTGGTGGTGCGCCGCGCGGGTGACGTGATCCCCGAAGTCGTGGGCCGCGTGCCGGGCGCCAGGTCCGCCTACGTGCGCAACTTCCGCATTGCGCCCGGCTCGGGCTGCCCGGTGTGCGGCAGCGCCGTGCAGCGTGAAAGGGGCGGCATGGACTACCGCTGCACCGGCGGTCTGTACTGCGCCGCGCAGCGCAAGCAGGCGCTGCTGCACTTCGCGAGCCGTCGCGCCATGGACATCGAGGGCCTGGGGCACAGGATCGTGGACCAGCTGGTCGATGCCGGGCTGATCCGCAGCCTGCCCGAGCTGTACGCGCTGGACGTGGTTACGCTGTGCACGCTGGACCGCATGGGCGAGAAGAGTGCGGCCAACCTGGTGGCCGCGCTGGCCGGCAGCAAGTCCACCACGCTGGCCCGGTTCATCTACGCGCTGGGCATACGCCAGGTCGGCGAGACCACGGCCAAGGACCTGGCGCGCCACTTCGGGGGCCTGAAGCCGCTGCTGGCCGCCAGCGTCGACGAACTGCTGCAGGTGCCCGATGTGGGCCCCATCGTGGCGCAGAGCATCCACACTTTTTTCAGCCAGCCGCACAACGTGGAGGTCGTGCGGAAGCTGTGCGACCCGGCGGGCATCCACATCCACTGGGCCGAACACGCCGCCGTGCTCGGCCCGCAGCCGCTGGCCGGCAAGACCCTGGTGTTGACCGGCACGCTGCCCACGCTCAGCCGCGACGAGGCCCGGGCTTTGGTCGAGGCCGCCGGCGGCAAGGTAACCGGTTCGGTGTCGAAAAAGACGAGCTATGTAGTGGCAGGCGCCGAGGCCGGCAGCAAGCTGGAGAAGGCGCGCGAACACGGCGTGCCGGTGCTCGACGAAGACGGCTTGAAGGCCTTGTTCGATGCCGCCGGCTGAGCGCCCCGTGCGCAGGCTGGCGCTGATGGGCGGCGAATCCAGCGGCAAGACCACGTTGGCCCGTGCGCTGGCCGACGCCCTGGGCACGGTGTGGGTGCCCGAGTACGGCCGCCAGCGCTGGGAGGAGTTGCGCGAAACGTTGGGCGTGACCGAGCTCGTCGCGGTGGCCAAGCGCCAGGTGGCGCTGGAGGACGAAGCCGTGGCGCGCGCCTGCGGCTGGCTGGTCTGCGACACCACGCCGCTCACCACCTTGCAGTACTGCCTGCACGACCACGGCCAGGCGCCGGCCGAGTTGGCGGCGCTGGCCCGGCGCCGTTACGACCTGACGGTGGTGTGCGAGCCCGACTTCGGCTTCGTGCAGGACGGCTGCCGCCGTGACGACGATTTCCGCGCCCGGCAACATGCCTGGACGGTGCAGCAGCTGACGGCGATGGACGTGTGCTGGATGTCAGTGCACGGGCTCGTGTCCACCCGCGTGGCGCAGGTGCTGCAGGCGCTGCAGGCGCTGGATCCCCTTTGATGAACTACCGAGGAGTGACCTGATGACGATTCATGAAATCCTGAAGATGGGCGACCCGCGCTTGCTGCGCGTGGCGCTGCCCGTGCAGCAATTCGGCACAGCCGAGCTCGACACCTTGATCGCCGACATGTTCGACACCATGCATGCCGCCAACGGCGCCGGCCTGGCTGCGCCGCAGATTGGCGTGGACCTGCAGGTGGTGATCTTCGGCTTCAGCCACAACGCGCGCTATCCCGACGCGCCGCCGGTGCCGCCCACGGTGCTGATCAACCCGGTCGTCACGCCGCTGGACGACGAGCTGGTGGAGGGCTGGGAAGGCTGCCTGTCGGTTCCCGGCCTGCGCGGGCAGGTGCCGCGGCTGGCACGCATCAGCTACAGCGGCAAGGACGCCAAGGGCGCAGACATCGTGCGCGAGGCCGACGGCTTCCACGCCCGCGTGGTGCAGCACGAATGCGATCACCTCATCGGCCGCCTGTACCCAACGCGCATGACCGACCTGACCAAGCTGGGATTCACCGGCGTGTTGTTCCCCGAACTCGATCCCGCGGCTGACGATTGATCTGGCGGCGGCCGCCGGCCGCCGGCCGCCGGCCGCCGGCCGCCTTTACACGGCCAGCGTCAGCCAAATGCCGGCGGGGCGCGTTGAGCGGGCATGGCGTACACACGATTTTCCTGGTTGCTGCGACTTGTCAGTGCCGCCTTGGCGCTGTCCCTGACCCATGCCGCCTGGTCGCAGGACGACCCGCCCGGCCGCGTCGGCCGCGTGGCCGAGTTGCAAGGCGGCGTGCTCTGGTTCGACCACGAGCGCGGCCAGTGGGTCGAGGCCGAACGCAACCGCCCCGTCACCACGGGCGACCGGCTGTCGACCGCGCCCGAGGGCCGGGTCGAATTGCGGGTGGGATCGACGGTGCTGCGCCTGGGCGGCGCCGCCGAGCTCGAAGTGCTGCGGCTGGACGACGAGCGGCTGAGCTTTCAGCTGCACAGCGGCAATCTGGCGCTGCGCGTGCGTTCGCGCGAGGTGGCCGGCGAGATCGACATCGTCACCGCCGAAGCACGGCTGCAGCCGCAGCGCAGCGGGCACTACCGCTTCGACCGCATCGACGACACCACGCAAGCCGGCAGCTGGCGTGGCGACTTGGCTGTCGAAGGCACCGCGGGTTTCGTCATCGCCACCGGACAGCGCGCCGAGTTGTGGCGGCAGGGCCCGCGGGGCGAACTGCGCCAGGCCTGGACGAGGCTGCCCGACGACGACTTCTCGCGCTGGGTGGCGCGCGACGACGGCCGCGACGAGCGCACGGCGTCGACCCGCTTCGTGTCGCCCGAGATGACCGGCGCCGAGGACCTGGACCGCGCCGGCCGCTGGGACCGCCACCCCGACCACGGCGCCATCTGGTTCCCGGTCGAGGTGCGGTCCGGCTGGGCGCCGTACCGCTACGGTCGCTGGGCCTGGGTGCGCCCCTGGGGCTGGACGTGGGTCGACGAAGCGCCCTGGGGCTTCGCGCCCTTCCACTACGGGCGCTGGTTGTCCTGGAACGGCCGCTGGGGCTGGGTGCCGGGTGTGTACGTGCCGCGGCCGGTGTTCGCGCCGGCCCTGGTGGCCTGGGTGGGCGGGCCGCAGTGGGGCGTGTCGGTCAACGTGCGCGGGCCGGTGGTGGGTTGGGTGCCGCTGGCACCGCTGGAAATCTTCGTGCCCAGCTACCGCCACACGCCGCGCCACAGCGACCGCATCAACCACCTGCCGCATGCGGGTGCATACGGGAATGCACACAGCGGCGCGCACGGCCCGCAACGGCCGCCCTGGGTGCCGGGCCCGCGTGGCTACGGCAATCAGTCCGTGCCGGGCGCCGTGACGGTCGTGCCACGCGACGCGCTGGACCGCCGCGCGGGCGTTGGCCGCGAAGCGGCCGAATGGCGCGATCGCCACCGCGGGGCCGATCTGGTCTCGTCGACACCACTGGCTGCCACGCAACCACCACCAGGGCCGCAAGCCGGTCCGCCGGTGCCCCGAGGCGAGCCGATGGGCCCGGCGCGGCCGCCGCAGTTGCGCGAACTGCGTGGCTCGCCACCGGCCCTGGTGCCCACCCCGGCGCCGATGCAGGAAGGGCCGCCGCCGCAAGGCGATGTGATGTTCGGCCCGTCGCGGCCGCGCGCCGGCGCGCCGGCCCAAGCCGAGCCGCGGCTGGACCGGGGTGAGCGCGGTGGTGATCGGGTGGACCGTGTCGAGCGCATCGACCGCATCGACCGCAGCGAGCGCACGGACCGTTGGGAACGTGTCGAACGCGCCGGCCCCACGGCACCGGCCGGGCGCGCCGCGCCCGCCGCGACCGCCGCGCCCTCCGTGCCCATGATGGTGCCGCAGGCGGCACCGCCGGCCGCTGCGCCGCAGCCCGCAGCCCAGCGGCCACCCCAGCCGATGCCGCAGCCGATGCCCCAGCCCGCGCCTCAGGCCGCTCCGCAGGCGATGGGACCTGCCAGGCCCGCGGCCGCACCGGCTGCGGCACCTGCCCCACCGCCCCGGGCCACGCCGGGCGAACGCGAGCGCGGGCGAGAAAGCGACTCCGCTGCCGGCGATGGCGAGCGCCGGCGCGGCAACGGAACGGGTCGCGAGACCGAGTCGCAACGCTGAGCCGCCAGCCCGCACGTCGCTGGCGGCCGGCGCTTCAGCGCAGCAGCGGCCGCAGCACTGGCCAGACGTTGTCCAGCAAGCGCGGCTGCGCTTCGGCTTTGGGGTGGATGCGGTCGGACTGGAACAGCGCCACCGGATCCGGCCCGTCGGCCACGCCAGCCAGGAAGAACGGCACCAGCGCGGTGCCTTCGCTCTTGGCGACCTGCGCGAACAAGGCCAAGAACGCGTCGCCGTACTGGCGACCGTAGTTGGGCGGCACGGCCATGCCGGCAATCAGCACCTGGGCGCCAGCGGCCTTGGCAGCGCGCGCCATGGCGGTGAGGTTGTCGCGCGTCGAGCCCAGCGGCAGGCCGCGCAGGGCGTCGTTGCCGCCGAGCTCGATCAGCACCGTGTGCGGCTTGTGCGCCTTCAGCAGCGCCGGCAGTCGGGAACGTCCACCCGACGTGGTGTCGCCGCTGATGCTGGCGTTGACGACCTTCACCGGCAGCTTTTCCGCTGCGATGCGCTTTTCCATCAGCGCCACCCAGCCGGCACCGCGCGCCAGGCCGTACTCGGCCGACAGGCTGTCGCCCACCACCAGCAGCGTCCGGCTTGCCCCCTGCGCCCGGGCGGACGTGGCCTGGCCCACCGAGGCCGCCAGGGCAAGCAGGCTACAGTGCCGCAGGAACGCGCGCCGCGCCGCGAAGGAAGTAGAAGACTCGATGTCTGAACCGATCATTGCAGTACGAAACGTCACCAAACAGGTGGCCGATTCCACCGGGACTTTGACCATTCTCCATGAGATCGCGTTCGAGCTCAGGCCGCGGGAATCGGTGGCCATCGTCGGGGCCTCAGGCTCGGGCAAGAGCACGCTGCTGTCCATCCTGGCCGGGCTGGACACCCCCACCAGCGGCACCGTGGTGCTGGCCGGCAGCGACCTTTTCGCGCTGGACGAAGACGCCCGCGCTGCGCTGCGGTCACGCCAGGTAGGTTTCGTGTTCCAGAGCTTCCAGCTGCTCGGCAACCTGACGGCGGTGGAGAACGTGATGCTGCCGCTGGAACTGATGGGCCGCCGCGATGCCCGCGAGGCGGCCACCGAGATGCTCAAGCGCGTCGGCCTCGCCGAGCGCCTGCGCCACTATCCCAAGGTCCTGTCGGGCGGTGAGCAACAGCGTGTGGCGCTGGCCCGAGCCTTTGTCGTGCGGCCGGCGCTGCTGCTGGCCGACGAACCCACGGGCAGCCTGGACTTCGCCACCGGCGAGACCGTGATGGCGCTGATGTTCGAGCTCAACCGCGAGGCCGGCACGACGCTGGTGCTGGTGACGCACGACAGCTCAATAGCCGCACGCTGCGACCGCCAGTTGCACATCGAGGCCGGCCGCCTGCTGCCTTGCGCCTAGAGCCCCTGGCGTTGCAGCGGTGCGTTCAGCGCCAGCCGCAGCGTGTTGGCGCTGTCGGCCAGATGGGCGGTGGTGTCGGCATCGGCGGCAGAGCCACTGCGTCGCTTGACGGCCCCGTCTAGGCGCGCCAGCAGGCTCAACGCCTGTCCGCGCATCTGGCCGCGTGCGTCGACGCGCGCCGTCCCGGCGGGGCGCAAGATGGCCGTGGACAGGCGGTTCACGTGGTCGCGCTGCAGTTCTCGCCGCGCCTGCGTGATGGGCTGGTTGCGGCTCAGTTCGGACCAGACCTCGTTGGACAGGCGGCTGTACAGCTCGGCCAGCTGGAAGGCATCGGCCGGGCGGTCGACCTTGCCCACGCTTTCGAGCACGCGGCTGGCGATGGCGTCGCTCATCAGGTAGCTCAGCACGGCGCGCTGCAGTCCCAGCAGTTGCTGCGTCAAGGAAAACGAGGGCGGCGGCCCGACGCCGTCGGCAGCGTCCAGGAAGTCCGGCGCCAGGCGGCGCTGCAGGGCGGGGGACAGCGCCAGCGAATCGGTGGTCAACACGGTCTTGGCGATCAGGTCCATCGCCTGGCGCTGCACCGCGGCGGGCACGGGCTGCAGCGGGTCGCGACCGCTGCCGGGGTAGTCGCGCAGCGTGCGCACGCCACCGATCTGGCGCACCAGCACGCCCACGGCTCGCCAGGCGTCCGACACCGCGTAGGCGATGGAGCGCTGCAGCACCGCGTAATCGCGGTCGGTCGGCAAGGTGCGCGTTTCCTGGCGTTTGAACAGGTCGCGCACGATGTCCAGCCGCTTGGCGGCAAAGACGATGGGATCGGAGCCCAGGTCGAGCTGCAGCGTCTCGGGGTCCAGCCCGAAAGCGGCGTCTTCGTCGCTGCCATAGGCCAGCAGTGGCTCGGCGCTGCGCGACGCGATGCGCTGCAGTTCGATTTTTTCGGCCGCCGCCGTGGTGCCGGCAGGCAGCGGCTTGTAAGCGTATTCGATGGCCCAGTAGTCGTAAGGCCCCAGGGCGGTCTGGAAGGGCGTGCCGGCGCGTTCGCCAGCGCGCGCCAGATTGACCGGGGTGTATTCCATGACCGAGCCCGTGGTGCCATTGGCACGCGTGAACTCGGCGTCGGACAGCTGCGCATCGCTGTACACCCGCGACGCGCGGAAATTGTGGCGCAGACCCAGCGCGTGGCCGACCTCGTGCATGACCAGACCCTTCACGTAGTCCTGCACGAACTGCTGGGCGATGGGGCTGTCGGGCTCCATCTCGCCGCGCGCCTGCAACACATCCATGGCGTAGCCCATCTGCTCACTGCTGAACGCCGCGTGCTGGCAGAAGGCGCCGTGCTGATGCGTGGGCAGGGCCGGCTCCGGGTTCAAAAAGGCCTGGGCCATCGCCGCCTGTCCGGCGGCCAGCACCTGCGATCGGGCGAACCGCGCCGAGCGGACAGTCATGCCTTCGAAGGCGATGTCGGCGTCCAGAATCTCGCCGGTGCGGGGATCGACGTGGCTCGGGCCGATGGCGCTGAAGACCGGGTCGGCGTTCATCATCCAGCGCACCGAGGCGTGTCCGAAATCCAGCGTGTCGTAGGTGGCGTCGTCGGGCTGCTGCTGCACGGCGATCGCGCCCTGGAAGCCGATCTTCTCGAAGGCCTTGTTCCACTCCAGGATCGCACTGCGCACGGTCTCGCGGTAGGCCAGCGGCACGTTGCGGTCGATGTGGAAAGTGATGGGCTGCGCTGGCTCTGACATCGCCGCGGCCGGGTCCTTCTTCTCTAGCCGCCAACGGTTGATGATGCGCTGGCGCGGTGTGGGCTGCAGGTCGTCGCTGAAGTCCAGCAGGCTGGTGGTGAACAGGCCCACACGCGGGTCGGCCGCCCGGGTCACCATGGGCTGTGCTGGCAGGGGTGCGAGGGAAAAGCTCAGGCCGATCAACATGCTGCGCGAATCGGGCAGGAAGCGCGGGCCGGAAGCACCCGACATGCCCAACAGCGCGACGAGCGGATTGTTGGGCTGCGGCCCGCCGCCGCTGCCGTAGAAGTGGCTCTGGGTTTCCAGCACCAGCGCCGCAGGCGTGCCGCGCACTGCGGTGATGACGCTGTTGGCGCGGTCCATCGAATAGCCGCCGCGCAGCCCGCGCTGCAACATCATGCCGATGCCCAGAATGTCCGACAGGAACAGCGGGTTGGCCTCGATGAGCACGCTCTTGCGGTCGGGGTGGGGCTGGCTGGCCACCGCAGTAGCGCCCAAGAGGCTGGCCGAGTACGACGAAGCCACAGCGCGCGCCTCGGGCGTGCCGGCCTTGGCCGTGACTTCGAGATTCGGTATCTGCAGGCGCACCTGGTTGTAGACCCGCACGAACTCCACCACCTGCGGGCCACCGGCACCGTTGATGGACCCGGCCATCAGGCCGCCCAGCACCCAGGCCTCGCCGATGCCGTTCTTGATCTTGGGGCTGAGCAGGAAGCGCTGGTTGAAGTTCTCAGGCGCGAGCTCGATCCAGACCTTGTCTTCCTTCTGCCAGAGCGTCAGCGGGCCGTCGATGCGGCGGGCGTCCTTGATGATGGTCGCAAAGCTCGGCGGGCCGGGCGTGGGCGGAGCCGCCGACGGCGACGTGGCGCCGGGCGGTCTGGCCGCACCCGGCCCTGGGGCGACGGCCACGGCAGGCGCGCCAAACGCCCCTGCGGCCGGCGGCGTGGGGCTGGCGGGCGCGGGCGTCGTGGCAGCCGGAGTCGCGCTTGCGGTTGAAGCCGCCGGCTTGGCCGCGGCTCCCGTCACTGCCGTTGCGCCGGGTGGCGCGGGCACGGTGGCGCAGGCGGTCAACAACAGAGCGCCACAAAACGGCAGGGCGAGGCGAAAACGGGTGCGACGAAGCATAAAAGGCCCCGGGCGACTGGCGCCAAAACAGAATGGCTGAATTGTCGGCCAAACAGGCTCTGTGCGTCGGCCCACGCCGTGCGGGGTTTCACGGCCCCGGCAAGCCCAGGCGTTTACTTGATCGGCTTGAAGCGCATGCGCTTGGGCCGCGCGCCTTCTTCACCCAGCCGCCTCTTCTTGTCGGCCTCGTATTCCTGGTAGTTGCCGTTGTAGAAGACCCATTGCGAATCACCTTCTGCGGCCAGGATGTGGGTGCAGATGCGGTCCAGGAACCAGCGGTCGTGGCTGATGATCATCGCGCTGCCGGCAAACTCCAGCAGGGCTTCTTCCAGCGCGCGCAGGGTTTCCACGTCGAGGTCGTTGGAAGGCTCGTCCAGCATCAGCACGTTGCCACCCTTGGCCAGCGTCTTGGCCAGGTGCAGGCGGCCGCGTTCACCGCCTGACAAGCTGCCAACGCGCTTTTGCTGGTCGTTGCCTTTGAAGTTGAAGCGGCCGAGGTACGCGCGGCTGGGCATCACGAACTTGCCGACGATGATGTTGTCCAGCCCGCCCGACACGTCTTCCCACACCGTCTTCTCGTCGCCCAGGCTTTCGCGGCTCTGGTCCACGAAGGCCGGCTGCGCCGTCTTGCCGATCTTCACCTCGCCACTGTCGGGCGATTCCTTGCCCTGGATCATGCGGAACAGCGTCGACTTGCCGGCGCCGTTGGGACCGATGATGCCGACGATGGCGCCGGCCGGCACCTTGAAGCTGAGCTTGTCGATGAGCAGCCGGTCGCCGAAGCTCTTGCTCACGGCATCGAACTCGATGACCTCGTTGCCCAGGCGCTCGGCCACGGGGATGAAGATCTCGTTCGTCTCGTTGCGCTTCTGGTATTCGACGTCGCTGAGCTCTTCAAAACGCGCCAGGCGGGCCTTGCTTTTCGTTTGCCGGGCTTTTGCATTGCTGCGCACCCACTTCAGCTCTTCCTTCATCGCCTTCATGCGGGCGTCTTCGCTCTTCTGCTCGACCTCCAGGCGCTTTTCCTTCTGCTCCAGCCAGTCGGAATAGTTGCCCTTCCAGGGGATGCCGGCGCCACGGTCGAGTTCCAGGATCCATTCGGCCGCGTTGTCCAGGAAGTAGCGGTCGTGGGTGATGGCCACCACCGTGCCCGGGAAGCGCTGCAGGAAATGCTCGAGCCATTCGACGCTTTCGGCGTCCAGGTGGTTGGTGGGCTCGTCGAGCAGCAGCATGTCGGGCTTGCTCAGCAGCAGCCGGCACAGCGCCACGCGGCGCTTCTCTCCACCTGACAACAAGCCGATCTTGGCGTCCCACGGCGGCAGGCGCAGCGCGTCGGCGGCCAGTTCCAGTTGCAGGTCGGTGTTCTCGCTGCCGGCGGCGGCGATCACCGCTTCCAGTTCGGCCTGCTCGGAGGCCAGCTTGTCGAAATCGGCGTTCTCGTCGGCGTACTCGGCATACACCTCGTCCAGGCGCTTCTTGGCCGCCAGCACGCCGCCGATGCCTTGCTCGACGCATTCGCGCACGGTGTCGTCCGGCGGCAGCAGCGGTTCCTGGGGCAGATAGCCAATATTCAGGCCGGGCATGGGCACGGCCTCGCCTTCGTATTCCTTGTCCACGCCGGCCATGATCTTCAATAGCGTGCTCTTGCCCGAGCCATTCACGCCCAGCACGCCGATCTTGGCACCGGGGAAGAACGACAGGGAGATGTTCTTCAGGATCTGCCGCTTGGGCGGCACGATCTTGCCGACGCGGTTCATCGTAAATACGTACTGGGCCATGGAGGTCGATCTCGAAAAAGGGAATGCGGGTGGGGCGGCTCTGGCCTGGCGGGCTGCCGATTGGATGCGGATTATCCCGGACGCCGACCGCGTCCGGCCCACCGAGGCGCCATGCTGCCGCCTCAGAGCCTGCCCGGGCCCCTTGAAGCTGCGACAGTGCGCCCCATTTCAGAATCTCCATCCACCGAGGCCCGCCATGAACACCGTCACCATCGAAGCCCAGCCGTCGCTGGTGCGCACGACGCACATCGTCTATGCGCTGCACGCGGTGGGCCTGGCCCTAGGCGCATTCGGCGCGGCCAGCGTGCTAAGCTCCTTTCTGTTCGGCTGGCCGTCCATCATCGCCGTCATCATCAATTACGTGAAGCGCGGCGAGGCGCGTGGCACCTGGCTCGAGTCGCACTTCACCTGGCAGATCCGCACCTTCTGGTTCGCGCTGGCCTGGGCGGCGCTGGTGGCGGCGGTGTCGATCCCCCTGTCCGTCATCCTGATCGGCATCGGCACCTGGATCGCCGGCATGTTCTTGCTGGGCGTGTGGGCCATCTACCGCATCGCCCGCGGCTGGCTGCGTCTGAAGGACCACCAGCCCATGCCGCGCGCCGGCTGATGCCGGGCTTGGCGGCCAGTTCGAACAGTCTGCAAGAGTTGCAGGCGTGGCGCACACAGACGCTGCGCACAGGCCGACTTCTCTACACTGCGGGCTGAATTCGAGGAGCCGCCCGTCATGACGTCGAGATTCCAGTGGGATGACCCCTTCGCCTTCGATACCCAGCTCGAAGAGGACGAGCGCGCCGTGCGCTATGCCGCCCATGCCTACTGCCAGGAACGGTTGCAGACGCGCGTGCTGATGGCCGCGCGGCATGAACGCTTCGACCGCGAGATCATGAACGAGATGGGTGCGCTGGGCCTGCTGGGCACGACGATCGAAGGCTACGGCTGCGCCGGGCTGAACCACGTGTGCTACGGCCTGGTGGCGCGCGAGGTCGAGCGCGTGGACTCCGGCTACCGCAGCGCGATGAGCGTGCAGAGCTCTCTGGTGATGCACCCCATCCACGCTTATGGCAGCGAGGCGCAGCGCCAGAAGTACCTGCCGCGCCTGGCCACGGGCGAGTGGATCGGCTGTTTCGGCCTGACCGAGCCCAACCACGGCAGCGACCCCGCCGGCATGCTCACGCGCGCCCGCCCTGTGGATGGCGGCTACGTGCTCAAGGGCAGCAAGATGTGGATCACCAACAGCCCCATCGCCGATGTCTTCATCGTCTGGGCCAAGAAGGAAGACGCCGACGGCACGGGTTCGTGGAAGACGGGTGGCCAGGAAAGCATCCACGGATTCATCCTCGAACGCGGCATGAAAGGGCTGGGTGCGCCCAAGATCGAAGGCAAGATGAGCCTGCGCGCCAGCATCACCGGCGAGATCGTGATGGACGACGTGTTCGTGCCCGAAGCCAACCTGCTGCCCGGCGTGAGCGGCCTGAAGGGGCCTTTCGGCTGCCTGAACAAGGCCCGCTTCGGCATCGCCTGGGGCGCCCTGGGTGCGGCCGAGTTCTGCTGGCACGCCGCACGCCAGTACACGCTGGACCGCCAGCAGTTCGGCCGGCCGCTGGCGCAGAACCAGCTCATCCAGAAAAAGCTGGCCGACATGCAGACCGAGATCACGCTGGGCCTGCAGTCGGTGTTGCGCGTAGGCCGGCTGATGGACGAGGGCCGCGCAGCCCCCGAGATGATCAGCCTGGTCAAGCGCAACAGCTGCGGCAAGGCGCTGGACATCGCCCGCATGGCGCGCGACATGCACGGCGGCAACGGCATTCATGACGAGTACCACGTCATCCGCCACATGATCAACCTGGAGACCGTGAATACCTACGAAGGCACGCACGACGTGCACGCGCTGATCCTGGGCCGCGCCCAGACCGGCCTGCAGGCTTTCTTCTAGGCTCGCAGCCTGACCGCCCTGCCCCACCCCACCGGCCCGCCTGCGTGAACGAACTGCTGCTGACGCTGGGGCTGGAGAGCTGGAAGCCGCTGCTCACCACGCTGCTGATGCCGCCTGTGCCGTTCCTGCTGCTGATGCTGGCGGGGGCACGGTTGATGTTTCGCCGCCGCCTGCTGGCCTGGGTCATGCTGCTGTTGGGCACGCTGGGCATCTGGCTGTCGTGCACCTCGGCGATCGGGCAATTGCTCAACCAGGGTCTGCTGCAGCCACCGCGGGCGCTCAATCGGGGCGACATCGCCGAGCTCAGGCGCGCGCCCAGGACCGCCGTGGTGGTGCTCGGCGGCGGCAGGTGGGCCCTGGCGCCCGAGTACGGCGTATCGACGCTGAAGGCGGGCAGCGTCGAGCGCCTGCGCTACGGCATCTGGCTGTCGCGCGAGACCGACCTGCCGCTGGCCTACAGCGGCGGCATTGGCCACGGCGCGCCCGATGGCAACACCGAGGCCGAAATCGCCGCGCGCATCGCCCAGCGCGAATTCGGCCACAAGTTGCGCTGGCAGGAGGGCCGTTCACGCGACACGCGCGAGAACGCAATCTTCACCGTGGCCATGCTGCGGGCTGAGGGCATCGAGCACATAGTGCTGGTCACCCACGACTACCACATGAAGCGTGGGCTGCGAAATTTCGCCCGGGCTGTGTCCGCCGACAGCGCACCGATGCGGCTGACCGCCGCGCCGCTGGGCGTACGTGCCGGCGGCCCCATGCTTGCCAGCGCCTGGCAGCCTACGGTAGAAGGCTTCGAGCAGACGCGCGCCGTGCTCCACGAGTGGGTGGGCCTGCTGGCCGGGGCCTGACGGACGGGCTCAGCGCGGCTTCAACGGCGCTTTCTGCGCCTCTTCCTGCGCCAGCGCCTCGGCCCGGTCGCGCTCGGCCTGCACTGCGCGCAAAGCTTTCAACCGGCGCACGTGTTCGGCTGTGTTGGATCGCCGGAAGTCATCCATCATCACCGCGTCGACTTTCATCTGCAGCGCCAGCATGCGTTCAGAAAGCCGCAGGCCGGCACCGGGGTCGCCGCCCATGGCGGCCACCACCTCGTTGGCGAAGAGGTCGGCATCGCCGACGATGCTGTCCACGGTCAGCGCCTTCTCGGCCTGGGCTTCGGCGGCCGACAGCAGCATGCCCGCGCCGGGCACGGCCATCATCAGCACCTTACCGACCACGAAGCCGTTGCTCATGTTGTCGGCCTGCTTGACGCGCTGGATGGCGCGCTGGCTGGCCTGAAAGTAGGTGCCGAACGCGGCAAGCCAGCGGAATTCGTCCCTGCTGCGGGCTTCGAGCATGGCATTGGCGGGAATCTTGGCGCGGGTGTTGCCTTGGCGCCAGAAGATGTCGGGATCGGCATCGAAGGAACTGGCCGTGACGCTGCCGGCGCAGCCGGTCTGGGTGTCCACCGTCAGCTTGCGCCCGTCTTCCAGCGTCACCACCATCGGCTTGCCTTCTGTCGCGTCCTTGCGGGCAGCGAGCATCACGTCCCACAGACCCCGGTCGTCGCGGGTGACGATCGACCGGCCCGCGAACCACGCGCTCATTTCGATCTTGGTGTTGCCCCCGCTCAGCGGCCGGTCGTTGACTGCCACCACGGCTTGGCCGAGCTTCATCTCCTCGGGCGCGCCTTCGTCAAGCCAGACCACGCGCCACTTCTCGTCCATGCCCGTGACTTGGCGAAAGATCGCCATGTGGCTGTCGGACAGGCTGCGCCTGAGCGAATGCACCGACAGCAGCACGAAGGGCTCGATCTCTATCGTCGTGTCGCAAACCTTCTCCGCCGCCCACGCGACCTCGATGGCGGCTCCGCGAAACGCCACTTCATGCTCGAAGCGTGTCTTGTACAGATCGCGCTCGAAGGCTTTGTCGTCGCTGGCAACAGGGGACTGCGCCAGCGCCGACGCGCACAAAAAACCGAAGACCCCTGCAGCAATTCGTGACATTCCAGGTATTGTGGCGCGCCCCGATGCCCCCATGTCATCAGCCAGGCCCCGGGTTGGGCTTGATTACCCAGGCAAGGAGGGGTCATGCGTCGGGCGCTTTCTGCGTTCGACGGCGTATGCCTCACACTTCGGTTCCTTGCGGGGACATTCAACGCTTTATCTTGATCGAAGGATTGAAGACATGAAAACATGGCTGATCGGTGCCTTGATGGTGGCGGTAGTTGCCGCTGGCGTGCCCTCGATGTCCGAGGCCAAGCGCCTGGGCTCGGGCAAGTCGCAAGGCATGCAGCGCGACATGCCTGCCCGCACCAACCCGCAAACCCCGCCTTCCACGCCGGCCACGCCGGCGCAGCAGGCCACCACCGCAGGCGCACCCGCAGCGGCAGGTGCGGCCGGCGCCGCTGGCAAGCGCTCGTGGATGGGCCCGCTGGCCGGCTTGGCCGCTGGCCTGGGTCTGGCTGCGTTGTTCAGCTCGATGGGGCTGGGCGCCGGGTTTGCCAACTTCGTGATGATGGCGCTGCTGGGTATCTTGGCCGCGGTGGTCATCATGTTTCTGGTGCGGCGTTTCCGCGGTGGCAACACGGCGAATAGCCAGCGCACGGCACTGGTCGGTGCCGGCGAACCCGGCAGCGCCGGCCCGGTCGGCCAGGTGGCGTGGCCCACGGGCAGCAGCAGTGCCACACAGGCACCGGCAGTGATGCCAGCGATCGCACCTGCGGTCGATCCGGTTTTGGCGAGCCCGATGGCTCCCGTACCCGTCAAGCCCGCCGTCGCGGCAGCCTTCGTGCCCGCCAGCTTCGATTCCGAAAGCTTCGCGCGCACGGCCAAGCTGATCTTCATCCGCCTGCAAGCCGCCAACGACACGGCCGACCTGAACGATCTGCGCACCTTCACCACGCCAGAGTTGTACGCCGAGTTGCGCCTGGAGATCCAGGAACGCGGCACTGCAGCGCAGCACACCGACGTGCTGAAGATCGACGCCGAGGTGCTCGATGTCTCCGACGAAGCGGACCGCCAGATCGTCAGCGTGCGCTTCCGCGGCCAGGTGGTCGAAGTGAAGGGCGCTGCGCCCAGTGATGTCAACGAGGTGTGGCACCTGGTCAAGCCGCTGGACGACAGTCGCACCTGGGCCATTGCCGGCATCGAGCAGGCGCACTGAGGCAAGGTATTTCTCTCCAAGAACCGAAGGGGCCCGCGAGGGCCCCTTTTTGCATGGTGCGGAGGATGCCGTCCCGAATCAGCCCACCCAGCGCCGCGCGTTGGCAAACATGCGGGCCCAGGGGCTCAAGCCCGACACATCGCCCGGCGTCCAGCTCATCTGCACGTGGCGCGACACGCGCTCGGGGTGCGGCATCAGCGCAGTGAAGCGGCCGTCCTCGGTGGTCACCGCGGTCAGGCCTTCGGCGCTGCCGTTGGGGTTGGCAGGGTAGGCCTCGGTCTGCCGGCCGTGGTGGTCGACGAAGCGCATGGCGCGCCGAACCCGGGCCGCGTCACCGCGCTGCGAGAAGTCGGCCCGGCCCTCGCCATGGGCCACAGCGATGGGGATGCGGCTGCCCGCCATGCCCGCGAAGAACAAGCTCGGGCTGTCCAGCACCTCGACCAGCGACAGTCGTGCTTCAAACTGTTCGCTCTTGTTGCGCGTGAACTTGGGCCAGGCCTGCGCACCGGGGATCAGCGGCGCAAGTGCGGCAAACATCTGGCAGCCGTTGCACACGCCCAGACCAAAGGTGTTTTGGCGCTCGAAAAAGGCTTTGAACTGGTCGGATAACTGTGGGTTGAACGTGATGCTGCGGGCCCAGCCAATGCCGGCACCCAGGGTGTCGCCATAGCTGAAGCCACCGCAGGCCACCAGCCCTGTGAACTCGGCCAGCTTGGCGCGGCCGGTTTGCAGGTCGGTCATGTGCACGTCGAAGGCTTCAAAACCGGCTTCGGAGAAGGCGTAGGCCATTTCTACATGCGAGTTGACGCCCTGCTCGCGCAGGATAGCGACCTTGGGTTTGCTCAACATCAATTCAGGTGCTTCTAAATTGATAGCTGCTTGAGCAGTATTTACAAGGGTGGAAGGCCGTTTTTGCTTAAATTTACCCGTCAGGTGCACATGCAGGCCCGGATCGGACGGGCTACCCACCGCCGCATGCTCGGCTTCGGCACAGACCGGGTTGTCGCGCTGCTGACAAATTTTCCAGCTGACGCTGTCCCATACCTGGTGCAAGTCCTGGAGCTTCGCGCTGAACACGGCTTTGGTGTCGCGCCACACTTGAATCTGGCCTTTGCCCGCGTCCATAGGCGAGCTCTCGGGTCGGGTTTTGCCAACAAAGTGGCTGTGGCGGCTCAAGCCGTGCTCGCGCACGGTTTGCATCACGGCGTTGCGCTGCTCTGTGCGCACTTGCAGCAGCACACCGAGCTCTTCGTTGAACAGAGCCTTGAGCGTCAGTTCGTCGCGCAGTGCGCCCACCTGACCTGCCCAGTTTTTGGCGTCGCCATGCTCGGCGCGGCTGTCGGTGATGCCGTCGCCCTGCACCAACAGCATGTCAATGTTCAGTGCCACGCCGACGTTGCCGGCAAACGCCATTTCGCAAGCAGCCGCG
>ENA-OFCE01000582-OFCE01000582.1-metagenomes-genome-assembly--contig:-NODE-582-length-23369-cov-3.016814_pt1 | contig 23369 bp, 19 predicted proteins | sample MGYA00153388_OFCE01 | MGnify analysis MGYA00153388
CAAGTTTACGAATGCAATCCGTATCGTGGATATTTATCATCAGTAGAAAATATCGCACATTTTGGATTGGGTAAAACAACTCAATTAGATTCAATTGTGGTACAATGGCCAGATTTAAAAAGACAAACGCTTAGTAATATCAAATCAAATCAAACCATCGTTGTTGATATTAATGCTTCCAAACAATCTCCTGCATCCAAGTTAAGTGCAGCAGTTACAAAAAATTGGTTTACCGATGTAACCCATTTAACAGGTATCAATTTCGTTTCAACAGAAACAGAGTTTGTGGATTTTAATGTGCAACGCTTGTTACCGCACAAGCTTTCTCAATATGGCCCAGCATTGGCCTCTGGAGATCTGAATGGTGATGGTTTGCAAGATTTGTTGATAGGTGGAAGCTTTCCCAATAATTTGAATATTTATATCCAGAATGCGGATGGCAAGTTTTCTAAAAAAGCATTTTTGCCTCAAGTAAAAACTAGGATAAGCGATGATATGGGCATCTGCGTTTTTGATGCGGAAGGCGATGGCGATCTGGATATGTATGTAGCAAGTGGGAGCAATCAGCAATTGCCCAATTCTAAAGACTATGCCGATAAATTTTATATAAACGATGGCAAGGCAAATTTTAAGGAAATGCCTAATGCCCTGCCAATTATTACTGCCAGTAAAAGTTGTGTAAAAGCTGCCGATTTTGATGGTGATGGCGATCTGGACTTATTCGTTGGCGGGCGAGTTTTGCCTGGCGTATATCCACAGCCGGTAAGCAGTATTATTTTGAGAAATGATAGCAAAAAAGAGCAGATATTGTTTACCGACGTTACTAACGAGGTTGCTCCCACACTTCAAAACTTCGGTTTGGTTTGCGATGCTGTTTGGTCTGATGCTAACAACGATGGTTTGATGGATTTAATTGTAACCGGCGAGTGGCTGCCCATTACAATTTTTAAAAATGTTGGTGGCAAGTTTGCATCCGTTGAAACTCCATTTTCATCGCAAAATGGTTGGTACAACAGTATTGCATCCGCAGATTTGGATAACGATGGTGACATGGACTATGTAGTGGGTAATTTCGGGGAAAATAGTTTTTACAAGGCTTCAGAAAAGCAACCGGTTAATGCTTATGCCAAAGATTTTGACAATAATGGCAGTTACGATGTAATTTTCAGTACTTGGCTACCATCTGCCCCACACGGTTCTTTTATGGAATATCCAACTGCAGGCAGAGATGAGATAATCAGAGAAATGTCTTACATCAAAACTAAGTTTCCAAATTATGCCACTTATGCAAAAGCCACGATGGATCAGGTTTTTACCGCCGAAGAGTTAAAGAGCTCGCTAAAATTAAGCGTTCAGAATTTTTCTACGGTTTGGGTTGAGAATGCTGGAAACATGCAGTTTAAAATTCACCGTTTACCTTCACAAGCGCAGTTCAGCAACATTAACGGTATTGTGGCAGAGGATTTTAATGGCGATGGAAATTTAGACATAGCGCTCAACAGCAACGATTTTGGTATGGCAACCATGTTGGGTAGAAACGATGCGATGAATGGCCTTATTTTAAAAGGAAACGGGATGGGCAACTTTACTCCTTTGTCTATTACGGAAAGCGGGCTGTTTATACCATTTGATGGTAAAGCCTTAATTAGTACCCTAGTTAAAGGCAAGCCCGTTTTAATGGCTTCTCAAAATGGCAACAGGCTTAAAACCTTCTCTAACAAGCAAAATAAAGGAAAAATAGTGAACTTAAATAGCAATGATATATATGCAACAGTTTATCTCAAGAATGGTAAAAAACGTAAGACAGAATACAATTTTGGTTCTTCATTTCTGTCTAAATCTGCCGGGTTTGTGCAACTAAATGGTGCCATCAAATCTATAAAGATTGTTAATAATAAAAATCAAACCCGTACAATTCTAAATTAATAATAATGATCAAAGTGAAGTATTTCTTATTAGCCATATTCATGGTTGCTATTTTAGCATGTAATGGCAATAGGCAAGGAAAAATAAATATAGATTACAATAAGTTACAAAACCAATGTGTGCATAATTTAACTGATGTTATCGTTTACGATATATTTAATCCCCCTGTATCTAGCCGAATATATACCTATTGTAATTTAGCTTATTATGAAGCTTTACGCGGTAAGGTAAAAGGCACACAATCCATTACACAAAAAATGAAAGGATTTAAACCAATGCCCTTGCCCGAACCCAAAAAGCAAATCAATTATAACTTAGCGGCGGTAACCGCTTTCTACAAGGTTGCACAATCTTTGGTTTTTTCAAAGGACTCGTTAAAACAATCCGAAGAGAATTTGCTCGCTCAATTTAAAAATGCAATGCAAGAAGATATATATGCAAATTCTGTTGCCTTTGGTGATACAATTGGTGCTACCATACTTTTGCGAACAAAGGCAGATAATTATAAGTTAACCAGAGGGATGCCAAAATACACCGTTTTTGATAAAGCTGGGGTTTGGCAGCCAACCCCGCCAGATTATGTAGATGCGGTAGAACCCAATTGGTCTAATTTAAAGGGTCTGTTGTTAGATTCTGCTGGCCAATTTGCACCACCTACACCGCCACCATATACTTTAGCACCTAATAGCGAGTATTATAAACAATTAATGGAGACCTATAACTACGTTAAAAACAATACGCCCACTCAAGATACAATTGCCCATTATTGGGACGACAATCCATTTGTTACCGAACACGATGGTCACCTGACCTACGCAAACAAGAAAACAACTCCTCCTGGGCATTGGATGGGTATAATTTCCATACTAAGCGAACAACTAAAGTCAGATGAGATTACAACAGCCAAAGCTTATGCACTATCATCCTCTGCCATGTTTGATGGTTTTATACGGTAATTCAAGAAAAGGTAGATAGAACGTGGAACCCCATATTGCAAACGCCACCTTTTCCAGAATATATAAGCGGACACAGCGTTATATCCTCAGCCACCGCAACTGTATTAATGCATATTTGGGGAAATGAAAATCCATTCTTAGATACAACGGAAATGAAATACTTGGGTTTAAAACGCCATTTTAAATCCATAGACCAAGCGGCTATAGAGGTGGGAATCAGTAGGATATATGGTGGCATACATTATAGGGCGGCAGTATCAGAAGGTAGAAAACAAGGACAAATCATTGGCAAATATTATACTGAAACCTACAAATAAATTATTTTTAAGTGCGTTAAATATGTTAATTTAGTATAATAACTTGCCAATATAATTATAATTTACAGTGCGGGTATTGCATACTTTTATTGCACCAATATTTAAAAGCAAACTAATTATTGTTACTATTTAGTATTTCTACGTTACTGGTGGTAAATTTTATTAACTCAATTAATTAACTTAAGAAAAAAAAAATGAAAACAAATTTACTGAAATTAGTCGCTGTGCTTTGCTTCGCAATTGGAGCTGTTACCAGCGCAAGTGCACAAACTAACCTTGTGGTTGAAGATTTTGATTACCCAGTTGGAGCTTTAAGTGGCCAAAATGGTGGTATTGGTTGGAAAGGAGCATGGGACGCAAATGCCTCAACAGGAGCTTCCGGTACTCCTTCTCAAGGCCAGGTAGTTGCCGGTAACTTTAACGGAAACACAGTAGGTAATCATCTTGAACTTAGTGGTGGTTGGTCTGATGGTCGTTACCGCGAATTAACAACTTATTATTGCGATTTCTGGATGCGCTTTTCTTACCAAATACAAGGATCGCTTACTCAATACAGTGGTATGTCATTCTTTAACCTAAATTCTGAAAATGGTTATTTTGGTCAGGTTGACAATCAATTGTTTGGTACAGGTTCATCTTGGCCAGATAGTACTTTTACTGGTCCAGCTAGTAATCAAATGGGTATAGTATCATGTCTAGATCCTCACAATTATTTATTGCACGTTCAATATGTAGATAATGGGGTAACAAGTGTAGATGTTTGGGCTGATTATGATGCAATAGCAACTCCGATGGCGGATTTTGCTGAACCTACTTATCAATACACTGCTTGGTTTAACAATTTTCGATGTACTAATCAAATCAGATTAGCTGGATCTTTGGATCAAGGTGTTGTAGCTTATGATGGTATTAAAATAACATATATATATGCCCCATCAAACAATGCCTTAGAAGACGAAGTGGTTGCTAAATCAACTTCAAAACAATCTAATGCATCTTTCTACCCTAACCCAGTAACTAACGGCGAATTGAACGTTGTTGCAACGAAAGAGTCTTTGAAATCAGTTTCTATCTTCGATTTATCAGGAAAGAAAGTTGCTTCTAAGTCAGTAGAAGGAAAATCAACTAAAATTAACACACAAGGCTTAGCCAAAGGTGTTTACATCTTAGAAGTTAGCGGAAGCAAATCAACTTCAAGAAATAAATTGGTTATTGACTAATCATTAATCAAATAAATCTTTACCAAAGGCCTCAAACTTAGTTTGAGGCCTTTTTTGTTATATCAAATTATATTAGATATTTTCGTGTTTATCTTTTTAACCAATTATTTATAACTCTCTAATATTATCTTGATGAAAATCTGCTTAAAACTATTTATACTATATAGTTTAACTGTCCAATTCTTTAATGCTTCTGCACAGGTAAAAAAGCAACATCCTATGTTGCTATGGTACAAACAACCTGCGCCTCAACCAGATTCTATCCCCTACGGTAAAAACCTTAAACCTAATATGTGGGGAACCATCAACGGATGGGATTACGCTTTGCCCCTGGGTAACGGAAGATTGGGAGCTATGATTTTTGGAGGTGTAAACCATGAGCGTATTCAGTTAAATGAAGAAACCCTGTGGGGTGGTTATAAAATAACGGGTGACAATCCAAACTCGGGGAAATCATTGGATAAAATTAGAGATCTTTTATTTCAAGGAAAGGTAGAAGAAGCAACTGGTGTTGCCGAAAAGAACTTTTTGGGGATACCCCGTTTCTTGGATTCTTACCAATCCCTGTCTGATTTGTTTATAGATATACCAAATAATTCTCAAAAATTTGAAAACTATTACCGTGATTTAAATGTGGATTCGGCTATTGCTACCGTAAGGTATACGGCAGGTAATAAAAAGTTTACCCGGGAAATGTTTGCTTCACATCCCAACCAGGTAATTGTGATGAAGTATAAATGCAATGCAAAGGCAAGCTTGAATATGCGTTTAACTATGTTGCGTGAAAAAGATGCCAATACCTACAGTGTTGTCAATGATAATTCTATCTTGATACAATCAGGCCAGATTATGGCTTTTGATTCTATTGCCAATATAAACAAAGGGCAAAAGTTTCAAACCCAAATAAAGGTAATTAACATTGGTGGAAGTTTAGAAAGTAAGGATGGTTTCTTAACTATAAAAGACGCCGATGAAGTGATGATTTTGATAGTGGCAGCTACCAATTATTATGGTGGCAATCCGGCTCAAATATGCAATACATATTTGGATAACGTCAAAAATATATCCTATAATCAATTAAAGTCAACTCATATTAAAGATTATACGGCATTATATAACCGTACAAAAATACAATTGGGAAAAGGTGGTGCAATGGATTTGCCAACAGACGAAAGAATTGCCAACGGAGCAAAAGGAATATATGATGCCTATCTTTCAGAACTGGCTTTTAACTTTGGCAGGTATTTGTTGATTTCTAGCTCGAGGCCAGGAGATTTACCAGCCAATTTACAGGGCTTATGGTGTCAACACAATGTAGCCCCATGGAATTCAGACTATCACGCCAATGTTAATCTGCAAATGAATTATTGGGGAGCAGAAGTAGGAAATTTATCTGAATGCCATCTTCCCTTGTTTGATTTGATAGATTCTATAGCCATAGCTGGTGTGAATACAGCAAAAACGAGTTACAACGCCAATGGCTGGCTCATGCACCATGCAACTGATGCGTATTGGAGAACATCGCCGGTGGATGGTGGTGTGGTGGGTATTTGGCCTTTCGGAGGTGCTTGGTTGACCAGACATTTATGGGAACATTATTTGTACACCGGAGATAAAAAATTCCTGCAAAACAGAGCATATCCATTAATGAAAGGCTCTGCACAGTTTTTCCTCGACTTTTTGGTTAAAATGCCAAAAGGAATGGCCTTTGAGGGTAAATGGGTGACTAATCCATCTCACTCGCCAGAAAATGCCTATCAGGATGAAAATGGTGTACAGTCTATGTTCACTTACGGCGCAACCATGGATTTACAAATCATACACGATTTGTTTACCAATTGTATCCAAGCCATTGATGCGATGAACGGCAAGACGGGGAAAACTGATTTGGTTTTCAAAAAAAGGTTAGAATCCACCTTAATTAATCTTGTACCACTGCAAATAAGTAAACGAACAGGTAAGATTCAAGAGTGGATTAAAGATTACAAGGAATTAGAATTAGGGCATCGCCATTTTTCACATTTATATGGAGTTTTCCCTGGCAACCAGATTACACCAAACAAAACTCCTGATTTGGCTACTGCAGCAGCTTTAACCATTGATGCCCGATTGAAAGGTAATCCGAATTGGAAAATTGAAGAAGCTAATAATAAGTACCCCAGTTTTGATAGTTACATTAATGGTGATAGCGGCGGAAATTGGCAACGTACTTGGTTAACGGCACTTTGGGCAAGACTTGGAAATTCTGAAAAAGCTTTTGATAGCCATAAAAGGCAGTTCAACAAAATAATCATGCCTAATTTATTGGGCGATGGTAGGGTGCAACTAGACGGAAGTTTGGGCATGATAGGCGCCATTTCCGAAATGCTTATGCAAAGTCATGAAAGTTTCCTTAACATATTGCCAGCATTGCCGAAGGCTTGGCCAACCGGATTTGTTTCCGGAATAAAAGCCAGGGGTGGTTATACAATTGATTTGGCTTGGGAAAATAGTTTATTAAAAAACATTAAGGTTTTGTCGGCAAATGATTCTAATTGTAAAATCAAACTTAACAAGGCGAAAATAAGTAAAATAACGTCGGGCAATAAACCCATAAAGTTTACCGTCAGCAATAAGTTAATTATTTTTAAAACTGAGAGAAACAAAATTTATACTGTACATACCTATTAAAAATTTTAACGTTAGTTAATTAATGTAGGGCTGTGTAACTATTGTTGCGTTGTCCCCTTTTTTAAAAAACTGTTTTTAATTATTAACCTGAGTTCGATTAATAAATGTTGTTTTCGTAGAGATTAGGGCGTTTTAACACGCTCTACGCTCTATCTTTTTTTATTTATCTATCCCCCCGACCCCCGAAGGGGGAGATTCGGCGTAAAAAAAGGATGCCGCTGCGATCGTTAACGCACTGAAATGGTTTATATGCCTGATTAACTGTAAATTATGTTAGAGTTAATAATCAAACACAGGTTATTATTAAAAGAATTTGGATGTTGCTTTTTAAGATATTCAGGGTTGTTGACTACTTTGTTGGAAGGCAAGAAATATCCAATACACGCCTAACCTTGAAAAAGTGTTAATTTAAAAAGCGCCTAGAGTGCTATTGAAGATTAATTGCAAAGTTTTTAATATTTGGAAGAATTTTTTTTTGCTAATTTGGCATCTTATTTATAATCGATGAAAAACCTTTTTATACTGCTAACCATACTTCTTTCTTTCAGCAAAAACGTGCTTGCACAATCGCAAAGTGAGAATATTTACAGCGTTGGCATAAACGCTTTTTCTTACGGCGAAGTACCAAAAATATTAGACGAAATTAGAAGCGCCGACAGCTATAAATCTGCTATGTTTAACGGCATTATCGCCAAATTTAATGATAACCAAATAAGTTACCGATTCTTAGGATCTAGATATTTTAACGACGACTATCGTTTTTTCAACGAATGCAAAGAGTGCGAATATATAAGGGGCAAATACACCAGTTACGAGTTTAAATTAGGTTTTGAAAAAAGTATTGTTTATGCAAAATTGCAGCCTTTTTTCGGTGTGGATTTGGGTTATAAAAACGTAACGTTTAACGGAGAGGCTAAAGACCCGAAAACAGCCAATGCGAAATCGCTGTATTTAACCGAAACACAGAAAAATGGAGGCATAATTTACCCATTTTTAGGTTTAAAATATACACCCATCAGCCATTTTACGCTTAGTGCAGAAAGTGGATTTAACGTTTATCTGAGTTTTGATAAACAGATTAAAAGATACAATGATGCTAACAATACTGTAGATACCCAGAACACCAACCAGTGGGAGTTTTTAACACAGCCGTTAGGAATTTTTTCAATACAATATAATTTTGGGTCTAATTAAATCCCGATTCCTGCCACTGGCAATATTTTACCATTGTAAAATTTATGCCCGGTGAGCGCAAAATGAGCTATGTACTGGCCCATTTCAAACGCCATCACGGGCGATTTATAATCTGGAAAAGCTGTCTCTAGCATTTCTGTTTGCGCCGACCCTAAGGCTAGACAATTTACCTTTATGTTATGAGGTAAAAACTCTTGGGCTAAGCACTCGGTTAAATTATGCAGGGCTGCCTTACTGGCAGAATAGGCAGACAACCCATCAAATTTAGAACTGCCGTGGTAACCGCCCATTGAACCTATGTTAACTATGTGTGTTTGTTTTTCCATTAAGGGAAAAAGGTTTCGTATGATTTGGACATGCCCCAACAAATTGCTTTCAAACATTTGTGCAAAATCTTCTGCCGATGTTTCGAGAAAAGGCTTATTGACAAGCACCCCAGCGTTGTTGATGAGAACATTGAATTTGCCCCATTTTTTTTCTATAAACTGATATAGATCTTGGTAATCATCATTCACAATATCAAAAACGAGGATATAAATATTAGCTTCTGGATTTAGGCTGAGAATGATTTGCTGGAGGTTAGCCAATTTATCCGCAGAACGGGCCAAGGCTAAAACTTCGTGGCCATTAATGGCCAGTTCAATTGCGGTTTCGAAACCTATTCCACTACTCGCCCCGGTTACGATTATTTTTTGAGGTGCGGTTTGTTCATCTAACGAGGTTGTTTGCATAGTGGATTATTTTATGGAGTACGTTCAAATTTAAGATTTACTTTATAAAATTAAATGATGTGTAGAATTTTTAAGGAACGGGGATGCTTTATTAAAATGGATTCCTATAATATGCGGGATTTACCTTCCTAAGCTGATGATAATTAAAATGCAATTTCAAAATCATTAATTTAAAGTTGTGTTGAGCAAATACAGGTTATATAAACTAACTTTAATATTCTATTCAAACCTCCAAAGCACGAAATAACTTATGAAAGACACAGCTATTAAACTATTTGAACAAAACCATGTGCGTAGTATTTGGAATGAAAAAGATGGAAAATGGTATTTTTCTGTTGTTGACATTATAGGTATACTCACTGACAGCCCAAATTCAAATAATTACTGGAAAGTTCTAAAATCTAGGTTAAAGAAAGAAGGAAGTGAGTTGGTTACAAATTGTAACCAACTGAAATTGCAATCGAGTGATGGAAAATATTATAAAACAGATGTGGCTGATACAGAACAAGTATTTCGACTTATTCAATCTGTACCATCACCCAAGGCAGAACCATTTAAACTATGGATTGCAAAAGTAGCTCGAGAGCGGATAGACGAAATAGAAGATCCGGAAATAGGCATCGATCGTTTGATGGAGACCTACCTAAAAAAGGGATACAGCAAGGAATGGGTTAATCAACGCTTAAAGAGTATTGAAGTAAGAAAAGAACTTACGGATGAATGGGATGAACGTGGCGTGAAAAAAGGACAAGAGTATGCAATCCTTACCGATGAAATAACAAAAGCTTGGAGCGGATTTTCAGTAAAAGGATATAAAAAACACAAAGACCTCAAGAAAGAAAGCTTAAGAGATAATATGACCAATTTGGAATTGGTTCTCAATATGCTAGCAGAAGCTACTACTACTGAAATAAGCAAAGAAAAAAAGCCAAAAACATTCGAACAGAATAAAGTAATTGCAAAGCAAGGAGGTACAATCGCAGGCAACACACGTAAAGAAATTGAAGAGAAGACAGGCAAAAAAGTTGTGAGCACTGTTTCTGCTAAAAAATTGTTGAAATCCCAAAAAAGCATAAATGAAAGTGACTTGGAATAATACTTCAGACGACACTTTAAAGTCATAATCCTAAATTGTCCGCCTAGTCAACCTCCGCCAAACGCAACCTCTGTTAATTTTAGCCCGGATAGCAACGGCACCCTTTTTTTTCCTAGCCCCCAAAGGGGGAATTGCTGCTTAAACCTCCTTTGGGGGCTAGGGGGAAAAAGGTATAGTGTATAGCCGGAACGAATTGAGTTAAAATGCTACAAATTTTCAGCTTCGAAAATTTAAAAAATGAATTAAGTGACTGAAATAGCTAGGTAATTCCGTTTTAAAATCAACTATTTTAGTGCATTGCTTTTGAAACAACATTAATTATATTTGCGTTCTATAGAAAATTAACAGAATAACGGCAATGAGAGAAATTCAATACAGAGAGGCACTTCGCGAGGCGATGAACGAGGAAATGCGTAAGGACGACAAGATTTTTTTGATGGGCGAAGAAGTTGCCGAATACAATGGTGCTTACAAGGTTAGTCAAGGAATGTTGGATGAATTTGGTGCAAAACGTGTGATTGATACGCCCATTGCCGAGCTTGGTTTTACAGGTATTGCCATTGGTGCAGCTATGAATGGTTTGCGCCCGATAGTTGAGTTCATGACTTTCAATTTCTCGTTAGTTGCCATAGATCAGATTATAAACGGAGCTGCAAAAATACTTTCTATGAGCGGCGGCCAATTCGGTGCGCCCATCGTTTTTCGTGGCCCAACGGGTAATGCCGGACAATTAGGCGCTCAGCATTCGCAGAATTTTGAAAACTGGTTTGCTAACTGCCCAGGTTTAAAAGTGGTTGTTCCTTCCAATCCGTACGATGCAAAAGGGTTGTTAAAATCTTCCATTATAGACAATAACCCCATTATATTTATGGAGTCGGAACTGATGTATGGCGATAAAGGCGATGTGCCTGCCGAAGAATATTATATAGAAATTGGCAAAGCCAAAGTTGTAAAAGAAGGTACGGATGTTACTTTAGTTTCCTTCGGTAAAATGATGTCGAGAGTGGTGCAACCCGCAGTTGATGCCTTAACCAAAGAGGGCATTAGCGTGGAAGTTATAGATTTGAGAACGGTTAGACCTATCGACTTTGAAGCCGTATTAACATCGGTTAAAAAAACCAACCGATTAGTGGTTGTTGAAGAAGCTTGGCCACTGGCTTCCATTTCGTCTGAGATTGCATTCCATGTACAAAAGAACGCATTTGATTATTTGGATGCACCGGTTTTGCGCATAACCTGTGCAGACGTTCCTTTGCCTTATGCGCCAACTTTAATTGCGGCCAGTTTGCCCAATGCAGAGCGTGTGATTAAAGCAGTTAAGGAAGTTTTGTACGTTAATAAGTAATAGAATTACATTTAATTCATATCAAAAAGCCGATTGATTTTTATCAATCGGCATTTTGCGTTTTAGGTATTGATGATTTAAAATTTAAAAAGTGCATTAACAAAAAAAGCAATCCCGATTGGGGATTGCCTTCCATTATTGGATTAATAAATGGTTTGATTATTTGGGGGTTACTACGCTATTAATAACGTGGATAACTCCATTTTTTTGGTTAACATTTGCTATGGTTACAAAAGCGGTTCCACCATTTTCGTCGGTCAATTTAATTTTTCCCTTAGACATAGTTGCAGTTAATTTATCCCCACTAACGGTTGTAAATTTAGCTTTACCCTTTCCTTTTTTGATGGCTTTCGTAATAGCTAAAGCACTGTACTTACCGGCTAAAACGTGGTAAGTCAAAATCTTAGTTAAGGTAGCTTTGTTTTCTGGCTTCAGTAAAGTTTCTACCGTGCCTGCTGGCAATTTATTAAATGCTGCGTTGGTTGGTGCAAACACTGTAAATGGTCCAGCGCTTTTTAAAGTTTCCACCAATCCTGCGGCTTTTACAGCTGCAACTAATGTGGTATGGTCTTTAGAGTTTACGGCGTTATCTACAATATCTTTTGTAGAATACATGGCTGCACCACCCACCATAGGGTTTTTTTGTGCAAATACTTTCGGTGCAGATGCGATAGCTACTAAGGCAATGGCTGCTAAAATAATTCTTTTCATTTTATTTTTATGTTTGGATTTGAAAGGAACTACGCTTAATAAGTTAAAGCGGTTTTCGTGAAGGAGAAAAAGTTTATAAACGCCTGAAAATCATAGAACTAATTTATTAAAACTTAAAGTTTTCTTCTAAGAACATATCTGCAGCAATACCATCAGCATATAATTTACCGTTGCGGGTAAGGGCAATTGTATCATCCGATCGGGTTATGTAACCCTTATTGATGTAAGAAATAGATTGTTGCTCCAAGTATTGCAGCGCATCTTTGCCAAAATCTGATGAAAATTTATTCAATTCAATTCCCCACATGGTGCGTAAACTGGTCATTATATATTCGTTGGCTCTATTAACAATGGTTAGAAATTCAGTAGTTGTGGGTGTTTCTTTTTTGGCTAATGCCGATAGATAGCGGTTATTATCCGCCACATTCCATTGCCTACTGGTGCCGTTAAAAGAATGCGCTGATGGGCCAATGCCCAAGTAATGTATGCCTTTCCAATAATTTGTATTGTGCTTGGATTGCATCTCCGGAAGGGAAAAATTGGAAATTTCATAATGTTGATAGCCTACTTCACATAAGGTATCCAACATAATATTGAAATGCGCCGCACTTTGCTCTTCATCCATCGGCTCTTGCTTTTTGGTGTTGATAAATGCCGCCAATGCAGTTTTTGGTTCTACCGTTAATGCGTATGACGATAGATCCGCAACCTCAAAATCTGTGGCTTTTTGTAAATTAGTTCTCCACTTTTCCTCGCTCAACAGAGGAAAGCCATAAATCAAATCTATATTGAGGTTGGGGAAGCCGTAATCCTGAGCTCGTTTGATAGCGCTTTCAGATTCGGAAGCCAAGTGTGCCCGGTTCATCCATTTTAAATCATCATCAAAAAAAGATTGTATGCCAATGCTAAATCGGTTGATATCGGTTTGTCTTATTTCCTTTATTTTTTGTGGGAAAAGATCATCAGGATTGGCTTCCAACGTTATTTCGGCATTTTCTGAAACATTATAATTTTCATTAACGGCACCTATAATTCTTGATAAATCGCTTCCCGAAAATAGAGAAGGCGTGCCGCCGCCAAAATAAATGGTTTCTATAGTTTGATTAGCGAGGTAGGTTTTTTGTAATATAATTTCCAATAAAATGGCATCCAACATTTCATCTCGGTATTTTAAATTGGTGCTGAAATGAAAATCGCAGTAATGACAAGCTTTTTTGCAGAAGGGTATGTGTATGTAGATGCCGGCCATTTTATGTTATATGCTTGTGTAAGGTGGAATTAGTGAATTGATTTTTGTATTCGTTCCTTACTCTCCCAGTATTCTGTACAACTCTAAGTTTAAGTAATAGTGTTTACCTTGTAATGTCCTTTGCTCCAAAATCCCCATATCAACCAATTGACTTAAATACTTTTTAGCTGTATTTTCTGCATATAAACGTTGTTCGGTGAAGTATTTAACCCTAGTAAACGGTTGCGTAAAAATTACGTTTACCAAAGATTCTGGTCGGTTTATATCTGTTTCTAAAGTAATTGCCTGCTGAATAGCGTCTTTAGCACTTATAATGTCATTGATTTTTTGGTAAGTGATATTTGCGCTTGCTTCAACAGCTTTTAGCATATATATTATCCATGACTTCCAATCACCACGCTGACTTACTCCCATTAAACCGCTATAGTAATCATCTTTGTGATTCATGATATACCCGCTTAAAAATAAGATTGGGTAGTCTAACAATCCCTTGTTTGTGAGGTAATTAATGTTAAATATCCTTCCGGTTCTGCCATTTCCATCTCGAAATGGATGTATTGCTTCAAACTGAAAATGCCCAATAGCCATTTTTAACAATGAATCAATTTTATGTTCATTATCATCATTCATAAAATTTAGCAAATTAGACAGTTTAGCTTCTATTATACCATTACCTCTTGGCGGAGTATAAGCCGGTTTTCCTGCATTAGGTCCCGATCCACCTTGCCTAATATATACCTGAGCTATTGCTGGACGAATGCCGTCTGTCGTTTGATTTATCTGTTGATAAATCTCTTTAAAGTATTCTTCATCAAATGTATTTTTATCTTTTAAGTAGTTATGACCCTGCCAAAGTGCTTCTCTATATCTCAATATTTCTTTAGCAGCTCCATCGGCTTGTTCGGCACGTTGTTCACTGAATGCCTTATAAAGTTCATCATCTGTTGTAAAGATATTTTCTATCGCACTAGAAGCCTTCGCCTCTTGTAAGCTAATGGAATTAATTAGCATTCCCTGGTTTGGAATCGTAATGCTTCTGCCTTGAAGTCGTCCTAATGCAGCTTTTGCATTTGCTAATTGTTCATATATTTCTATTGTTTTAAATAAATTATCTTCGATTGGAAGGTCGGGCAAATTATTCCAAGGGAGGCTACGGTCGGGATTTATAAGATATGCCATTTAATTTATTTCTAATTCCAACATTAAAACAAGGTACTTTTTAATGTTTACTTGAATTTTGACATCAAATATATCATTAAAAATATAGCAAACATTAAAAATACACACAATTTAATGTTTGCTATTCACTCAACTTCTTCTTACGCCTTTCCTCGCGTTGCTCCTGTCTAATTTGCCGGGCAGTTTTCCCTGAAGAATCTGTTTTTTGTGTCCCCAAAAGTTTCTCAAAAAAACTTGTTTTATTTGCAACCGAATCTTTTGCCTGTTGATTGTAGATATCATAACCTTGTAAATTATCTTCTTCGTCTGATAAAACGCTATCAGGCAAGGCGTAATATTGAGGGGCAATTTGCTTGCGGAGTGATTCTCTTAGTCGAACGCCATAAAACCCGTAAGCGTTGGAATCTGGTTGAGTATAACCTTTTTTCACCATAAGGCGACCAATCAAATTAAAGTATCCATGCAAATGTGATTTTAAAGTACCATCGGGCTGCCAAGCATATAAACCAGCTTTTGGCTTGGGAACAATGCTTGCCAAATAAATAGATTCGCCGAGCGATAAATCTGCTGGAGCTTTTCCGAAATAATACCTACTAGCTTCGCCTATACCATAAATATTTCTTCCCCACTCAATAATGTTCAGGTACACTTCGTACATTCTGGATTTTGGGCTGAGGCGTTGGTTTTCTATCAACCATACAATCAAGATTTCTTCAACCTTTCGGGCAATGGTTTTTTGGCGGCTCAGGAAAACGTTTTTTACCAACTGCATGGATATGGTACTGCCACCACGTTTAAAAGATTTTGCCTTGTAATTAGTGGCAATGGATTGCCGTATAGATTCTTCTACAAAACCTTTGTGCCTGTAAAAAGATGGATCTTCGGAAGTTAGCAGTGCATTTTTAATGTAACTTGAAATATTGCCTAAAGGGGTATAATTTGGGTTTTCCGAAGCTATTTTTATATCTCTAACCGGTTTGCCCTTCTCGTAAGGGGTGTAAATAAATGGCCCATTAATTTTATGGAGATTATTTTTTCCAAAGGCTAAAATCTTGAATCCAGAGACGGGTTCTAAATCTGAATTAAATACCACTCTCATCGGATGTTTTGTATCAAAGTACAAGTTCAAATCGTACTTGAGGTTACCAGCAACTTTTATTCCCTCCAAAGATTGGAACAGGCCTGTGGGAAAGGCATTGAAAATTTCTTGCGCATTTTGTTCATCTGCTTTAAGCTTTAATTCATAAATTTTATGGGGATAAATCGTATATTTTAGATAGGGATGAATGGATGCCTTTCCTAAATAAATTGTGGAAGAACTATCAATGGCAACAAAGTTTTCACCGGCAATCATTTTAACGGCAATGCTACCATCCTTAACAATAACATCTTCGGCGGAGATACGAGAATGGTTGATAAGCAAATTTTTTACGCCCCACGAACCTTCTATCTCTAAGTTGCCTTTGTGCTTTTCAGCACTTTCCATAGCAAATTGCAGGGTATCAAAATTTATTTTTAAGTCATACTTTTCGTTTAGGTACGGAAACTCTACCTTATGTTTATCAGCATACCACTTTATGTCAAATTGCTGGTCGCTAGGTTCTACGGTTCCATCTACGTGCCACACCGCCTCCTTATCATTTAAAAATATGGATGATTGTAACTCGCCGCCTTTAATTGTTGCGTTTGGCACATACAGTTTTATATGGGTAGTATCTTGATCAAAACGTAGGATAAAATTTTTGATATCCATATCATCAGGCACTTTGTCCAAAGCTTGGTTCAATATTTTGTAGCCCAAATCAGCAAGGTTAGCTTTCGTTTTTGTTCTAAGGTTGTCGCTTTTCTTCCTGAACAGGAAATCATAATTGCTGATGCTGTCCTTTTTAACGAGCGTGATTTTGGAATCGTAAATATTCAGTTTGCCAATCTTAATATTGCCAAATATTAAGGGGAAAAGTTTGACGCCTACCGTTACTTGACTTAACCGGGCAAAAGTATCCCGGTTAACCGGAACAATAGAAATGCTGGAAAAATGCACGGTGCTTAAGCCTGAAAATTCTGCTTTCCCAATCTTAACATTTAATTGATACTTGTTTTGTGCGGTAAATACTATCTTGTGAATGGCTGCCTTTAACAAAGATTCCCTTTTCAAGTACAAAATAGTTAGAACTGTTAAAGCTATAGTGGATATGGCAATGGCCGCTATTAATAAAATACTTTTAAACCTTTTGTTGATAGGCATTTTGGGGACAGCATTTTTAATTCAATATTTAACACCTCAATCTCATAAATATTATCAGACACGGGAACAAAGATTAAACAATACTATTAATAATTAACGGTTTTTGTAGTTTTGAATTTAAAAAATTAGATGTTTAGCAACGAGCAAATATTATCCGCATTAAAAAATGTGGAAGATCCGGATTTAAAAAAGGATTTGGTGACCTTGGGGATGATCGAAGATTTAAAAATCAACGGTAATCAAATCAGTTTTTCAGTAGTGTTAACCACACCGGCCTGCCCTATGAAAGCAATGTTGGAAAACGCTTGTCGCAACGCCATTAAACATTTCGTGAGTGCCGATGCTGAGATTTCCATAAATATGACCAGCCGCGTTACTACACCACCACAGCAATTAAGCAGCAACATTAAAAATATTATTGCCGTAGCATCTGGCAAGGGCGGAGTGGGGAAATCTACCGTGGCAGCTAATTTGGCTTTAGGTCTAAGTTTAAATGGAGCCAAAGTAGGGTTGATAGATGCAGATATCTACGGCCCATCTATACCCATTATGTTTGATTTGGTAGGTGCCAGACCACAATCTTCGGAAATAAATGGCAAAACCAAGATTACTCCCATAGAAAAATACGGCATCAAGCTATTATCGATGGGGTTTTTTACCGACCCAAACCAACCAGTTCCTTGGCGTGGACCAATGGTTTCAACCGCAGTTAAACAATTATTTAACGATGCAGATTGGGGCGAATTGGATTACCTCATTGTAGATCTGCCGCCCGGAACCGGAGACATACACATCACCGTTACCCAAAGTTTCCCTATTGCTGGGGCAGTTATAGTTACCACTCCCCAAAACGTGGCTATGGCCGATACCAAAAAAGGTATAGGTATGTTTTTGATGGAGGCTATCAACGTTCCTATTTTGGGCATCATAGAAAATATGTCATATTTTACACCTGCCGAATTGCCCAACAATAAATACTATATTTTTGGTAAAAATGGTGGACAAGAATTGGCAGCGCAATACCAAGTTCCCTTTTTGGGCGAGATACCCTTGGTACAAGGCATCAGTGAAGCTGGTGACAATGGAGAACCAGTAATATTGCAGAAAAACAGCTTAATGTCGGCAGCCTTTATGGATCTAGCTCAAAAAGTTGCGCAACAAGTAGCCATCAGAAATGCTGGTGCTGCAAAAGAGGGTTAACAAATTCATTAATTCTATATTTTAAAATATGAGTTATGACAACCTTAGAAATAAAAGCGGATACATTTTAAAGAATTGACACTTTAGGTAGAAATAAACTTTATGAAATTAAAGGGTATTCAGAAAGCATACAACAAACTGACATAGAGCTAAAGGATTGGTTGGAGCTATTGGAAGAACAGAAAACAAGATTAAAAGGAAGCATTGTACAATTAGATTCGTATAAATCTACCGTTCATCAAAGCGTGACCAAAGAATTGGGAAATAAGTTGAATAATGTCTAAACCAATTGTTTGTCAAATAATTCAAAGTAAGACATTTTACTTATATTGGACTATCCAATATAGACTTATCTTCTCTTTACATTAATAAACGTTATTTTTGATTTTTGAAACAATAAATATGAAATTTGGAGAAACTTTAAAAGCAGAGGTTGAGAAAGCTTTAGATACTATTAGACCTTACCTTGAAAAAGATGGCGGCAATGTATCTGTTGAGGAAATAACTGCGGATAATGTAGTTATCCTGAAACTATTAGGTTCTTGCGAATCTTGCCCTATGAGCATTATGACTTTAAAGGCGGGTATAGAACAAGCCATTATGAAAGCAGTGCCAGAGATAACTAAGGTGGAAGCTTTAAATTTAACCGCTATTGATGACCCTAACGCAGTATTGCCAGAACAATTGAGGTAGTACCTTTTAAAATTAATAACATAAATAAAGCCTTGCCGTTAAGTTGGTAAGGTTTTTATGCTTAACCTATTTAACCATTGATGGTTCAAAAGCTTATTGTATTTAAAATTTAAAGTAACTTATGTTGAAGTATTTACTTATCGGGTTTTTGTTAATTGCATTTTCATCCGCTTTTTCACAACAAGCAGCGAAAAATGTGGTGCAATTTTCGGGCGTAATATATGATGCCGACAGCAATGTTGTTGTACCGTACGTAAATATCAAAAATCGCAATCAAAGTTACAGTGCAAATTATAAGGGGTATTTTTCTTTTGTTTGCCAAGAAGGCGATAGTTTGGTTTTTACTTCGGTAGGTTACAAAAAAACAGAGATTATTATTCCACATAATCTAAAAGAGCGGAAATTTACTGCCATCATTAAACTAAAATCGGACAATATCATGTTGCCGATGGTTAGGGTTTTCCCATGGGCGAGCACAGATGAGTTCAAAAAAGACTTTTTGACGATGAAATTTGCAGATGATGACTTAGAACTTGCCCGAAAAAACCTATCCAGCGAAAGCTTACGTACTCTGGTAGCTTCGTTGCCACGCGATGGTGGCGAAAACAACGGACTTAGTTTCAATAATAATCATAATGCCCTTTTAAACAAAACCGGCGTACAGGTTAACCCGTTGTTAAATCCATTTGCTTGGGGAGCACTGATAAACCAGATAACAGAAGGCAGTAAGAGCAGGAAAAAGAAATGAGATAATGTTTCATGATGTATAAATTTTCTAAGCACTGTAATGAACAAATTGCTAGAAGGAATATAAGCCAAGAGTTAGTATTAAGGGTCATATATAATACTACCCGGACTTACAAGGAGGAAGCAGTAACAGTATATGAATCTTTAGTTAATGAAAATGAAAAAGTATATTTGTGTAGAGTTTTTGTGAACGAAGAAAAAATACCTCCCCTAATAATTACAGCTTACAAAACCAGTAAACTCAATAAATATGAAAATAAAATACGACAAACAAACTGATGTATTGTATATTCAATTGAATACAAATGCGATTGTTGAAAGCGGTGAAGATAATAAAGGCGTTATATTAGATTATGATAATGAAAATAATGTGGTTGGTATTGAAATATTGAATGCATCTTTAAAACTGCCCCAACCTAATATCGTGGAGTACGAAATGATATAAAAAAAGCTGTCCCGTTTTCACGAGGCAGCTTCTTAATCAACAAAAAACTTAATCTTAAATCAAGCTCACACTTCTGTTTACAAATTCCGTTAAATCTGCACCGGTTAACATTCCTTGCGAAAGCAATGCTAAATCGAAAGATTGTTTGGCCAATTGAATTTGCTCGGTTTCATCGGTTGAGTTGGCTATTCGTGTAATCAATTTATGGTTTCCGTTGATGGCCACTTTATAACTATCGGGCATATTGCCATAAAAACTCATTCCACCGCCCATTGCTGCCATATCTTTCATGCGTCGCATAAACTCGTCCATGGTAACCGTAACTGGAAACTCTTCTGGATTAAGTGCATCAATCTCTACCTGATAAACTGGCTTATTAATAGCTTTTTCGAAAATCTCTTTCACCTTTTTAGTTTGGTCTTCGCTTAACACGTGCTCCATTTTCTCGCCTTTATCAATCAGTTTATCGGCCACGGCAGAATCAACCCTTTTCATTTGAGTTTTATCCAACTTTTGTTCTAACTGACTAACGAAATGATTATCAATTGGAGAATCCATCAACAATACATCGTAATCTTTCTTTTGTGCCGATTGTATGAAAGCATCCTGTTTGGCAGGATCTATCGTATACAAATAAACCACGTTGCCATCTTTATCAGTTTGCGCAGTTTCAACCTTTGTGCGGTATTCATCCAAAGTAAAATACTCTTTGTTGGTATTGGTTAACAAAGCAAAGTCCTTGGCCTTATCATAGAATTTTTCTTCGCTTACCATTCCGTATTTAACAAACAGACCGATGTCTTCCCATTTAGATTCATAAGCTTTACGGTCTTTCTTAAACAATTCACCTAATTTTTCACCTACTTTTTTGGTGATATAGCTGTTGATTTTTTTCACATTTCCATCAGCTTGCAAAAAGCTTCTCGATACGTTTAAAGGAATATCAGGTGAATCTATCACGCCATGCAGCATCATCAAAAATTCTGGAACAATATCCTTAACTTCATCGGTAATGAAAACCTGACGGCTGTATAATTTAATTTTGTTGCGCTGAATTTCAAAATCCTTTTTCAGTTTAGGGAAATACAATACTCCCGTAAGGTTAAAAGGATAATCAACGTTTAAGTGAATCCAAAAAAGTGGATCTTCAGAGTATGGGTATAATTCTTTATAGAAATCCAGATAATCCTGATCAATCAAATCGGCAGGAGCTTTTGTCCAGATGGGTGTACCCGCATTAATAATGTTATCCACTTCCACGGAAGTGTATTTCGGCTTTCCTTCTTCATCTTCGCCGTCGGGCAAACTATCTGTTTTGGTACCAAACTTTACGGGAACAGGGATAAATTTGAAATATTTCTCTAGAATGGTTTCTAGTTTGTTTTTATCCAAAAATTCTTCCGATTCGGCATTAATGTGTAAAGTTATATCTGTTCCACGGGCGGTACGCGAGCCCTCTGTAATTTCGAAACTGGTACTTCCATCGCAAATCCAACGGGCAGGTTCTGCACCATCTTGGTACGATAAGGTATTGATTTCTACATTATCCGAAACCATAAAGGCAGAGTAGAAGCCCAAACCAAATTTGCCGATGATTTCATTGGCATCCTTGGCGTCCTTAAATTTTTCAACAAATTCTGTTGCGCCAGAGAAAGCAATCTGATTAATATATTTTTTGATTTCTTCGGCTGTCATACCCAAACCATTGTCTGAAACGGTAATTGTTTTTTTCTCAGCATCAAAAGCAACCTCAACTTGTAGATTCTTCATTTCGCCAGCGTATTGGCCTAAAGAAGACAGTCTTTTTATTTTTTGAGTGGCATCAACTGCGTTGGATACCAACTCCCTCAAAAAAATCTCGTTGTCAGAGTATAAAAACTTTTTAATAATTGGGAAAATGTTTTCGGTGTGGATAGATATGGTTCCTTTTTCCTGCGTCATATATTTTTGATTAAATAAATATTTTAGGTTACGCAAGCCAAACTACAATGCTTGTTCCAAAGGATTATAAATGCCAGTTTGACAGACTATATAGGATTTTTGTAATTTTTTGTCGCTTATAAACTAAAATTTACAGAAAAGAGTTTTATTTGCAATCTTAACACGGTTTAATAATTTTAATCTAAATGTTTATTTTTTTAGTATGATTTAGACGTTTTAACACGCTTTACACTTTATCTTTTCCCCCCTAACCCCCAAAGGGGTATGCGAATAAATTCCCCCTTTGGGGTTAGGGGGGAAAAAGGATGCCGTTACAATCGTTAACGCTCCGAAACGCTAGAATAAACTTTGTTTAAATACATAAATTAAAATAACTAATCTTAAATAAATAAAACATAAACCCGATGTGTGGGTTTAACCAAAAACCTTTTCTTATACAATATGTACATTCTTTTATTTTTCTTGGCTCACTGGTTTCTTTCCTTATTTTCCCAAACCTTTTTTCTACACCGCTACGCATCGCATAAGATGTTTTCTTTAACCAAGTTTTGGGAAAAGTTTTTTTACACTTTAACGTACGTTTCGCAGGGTTCATCTTACCTGAATCCAAAAGCGTATGCCATTATGCACCGCATGCACCATGCATTTAGCGATACCGAAAAAGACCCACATTCGCCGCATTTTTTTGAGGACGTATTTCAGATGATGTGGAATACCCGTGGTATGTATGTTGGTTTCGAACGTGGAACCGTTCAGCCAGAAAAAGAATTTGCGGGCAATTATCCTATTTGGGACAGTATGGACAAGTTTGCTACTTCTTACTTTTCTCGATTAGCTTTTGGTGCAGGTTATATTGCTTTTTACGTTGCTTTTGCCACACATTGGTGGATGTTTTTATTATTGCCCATCCATTTTATTATGGGGCCTTTACACGGTGCAATTGTAAATTGGTGTGGACATAAATATGGCTATTCAAATCACGATAACGACGATCATAGTAAAAATTCTTTACCATGGGATTTTCTGATGATGGGTGAATTATTTCAAAATAACCATCACAAAAAGCCAAATAGTCCTAAATTTTCTTCACATTGGTGGGAATTCGACCCTACTTATCCAGTGATGAAGGTTTTACATTGGATGCGAATTATCAGAATTAGAAAGGTTTAAAAAATGGGAAATGGGTTGGGCGTCAAATGATTAATGCATTAAAAATTGTTTTCTCTCTCCTTTTAGTTTGGGTAACATATGTTGTGATTAGTACAAGCTTGGAAAGTTCGCTTTTAGAGCAGTGGGACTTTTTAGTCGCAATCCCTTGGATGCGCGCCACACTGTGGGATTTTTATGCCAATATTTTTATTATCACTTTGTGGATGTTTTATAAAGAAAAATCTATCTTTCTTAAAATCATTTGGTTAATTTTATTCGTATGTTTAGGTAGCATTGCCACTTGTGCTTATGTGTTGATTAAACTATTCAAACTTAAGGCTGGTGAAGGTGTAGA
>ENA-OFCE01000583-OFCE01000583.1-metagenomes-genome-assembly--contig:-NODE-583-length-23342-cov-11.364409_pt1 | contig 23342 bp, 18 predicted proteins | sample MGYA00153388_OFCE01 | MGnify analysis MGYA00153388
AAAGTCAGAGGTAGTGGATTTTCCTTAGATTGGGATTATAACTATCAAGCTTTATCAAAAGATCTCAAAGCAGCTCAATCTTTCATATCAGCTTTGAAATTAGATGGCAAAGCTATTGTTTCCGATCGAGAGGTTCAAACAGCTCAACTTGCCCTAGCTAACAAAGAAATCGCACCATACTTAAAGTTAGTCGATAAGCTAAGGAATAATAGCGATAGCTTGCTGGCAACACGCATCCAAGCATTCGCCGTCAAAGAAAAAGAGTTAGAGCTACGTCGTCAAAAAATAGATGGAAAGTGGAAAGCACACGATGCAAAAGTTAAGATTCATAACGCACGAGTAGCTGCTAATCAGACTAAAACTATTTCGCCAGATGAACTAAACAAACTCAACCAAGAAGCTGCTCTCTTAAATCGAGAGATGAAAGAAAATAAGGGTAGTAATAACCCGATCGATAAAGCACTAAAAGAAATAGATGCTGAGCTGGGAAATTATAACAAGACCATAGTTAACTTAAAGAAAATACTTCAAAGCGATAGTTTACATGGATTTCAATTTGCTCGATATGACGGAGATTTACAAGGCACAGAAGTAGGAATGACTCTGTTTTATACAGACTTAATTGCTAAGTTATGGTCGTTCAATTATTCAAATACTACTCCTCAGCAAAAAATTAAAGATTTCTATCCACGAACCCAAGTAGCTTCAAAAATATCATCTATTTATAAGGATGAATCTCTAAAAAATGATTCTACTCGACTCTGGTTTGGGACTCAAGACAAAGGATTTCAAGCTGCTGATAATGGCGCAAGCTTACTCTTTGCTCATAAAGCTACCCAGATTTATTCTAAATCTGCTAATTCGCTCGATCCCAAGCAAGAAACGATCGCCACGCCAGATTCAGTAGCATTTCTGGGCTGGTGGGACAACCATTATGCAGAGGTAGCGCGTTACGAGCCTCAATATGAAAAGCTCAATCAAATCATGAAATGGAGTCTCTTAATTGGTTGGCTCAATCAAAAAACACAAGACAATACTTTAGACTTCTTAAATTCAGTAAATGTCAAACATGACTACTGGTTTCCTGATTGGGCACAAGCTCACAAACAACAGCTAAAGTTTCAATTCTGGGATAGTAAATCTCAGTGCAATAAATTTAAGATTGATGGACAAGAGCCAGTTTGTTTTTACAAACGTGGTTATCAAGGGCATTCTACTGAAACATTGCCGCTGTTGCGCTCTAAAAGTTTCAAATCATTCGGTCAAAATGCTGGGTATCTTTATGGCGGCGTTTCATTGGCTGATAAATACTTGCTTCAGCAACGTTTACCATTACCAAAGTCTGCTGAGATTACTCAACCTGGCTTACGCAGTTATATTGACTATAAAGTTGGGTTTAAAAAAATTGAAAATAATGGATTTTCCTTTCAAGACTATAAGGGGACAACTTATAAGATTACTAAAAGTAGTTCACCTAAAGTCACAGCAACTAATGCAATTAAAGCTGGAGAGGGAATTAAGTTACGTAGTCCAGTGGTTGAAGTAGCCAATCTTGAATTCACTAACAATATTTCCCGTACAGACGGTGGAATTAAGATTAGCACAACAGCCGATGGTATTCCGGTAGGAGATTTTAGTACTAAGAAAACTACCAATGGTTTTAGTGTAGGTTTTAAGAGTCGAGATCTGGATGCCGGACAATCAATTGCACTCGCTTTTAGCAAAGCAGATGGAGCTGAAGGACTATTAGCCAAACACCCTGATATTTCGTCAGCTTATACGGATGGAAAAGCTTTTTACATTGAAACCACCAACTCTAGTCGAGTCTTAAAATTGACTCCAGATGTAGGTGGTGGCGGTAAAGGTGGTGGCGGTAAAGGTGGTGGCGGTACTGGCGGCGGTGGCGGTACACCTCCTGAAGATCCTTGGGATTCGCGGGTAGGCGGTGCTGGTGAATCTAATCGTAACTATAAATTGGGATGGGAAGAGAAGAAAGATGGTTATAAATCAGGCAAAACTAAAATTGTCGATCGTTCGAGCAAAACTATCGATCCCCCGATTACCAGCAAGTTAAAAGAGCTAGATTTGAAACTCAAACAGAACGATCCAGTTGTAATCGCACTGATTGCAGATGATATCGCGAGAAATGGTCGCTCTCCATCGATAGTCTTACGCCAAGCGGTCGCTCATGTACAACATGGCAATCTAAAAATTCGCTCTCTAACATTTGAGCCATCAGGAGCAGGCTCAAAGTGGATTGAAAAGCCAGGTGATTTTCTCAGTGAAATCGGCGGAATCTTAGATGGCAAAACTAAATTCAAACGAATTAAAAAAGACGACGCATTTATTTATGTCCAAGATGCTCCAGGATTAAATAATATCGACTGGAATCAACCAATTGAAGCAACTTTTGGATCTTCCTCCAGCAAAAAACGAGTTTATCAAGTTGGTGGCGGCGGTAATGGTAATGGTAATGGTAAGGGTGTTGGCTTAGGTGATTTTGGCTACGAGCAAAACCCCAACTCAGTTCCTACTAGTGAATATCAAAGTCATAAAGGTTCATTCAATCAATCTTCAATCCCATTCTGGGTAGGAAGTTCGGAGGATAAATGTGAAGACGGGGTAATCAAAAATGATAAATGTATGAAAGTTTATATCGTAATTGAGGCACCTGCATCGGCACAACCGATCGAATCTGGCAATCCTCGATAATTTAAGGGATCTTTCTGAGATGTGGGAGGTATTCAAGCTAATTAATAGTGTTTTACTATAAAGTTAGCTGAGATACTTCCCATCTGCCATCAACAGTAGCTTAACTTTAAAGGTGTAATTCTGATGGTTTTTAGAAATATCGAGCAAATCGAGGCAGCATGGGAAGTAGCAGAGCAACAAAGAGGTAAAGGTGACTTCCTTGGGTCATACAATAGCTATCTTCAGATTCTCTTAACCCTAGTCGAGCAAGGTTTACCCCAGTGGAGTCATCATGCTTGTGCCGGAATTATTCTGGCGGCGGCTGACTTATCATCATTAATCGGTGATGTTGAAACAGCCAATAATTTACTTGAAAAGCTAGTTTACTTTTATCGATTAACAGAAAATTACCCCTTCGCTTGTTTTACCCAAATTAAACGCATTCACTTAGAACTAGATTGTGGTAATTTTCGGCGAGTGCATGAGTTGTTAAAATCTCTCGAACTCCAATTTGGTAGTATTGAGGATATCGATATCTCGCCATCTGGATTAATTCAATGGGAAGCTGCTTGCTTGTGGGAAAATGCCAATCCAAACGATCGATCTGTCTTATTTGCTCATCTCTATCTGGCAATGGGCAGATTATTAGCGGCACTCGGACAGTACCAGGATGCTCTAGTCACTCTAGAGCGAGGTCTATGGCATACTAGCGCAGAAACACCATCCTTAGCACGGCAAATTAGTTTACCCTTTCACTTTAGTATTGCTAGTGCCTATTTAGAGCAAGGAGAATTAGACAAAGCCCTGGCAAAACTCGCCACACTCCGAACTGCTTTCGATCCCAATCTAGAACCAGAATTGCAGGTTCGCTGGTTGGAACTCATCGGTAAAATATGTCTACTCCGAGGTGAATTAGGAGAAGCTCTCAACCGATTTCAGCAAATTCGAGAAATCTGTCGAAAACTTGGTTTAACTAAGGTAGTCTGGAAATCGACACTCAATTTAGCTCAGGTTTTAATTTCGCTCAATCAAACCAGTTTAGCTAAGGATTATCTCAATGAAGTTTTAGTAGAGGCAGCGGCTCAACAAGATTCAGAACTTAAAATCAGACTCAATTTATTACTTCAATTGGCCGATCTTAGAGGTCAAGCTCTCGTTAGTGATATTTCTGGTGGTATTTCTGGCTCGGAAATGCGTTCTCAGATAACAAATGGATCTCAAGCGCAAGTTGAAGATCGATCGCAAGATATCGATCTTAACTTTTCCTTTCAACCATCCAACTATCTAGCTCTTTTTGACATGCGCGTGCTACAATTTTACTCATTATTGAGTATCGATCTGAAACAAGCCAATCAGTCACTCAGTGCGATTCAGTCAACTTTTGAGTTGCAACTAGAACCGCGCCAGGGTTCTGATTCTCAGTTAATCCAAGTAATAATCAAAATATTACTTGGAACTCTAGCCTATTATCAGGGCGTTGAATATGAGGAACTCAATCGGATTGAGTGGGCGGTATCGATTTTAGATGGAGTACGCCCCGATTTAAACCGGATGGGCTTAAAACCAGAGCTATTTCAAGTTCAAAGAATTTTAGGCTGGTGTTGGGGCAGATTAGGAAAGGAAGATCTCCGAGTAGCAATCATTGAATCAAATAATACTCTACTAGAACAATTGGCTGCATCATTCACTCCAGAGGCTCGTACTATCTATTTACTTAACAAATGGAGTGCTAGTGAGGAATATCTGGCTGGTAAAATTAATAACATCAATAAAAAATCCGCTTCATTGAAATCTTTAACAGGATGGCGAGCGATTTTATTCAATCCTCATATACAATTACAATCGATCCAGCAATTAGATGAATTATTACTATATATCGATCGATATAAAGATGTTATAGCCAAGCAAAATACCCAAAATCAAACTGAGCCTGTCGTCGATAAATCATCATTATATTCTGCTTGGAAACGAATTTTTACTCATCCACGCGATCGAATTACTTTGAGCTTTTTAGTCTTGCCAGACCGAATTTTAATCGTGCGAATTGGCTGGCTATTGTTCGATTATCAAATTGTCTCGACTACTCGATTAGAATTGCGTAACTTAGTTCAGGGGTGGCATGGTAAAATTCAGGGATATAGTCGAGATTTGATAGTTAATGATTTAGGCAATATAGTAGAAGAAGATCGACAAATATTAGAGAATCGAAGAATATCTCAGGAGCTTAGTCAACTTCTCAAAATTGACTTGCTACTAACAGACTTGCCCAAAAGAATTAAGTGCATATCGATCGTGCCTGATGATATTTTACATGGCTTTCCCTTTGCAATTATTCCCCACAAAGGTAAGTATCTTATAAAAGAATATGCAATTTCGATTGCTTACGAATCACAGTATCGAACTAGACCGAAACCTTCTTCGTCCAAAATACAATCGCTATTAGTCGGTATATCTAAAGGTATACCACCACTAGACAATGTTAAATCTGAAATAGAAAAGGCAACAAACTGGATGAAACGATATCAGCTCAATCCGTTGCCTCTGACCGATGTTGATACTAATATTGACAAACAAACTGTCATTAATAATTTATCTCAAGCGACCTTTTTTCATATTGCTTGTCATGGATTTTTCAATCATAGTCAACCCGATCTTTCCGGTTTTATTCTAGCTTCTAATCCCAACCAACCAGACGAAATTCTGAGCTTGAGAGAATTATTAGCTCTCAAGTTGGAAAAGTTGGTTCATGCCACATTATCTTCATGTTGGTCGGCGGATCATTTTGTGTTGCCAGGGCGGTGGATCGTTAGTTTACCAGAAACACTTTGGCGCGCTGGTACGGGAAGTATTCTTGGTTGTCTATGGACAGTAGATGACAAGGTAGCGGAATCTTTTATGACTCATTTTTACGAGTATTTAGAAGAATATCCTAGAGATAAAGCTCTCCAACTGACTCAACAAAAATTTCTAGATCGGGAATTCTCGATTTCCACATTTCAAGGAAATCTCAGCAACCCAATCTATTGGGCTGGATTTACCCTCTATGGTAACTATAAAAAGTTAGATTTAGTTAGTGTTAAACGACTGAGATATGAATGATGCTTAGGGATTCACGTCTCTAGAACATATCAGGGAGAGGATTCTAGCTTTAACGCTTTCTTCACTTAAACTAAATCAGCCAATTTACTAGAAACGGCATTATCAGAATCAACATCTACTGACTCTATGATCGCAGATTTCTTGCCCCCATTGCGATCGCTCGACGATCTTGTTTCGATCTGAAGTACCTATAATTGTAACTATGGGTATCTCATTCGCCAGATCGATCGAATTGCGCTCGCACCTCGCCGAGCCAGACCGAAGGAGATTGTCCCAAACACGGCTCACTAGTGCAATATATAATTGAAATGCTAGAAGCTACTAGGATCGATAAACAGATGGGAGAAAGTAAAGATGCAATCATTAGAAACTCAACCATTTTTACTAGATACTCATAGCATCATTCTTCGCATCACCCATGAAGAGTTCGAGAAGCTGTGTCTTGATAACCCAGATCTGCGACTGGAGCTAATGGCAAATGGAGAATTGATTGTAATGGCACCAGCAGGTTGGGAAAGTTCGGAGAAAAACGGAGATTTATTTGGGGAGGTTTGGACATGGAATCGCCAAACTAAGATTGGTCGAGCTTTTGATTCGTCTGGGGGCTTTACACTCCCAAATGGAGCTGTCCGATCTCCCGATGTGACCTGGATTGAGAAGTCTAAACTGGTAGATGTTCCTGCTGGCGTTAAATTTCCAGGAGTAGTGCCCGATTTTGTCATCGAGTTGCGATCTGATACAGATAGAATGCCCAAGTTGCGAGAAAAAATGGAGGAGTACCGAGCGTCGGGGGTACGCCTGGGGTGGTTGATAGATCCACAAAAGCCGCAAGTTGAGATTTACCGTCTGGGGAGGGAGGTAGAGGTGTTGGAAGCTCCCACTACTTTGAGCGGCGAGGATGTGCTGCCTGGTTTTGTCTTGAATTTGCGATCGATATTTTGATAACAGTGCCGTTCGCCAGCAGTTTCGGTCTCAAAATAGTTCTCTATCAACGATCTTTTAAGATTGAAATTATATTATAACGATAAAATTCAACTGTCATGCAATCATTACATTTAGCTATTTTCTGATGAACGAAAGTGAGAAGATCGAGCGAATTAATCAACTTTACTCAAAAGCGGCGCAACAGGAGCGACGAAAATTATCCTCGAAAGACATAGAGTCATTACTCCCGATTGAGAATATAGATGAACTTAAACAAATCAAAGACAGATATGGTAACGAACGTATCTTCACTATCTTGATATTTAAAACCTTAGTAATCGATGAGAACCATTTTAATTTACAAAATTATGAAGCTTTTAAAAGATTAGAATTGGAAAGAGCAATTTGGATGGAGATTGAAGAATATTTCCAGAGTCTTTCTTCCTATAAAGACGGTTTTATCGATGGCAATATTGATATAAATAAACATGTGACCCAGATGATCTCTCAAATCCAATCGGAAGGGGAAAGTAAGTCATTTAATTTCAAACAAAGGATCGAATATCTACATTCAGTCACCAAAATGTTGCTGGATAATTATGGTGAAAGCATTAAACTCTCACTGAGAGTTACCGTCGAAGGGAAAATCATCGATCTGTTTGTTCGGGTACAAAGTAAACGAGCATTTGCTTTAATGGTAAGATCGTATGAAGATACTTTTGTTAGTTGGCATCTAGACAAAAAAGATTTCTACGTGACTTCTAAACGCAGAAAAGGCACTGATAAATGGAATTCGCTGTCTAAAGCAATCGTTCAATTAAAGTCAGTATTTGCACTAAAAAAAGAGAAAAATCCCGTCTTGGGAGTGACCAAAGCCGAGCGAACTGCACCGATTATTCGGGCGATCGTTTTAGCCGAAGGTACTGAAATCGATAAAAACCGCAACGCACCTGAGTTGTGGGTTGAATTTGGCAAAGCACCCGCCCTGAGAATAGTCACAGATACGCTGACTTACATAGTTGAGCAGCGATACTTGGTAGATTTTTTGACTTCGCGAGATAATTAAGTAGATCTAAAAGCCCAAAAGGGGGAATAATAAAAGGTAGCCCAGATGTGACAAAACCTCCGGCGGAAAGCTAGAGGTCATGAGACAGGGTGAATAACCGTCATTTACAGGAGCCACCGCTCTTACTCCCAACCGCCGCCTTCATCAAAAAGGGCGGAACAACAAATAATGCTTTTCGCAGAGCATTACCAGTGTACCCCCGTATAGGGTGCCGTGCAACGTTTTTACTCTCTGACTCAGCCATTTCAAGCAGAGAGTAAACGGGACAAAGGGTAGAGCGATTTAAAAAATCGCATGAACAACCAAAACCCCACCAAGACTAATTACATCAATCTCAACGACTACGACCTACCCCGCTACCAGAAAGGGGGTAAATCTAGAAAGAATTGCTATCATTGTCCCGTTTGTAGCGGTAAGCTTGAGATTAACCCAAGGAATGGTGAAATTTTTACTTGCTTTAGTGGTGGCTGTGCCCGTGCAGACATCAGAAAGGCAGTATTAGCTCTTGCTGGAGACAATACCCCTAATTCAGAATGGGAAGCCACTAGAGCGGCTAGAACAGCCAAATCCGAAGAAAAGCTAGAAGCTGAGAAAGCTAGAGTCGCCAGCCTGAAGAATTCGGATGAACGACATAAGGACTGGCTCGGTATCGTGGGTGGTAGTTTCCTGAGTGAGCAACATTTCCAGGACATGCTAGAGCGGGGCTACGCACCAGAGTTAATCGATCTGTCCAAGGCGAGATCCTCATCCCGACACGGTGGGGGGCGAATCATCCCCGTCACTGACTATTTAGGTCGGATGGTTGGTGGACAGGTCATCGCAGGCAGCGGTAAGCCCTGGTATGGCACCAGTGGCACAAATCATTTACGAGAAACAGGAGAGATCCCATTAACTGTCATCTATCCCGCAAATCCCAGACAGGAGCGACAAAAAAATCAAGCTGGAGAGATAATCAAGACAATTGGTTATATTGCTTATACAGAGAGTACTGGAGACAAACCATTTTTATGTGCCCACCAAAGATCTTATGTAACAATTGGCTCATCTATTACTGGTTCTCAACCCAAAGATTTAAAACGGTCGGTTGAATACATTAAACAGAAATATGGCTGGGATGAAGTCCATCATATTTTGATGGCTGATGGTGGTTCGCTATCCAACAATGGGGTGATGATTAACTATCGCCAACTTAAAGAGCAAATAGCAGCTCTTGGCGGTGAGTTACAAGTAGGCTGGTGGGGACAATACACTAAATCTATTGGAGATATCGATGAAATTAGTCAAGATACTCCACTTCGATATATTCCCTTCGACCGCTTTGAGAAATTTGGCGAAGACCGTAAACTTTATGATGAATTATCACAGCTAACTATTAAGCCAACAACAGTCATAAATCAACGATTCTTACCAGCTATTACTCCCAAGCCGAGTACAATTACATTCATTAACAGTCCTTGTGCTACTGGTAAAACTGAACAGTTAAAACCCGCAATTGATGCGTGGCTATCCATCTATCCAAATGCTAAAGTTATCGATATCGTCCATCTCAACGCCATTAAAGATGGACACCAGCAACGATTAGGTATCTTCGATTACCGAGTTGGTTATGGACAAAACGACGAAGCGATTAATGGACTATCTAAGATCTCAATTTGTCTTGATAGTTTACTGAGATTACAGCTAGAAAACATCCCACCTAACTCTCTATTAATATTAGATGAGATGGAAGCGATATTGAAACATGCAGCTCAGGGTCAGACTTTGGGGAGTAATGCACCTGCGCTACAAGCACATCTGACTGCTATTCTCGACAGGGTTGTAATAACGGGTGGTGCAGTAATTGGACTGGAAGATAGCCTGACAAATTTATCAGTTCAGGGTCTACTCGATCTAACTGGTAATCGATATAAGTATGAGTTGATTAAAAATGAGTATCAACCTTACAAATGGGAAGTGGCAATCGGTAATGGCAATAATGCTAATTTCTTAACAACCCTATTATCGCGGTTAAAGGCTGGTGAGAATATATTCGCACCAAACTCTTCTCAAAATTTTGGAGAAGCAGTAGAGAAATTAGTACTTAAATATTTGCCAGAATTAGCAGAAAAAATCTACCGAATTGATGCCAAAACATCCCCAGACTTACAAGCTCTACTCGCTAATCCTAACAAATGGTTAGCAGAACGAGATGTCCGTTTATTAATTGGATCGCCAACCATTCAAAGTTCATTTAACAGCTCTAACCAGGGACAATTTGACAGGGTGATGGCGCGGTTTGCCAACTTGGATACTCGCGCTCAAGTCCAGATGTTGCATCGAGATCGATCTGATGTCCCACGGGATATTCAAATCCTCAAACAGGGTGCAGAAGTTAATAACAGAAAGAATGCTAAAACCCTGTTAAAATCGCGGGAATTAATCGCAAATCGGACTAGCCTGATGGCTGGTCACGGGCGAATTACCAACAACCGGATTGGAGATGTTTGGAATCGATTAGATGCTGAATTTTCAGCTCGTGCGGCATTATCTGCTGCATATTTAGAGGATTACTTACGCTGCGATCTAGCCGAACGGGGACATATAATTAGTCCTGCGAATTGGCAACCGTCCGAGGAATTTATTGGGGTAGCTGAAGAATTCAAGCAGATTCGCCAAGACATTAAGGTAGAAGAAAATCGAATCCTGTTTGCGGCTGATGGGCACGCACTGACGCTAGTTCAGGCAACCTCGATCCTTCACAGTAGCGGGGTACGATTCGATCTTCGCCAACAAGCTAAAAAGACGCTACTCCATCACGATCTCCCAGGGGTAGAATTCACTGAAGAGTTTTTGATGGCGGCAATTACTGAGGGTCGCGGGGCTTACCTGAATCAATGCAAACTCGGATTCTTCTTAAATCAACCAGTTTTAGCTAAATACCTGGATCGGGAACGATTTACGGGTCAGCTCGCTCAACCACACATTATGTTTAGTCAGGTACCTAAGTTGTCGCAGAAGATCGATCTATTTACACCAATCCTACCCCACCTCGAAGATCTCGTTAGCGGACGAGAATTTAAAGAGGGCGATCCGGCATTACTGGCAATCCAAGCGGAGGCTCTCAAACAGCAATATTGGATGCAGAAATTATTTCAACTAGACATTAAGCCCGAACAACCTGGCTCAACGGGCAGACAGACACATACTGAGGTTGCTACCACCAACAAAATACTCAGAAAGTTAGGGTACACGGTTAAAAAGGTCAGGGCAGAAGGTGTTAGAGGCGCACAGGTGAGAGTTTACGCTGTCACTAATGCTGATTGTCAGCATCGCCAGACCATTTGTGAGGCTCTAGAGCTGAAGTACCGGAACCATGTGGCATCCAGCAGTTGCTCTGATGCCGTAAATACAAGTCTAAGAGTTGAAAAGACACTTGGAGTTGTATTTACGCCTGAAAATGAGCCAGTTTCAGCCATCCTAGAAGAAGATCCGCCAGATTTCCCGATTGAACGAGTAGAAGAGGTAGCAGCGATTCTCGAACTTGCCGTTGCTCACCCTACTGATTATCTAGCTCTGGTTCGGTCGAAGTATGGGCAGGAGTTATTGACGGCAGCAGCACAGTTATTACCAGCCGCTACACGTTCTAAATTGAGAGATTTGGTGTTGACTGCTAATCGGGAGGTAGCCGCGTGACTTGCGAAAAGGTGGATGGACAGCCCCCATCTAGATGCCGATCTATTTTTGGTTGTATCGACCAAAAATTTGCTCCTAAAACTCAACATAGGCGAGCGATTGCTGTCAGTTAAAGCTATTAGGCGAAGTTTAACATGACCCTAACTATTGCTTCTAATCCTCAATTTTTTCTCGATCCGCTCCAACTTAGTATTACTCCAACCAGCCCGCTGCCAAGTCTGTGTCAACGTCGATTTAATTGAATTGGTATTGTCTACAATCAACCATAAACAGAGCAGCCCCACTACTAATTTGCCACCAAACCACCACCAATCCCTAGAGTTCCATCCCGCGATACCGCTCTGGTTCTGGCTGGGGTCGGTTTGATTCTCGATGCTGAGGAGCTTGGTATCCATCCTCAACTGTTGGGTTTCCATCCTCAACTGTTGGGTTTCCAACGTCGTCTGCCCCTGCTTGACGAGATCCAACTTCAGGGGAATCGCCGTCACCGCTTCTCGCAACGCTACTACTTCGGACTTTAGCCCTTTGAGTTCGAGATTCTCCACGTTCGGCGACGATTTGGGCATACTCCCCAACAGATTGTTCAAGTTCAGCAATTCGGTTAGCAAACTCTCGCTGTGCGTCTCCGACTGCTGCGAAAGTCGCTCCGAGTGCTTCAGCTCCGTCGTCAAAATCTCGATTACCGCCGTCTGTTTGCCCAACAATTGAGTCTGGATTAAATTCGTCTGCGCCCATGCTGCTAACTCCGCGCGATCCCGTTCGCGCTCTAATTTTTGATTAATTTCTAGCTCAGTAATCTTTTTGTATAACCGCCCGACTACCTCCTTAACGTCAGCCACTTCCCCCGCAGTTAATGTCATTGCATCACCATCATTACCGCCAGGATTAACCCGACGCGAATCTCGTTTAGCTTGAGAATTATCCATACAGAGCGTAATTGATTACTTAGCTTTTCGTTTAGTACTTTCAACAGTCAAACCCAAATAAATACCCGCCTTGTGCAACTCCAGCCGAGCGCGATCTAAAAATGCACTTACCAACAGATAATCGCCAAACGGCACCCCATTTTCCTCCGTCGCCAGCGAATAAGGTAGACTCTTCTCAATCAACAGATCGAACGTAGAATCCTCCAACTCTGGCAACTCGATCTCCACTCCCTTTAACTCCGTTACCATCAACTTAGTTTGGCTATGCTCCCAGCGTCCAAACCCCATCCCCTTATCCCAACAGAGATTTTTTACCACCACATAATCCACCCGCTCCTCACAAAAATCCACCATAGTTTTCATTGAAGTAATCGCCGAAAAGCCCAGATTTAAAACCGTTACCAACGTCACCCGATAACCCAAATCATTAGCGATTTTAAACAAGCCAAACTTAGTAATAATTTCGCGGGTTTTATTCCCACTCGCCCCAGGCATATCGATTACCACCACATCAGGAGACTCCGCCTTAATCTCCGAGAAAAACCGTTTCGCCTCAGCCACCTCCAAAAAATTCAGCAACCGCACCCCATGACCAAAACCTTGATAATATTCGTACAACTCTGGATTTTCTGTATCCGCATCGTAGGCAATGTATTTAATCCCTTGAGTATGCAACTCATCTACTTCCAAGCGAGTCAAAGCCGTTTTTCCAGTCCCGCCTTTACCACCGACAATCATCACAATCCGTTTCATAACTTACTCCGATCCGTCACATTAAATTGAGATTTAGCTTGAGTGGGTGGAGACGATGAACTTTTAGCCTTCTGAGGATTTGGTGTGGGTGACGACGGCGATGACACAGCCACAACCGGAGTACTCTCAGACACATTAGTATCGAGCGCGTTCTCAGACTCGTCACCACTCGGATCGCTCTTAGCCTCATCTGAAGCTTGCGCCGAACGATTATCCTCAGAACTTGGGACGCTAATTTGGGTCTTTTCAGTGTGTTTGTCAACAGCCACCGCTGGAGAAATTTCACCAGCCAAACTCTGCTGTACGGGAGTAACCTGCGCGTCAGATTTGAGCTGTTTGCGGTGATAACTTTGAATGCTACTAGCAGCCAAATCGACCCCATGCTCCTTAAATACTTCCGCCACATCCGTATAAGCATAGCCAGCATCGAGCATCGCTTGAATCGGAGCAGCCAATTGTGAGAGCGTATCTTCAATCGCGAGCATCATTGGAATTGCCGCCTTCGCCTTGAGACTAGCAGCAATTTCGGGAATCTTATGTTTGGCAACCGACTTAGATTTTCTCGCCATTAACAGCCTGCCTAATCGAATTAAAATCGAGGGTACTATAGCTAATATACCCAGAGCGAACAACATAACTAACTTACAGCCAGCGAAAATCGAGCGCAAATTTCACACCATTCAACCTCGATCCTGCCAACCCAAACACCATCCACCGTTTCTCAATCTCTCCCTGCGTCTCTAATCTTTTCCATCCCACCCTTGCCCCAATCGTCCGCCGCCTGATGCCACCCAAGTAGACCCATATCCCATCCCATCCCCAATCAGAGGCGAGCAAGACACCGCACCGCGCTACGCGCTCCCATTTGCAATGCAAATGGCGGTGTTTTGCTCGTTGGGGGTGTCCCCCAAGCCCCCAAATTCCTTCGATAAAATGACCAAATATATCAGCAGCGATAAAGTTCGCGACATTCAACAAGCACTCATCGCTAAATCGAAAACGAGCGTCCCAACCGAAATTAAAGATGTCAACATCGTTTTTCGCGCAACCAAAACCGAAAAGCAACTGTTAGACGAATGTTGCGCTGGTTTAGATCGCAGTACTTATATCCGAGCCGCGATCTTCGGTACGCCGCTCCCCCGTCAATCGCGTGGGATGAAACCAGTCATCCCCCAAGTCAATCGCGAACTGCTCTATGAAGTCAAACGGATTGGCAATAATATCAACCAGTTAACGCGAATTATTAACGACCGTCCCAATCGTACCACCTTCGACCGTTACTCGACCGAGATTGCCGAACTTAAAGAATTACTCAATCGAGTCCAACGCGAACTTACCAATCCCCAGTCAACCGATGATAGCCAAGACTAGAGCGAATAAATCCTTCCGTGGTACGACTAAATATGTAATCGATCAAGCCAAATCCAAAATTATCGGCGGGAATATGTATGGCGATGATGCCGCCGAGCTAGTTGAAGAATTCAAATCATCTCAAGCACTCAACCCCAAAATCAAAGATCCTTGCTATCACTTAATGCTATCCGTTTCCACCACAGATCGATCGCTCACCGACGACCAATGGACAGAAATCGGCGACCGCCACCTTGCTACGATTATCGCCTACTCTAAAATCCAAACCGAGATCGCGCACGGTCGTTTGTCAAAAGAAGATGTCTCCGAAGATCTCGTCCGACAGAGCATCGAACAGGCTTTAGAAGAAGACTTACCCGCTCATAGCTACTTCATCGCCAAACACGAAGATAAAGACCACCAACATATTCATATCGTCGCATCTAGAATCAATCTACTCTCAACCAAGTCGATTCGGACTTGGCACGACTATCAACATTCAGAATTATCCGTGCGCCGAATTGAAGAGAAATACGACCTTACCAGAGTCCCCTGTAGCTGGGAGAGTAAGCATAAGGCGATGACTAGCAATCAAGTGGCAAAGTTGGATTCGGGTTTACCAGGCGAAGAAATTATCCGCCGCGCCATCGATGCAGTTGTTAATCAACAGCCCATAACCATCCCCGAACTCCAAGCCCAACTCTGGACTAAACACCAAGTCCGCGCTGAAGTTAGTTACTACAGTCATGGAGGAGTGAGAGGAATTAAATATGGCATTGATGTCGGTGAAACCAATCCCGATGGTAGTTCTAGACTGCTATGGAAACAGGGCAACAATCTCAATAAATACAAATATTCATTTAATAAATTGCAGACCGAACTGGGAGTAAGCTACGAGCCAGAGCGCGACAATGCCCTAATCAAAATCTACAACGATCCCAGTCAAATCGTGCCCAATCAGGAAGCGGAGATCGTTAAAGATTCTGTTGCTATTCAACCAGATCCAAGCCCGATCTCACCGCCATCTACTTCCAGCAGTCGTCAAGTACCATCCGCTGAGAATTGGCAGGAAATGTATCAACAATATCAGCAGGGACTCGAACGGTTATTGCCCACCGACCGCGATCGAGAAATTGCGAAAATTGCCTTCGAGCGGGGATACGAACGTGTGGATGTCTGCGAATTAATTGCCGTTAGTCCGGTGGGTTGGGATGACGGGGAGGTAGACTTAATCGTTGACTTAGGACGGACTCAATTTGTCGAACAGCAAGAGCGACGGGAGATATTGGCGGCTCAAGCGGCTGAATTAGAGCGCGTAAGACAGCTCGAACGAGAGAATTTAGCTGTAGCGAGCGACCCTAAAAAAACCGAGCGAGACTATGGGGGATTGTCGCTCTAGGTTGGTTGAATGGCTAGTGAAAAGAAACCCTGGAAGGCATCCTCGCCACGCTGTAACGCTGTCAATGAGGTTTCAGAAATACCTTTCCCAACGATCTAACGGAGGGAGCCAGACATCAGAAACAACCCCGCCAGCGACTTCTTGCCGCTCCGGTGGAGATTTCTTTCAAGCTCGAAGTTATTTGGCAAGCAGTCGCTGACGGGGTTTTAGTGCAACGCCTAAAAATTACCCATGCAAGGATAAAAAGTCCACGCTCTTCGCTGCTATCGATATTTAATTCTTTGTTCTCGACTAGCATATTTATCGGAGACGCTAGATGGGGTGCAATCTTCGTAGGTGCTAGTGTAGTGAGGAAACCGCATCGAGCAGTGTCTGGAGCGGGGTTGATAAAGCGTTCGTTCTTCTTGGTATAGCTTCCTCTGTCCCACTCTAGCCCAACCGATCGATTGATGCTTAAATTGCCAATAGCCTTTGTCGATCGCGGTCGATCTATAAGTTCTTGCCATCCTAGCTACTAATATAGACCCTACATAGAAATTGTGTTAAATTTAATCTAACACAATTTCTATGTAGAGTTGTTCTAATGTCTATCCCAGAGTTCAACGACTTAGGATACCTCCCACCAGGAGTTTATGAAACGAGCTGGCAAGAGTTGATGCAAAGATTTGTCTTCAACCCCCACCGACAGAGATTAGCTACTGGTTTAGCCGCTGCACTACGGAAACTAGGAATTGCTGGTTGTCGGCGGGTAATCATCGGCGGCAGCTTTGTGACCACTAAAGAGCAACCTAACGATTTTGATGGTTGTTACGATGATTTTGGACTCGATCCAGACGTTCTAGATCCCCTATTTGTCGAAAATGCGAACGACCAGCAGATGGCGTTTGGAGGCAGACTATTCGATCTGCCAAGCTATGAGGGTTTCTTCCAAACCGACCGCGAAGGGCGACCCAAGGGAGTAATTGCCCTAGACCCGAAAGAATTCATAACTTAACCAGAGGTAGATCGTGATTCAAAACGAACGTCAATATAAAATCACCCAGACTAAATTAAGAGATCTTTTGCTCGAGCGAGCGGCACTGAATCTGCCAGACTCTGACTTGCACCCTCGGCTGATACTGGCACGAAAGAACAGCTTAAACATTCTAATTGGAGAATTAGAGCAAGAAATAGCGGAGTACGTTGGCGAAGCCGCGCCGCGAGGTAATCGCCTCAAAAGCGGACAAATCAACAAGTGGACGAGCGAGTCCCTTCAAGTTCCAAATGTGATGGTTAAAGCCAGGATTGCGGTGGGGATGACTCAAAAAGAACTAGCGGAAAAAGTGGCATAATCTAAGTATTACCAAACAACGACCATCTTTCATAAATTAATCGCTCGCGCCACTGCAATTCCCGATCTATCTGTAATGTCAAACCGGATCGACGCTAACCAAATTCAAGCCGAACTCGATCGGGCGATTTTGAGTCAAAGCAAAAAAGTCGATAGTGCCCTGGAAATGTTAATGGCTAATCGTAGACACCAGCAGGATAAGCTTACTCTTGGCTTAGATCGGGTCGAGCGTTACATCGAAGATGTTGAAGGTGAATGGCTGGATGATTGGACTGATACGGCTGGAGATGGCGAGAAGAATAATACTGATTTGGTTTAACCAACCCCCGTTCTGTTTTTCTGTGCCAGGTAGATCTTAGTTCAATTGGTACGGTTATATCTCAGACAAATCTGTCCTTAGAATGTTGTTGTGAAAAGATTACAGGCTTAATGGTAGTTTCTGCACACCTGTTACTCAAGTATCTTCTCAAAGATCTTGACAGCAATCCCTATTACTCACAAACCTGACATTATTATTGTCTCTCTGTCTAAATATTTGACAATGTCAGCTTGTTGAGCTAGATTGAGATCGTAGGTAAACTTCTACTTGCGGAGGAAGTAATGTGGCTGATGGAGATATTTTCCGTAATGGGCTTGGTTTCTATAAAAAGCTGTATGAGTGGCTTTGTGAGGGGAAAGCGAGTTTGGATGAGTGTACTCGGATGGCAATCTCAGCATTGAGGCGAGATCTTCAAAAGAAAGGCAATCTACCAATCGTTCTTGCTCAACAGATGGGTGAAAAACTATCTCAAGTTCTTAGCCTAGCGGGTGAGAATAACTCTGTTGACTGGGGCAGCGCGAATAGGGAGATAGAAAAAATACTTCAAGTTGATGGAATGCACGATGTTAAGGAGCTTATTCTTTGTTCTGGTAAGAGCTTCCTACACGATCTTAGGTATGGTGGCGATCGAGAACTAAATGCTAATAGTATTTCGGAAGCAATTTTGGGGCAATATATGACCACCGTGTTGGAATCAGGATTTCAGGGTCGCATACCATTAACAGATGAACACCATGCAGGAATGGACGACCGGACTCTTAAACAACTGATAATAGAAATGCAACCAACGGTTATTTCGACGATTGGTAATTGGGCAAAAAAGGCAAATAGTGATGAAAGTGTAGCCAACTTACGACTACCACGCCGTCAGATGAATCCAGTAGATATGGATGAAGATCTATGTTAGGCATGACGAACGAAATTCGCACTCACGATAGTGATTACACTCTAGATTTTGGCTCTGGGCTAAATAGTAATGGGCGTATTCAGTTTACAGATCGTGCTGCCAACAAGGAGAGTTATGTAGAAATTGCGCTGGATGATAGAGAATTCAAGTTCCGAGCCAAACAGGAGTTTCCTTCCGTAGTTGCCGATCTTATGGATCTTGCTATTGCGATCCATGCTGCCGATCGACTTGCATTTCAAAATCTGCGCGAAGAGCAAACCTGCATTCACGTATTGTTACCAGTGCGTCATCCTGAAATCATGACTACTGAATCATTTCGATCGCAACTAGAAAGCCTGCTTGAATGGGCTACTGGCAGTCGATGGTTGTTTGATTTTTCAAAACGATCGGATGCAGAACGTTCGGTGGTTCAGCAATCGTCATTACCAGTGGCATCCCAGGATTGTGAAGTAGCCATGTGGAGCGGTGGTCTTGATGCTTTTGCAGGTTTATATCAACGATTACGATCCCATCCACAAAAGTCATTTGTACTTTTTGGTACTGGAGGTAATGTTAACGTTCATAAGCTACAGGAAGATACGGAAAAACAAATTAGAGCGATTTTTCCAGATCGTTGTACTTTATACCGAGTTCCAATCCGCTTCTGCGATAGCGATGCAGTCAGAAAAAACAAGATTACTCGCGCAAGAGGTGTTGTCTTTGCAATGCTGGGTGCTGCCTGTGCATCTTTGATGGGACAACAAGAGCTTTGCTTTTATGAAAACGGAACTGGTGCAATTAATCTCCCCTACCGTGCATCAGCATTGGGATTAGACCATACTAGATCGGTCAATCCATTGACTTTGCTGAAGGTAAGCGATCTCATTTCAGAGCTTCTAGGAGAGCCATTTCGAGTTTGGAATCCTTTCCTATTCTCAACTAAATCTGAAATGTGTCAGATTTTAGCAGAAGACGTGACAGGCAAACTATCTTCGCTAACCAAGTCCTGCGACAGCCCACATAGACGAAATCCTAGTCAGTGCGGATATTGCTCCTCTTGCCTATTACGCCGACAAGCTCTTGGTGCTGCCAAAATAGAGGATAAAACTCGCTATGTCATCTTACATGGAAATTATCCACCAATGGCAGATGCTAGCGAGAGTTTACGACACATGGTCGCACAAGTTGATACTTTACGCAGCTTACTCGATCGATCTCATTCATGTGAGGTTCAGTGGGAAGCATTAACTCGTAAATTTCCAATCCTCGATGATATTGTCGATCGATGTTCTGTCGTGGAAAAGCTGACTACGCTGGATATGCAGAGCAAGTTAATTAGACTGTATCAAAACTATGTCGCTGAGTGGGATGATGTAAAGTCTCAACTATCAGTCAACATCATTTAAGAGTAGAGACAGTGAGTCGTTAGATCGAAACTGGTCGTTGGCAATGCCTCTCTGCAAGAGAATCGCTTAATCAGATTAAGGAAAACTGTAATGGCTACCAATATATTAGACAACATCGACCTAGGGAGATTGGGGGAACTCCTTCAACAGGCCCGTAAAAGCTGTGAAATGACTCAAGCTCAAGCAGCCGAGATTATTGATGCTGCAAGAACAACTATCGTTGCAATTGAGAAAGGAGAACGCCGGATCAAGGCAACCGAGCTAATTAAACTTGCCCGTGCTTATGGCAGAGCCATCGGTGATTTCGTTCAGCCTCGTGCTGTTACAGAACCTTTTGAGGTGCAATATCGATCGGCATTTGGGCAGAATGAAGCCGAAGCAGCACGGATTAAACCCAGCATTTTGCGCTTAGAGGAACTGTGCCAAAACTATCTCGATCTCGAAGCGATGATGAAGGCACCCTTACCTCGAAACTATCCCCAAGAATATAAGATCGATAACATGCCAATTGAGGCAGCGGCAGAAAGTATTGCCATCTCAGAGCGTCAGCGGCTTGGGCTTGGGGATGCACCGATCCCATGTTTGCGAGATATTTTGGAGCAGAGTGTCGGACTACGCATTTTTTATATAGATATGCCGTCTAAATACTCAGGCATATATAGCTATAACGAACAAATGGGTGGCTGTATTGCCATCAATGCTGGACATCCTGAAGAGAGAAAACGCTGGTCATTAGCACATGATTACCTGCATTTTCTCGCTCATCGACGGAAGCCCATAGTTGATTTTGACGATCAGTATAAAAGGAAGCCAGAGAGCGAGAGATTAGCTGACACTTTTCCTAATTATTTTTTGATGCCAACAAGTGACTTGCTCAAGCGATTTAATGATATGCACCGCTCTTATGGTAAGTTCACTGCAACAAATCTATTTACTTTAGCCCACCATTATGGAGTGTCTATTGAAGCTCTTATCTATCGTTTGGAGGCAATTAAACTGCTTCCAACCGGGACTTGGGAGCGACTGCGCGATCGAGGATTGAAAGTCCGAAAAGTGCAACAGGAAATGGGCTTAGAGCCTGTTATAGAACGCATCGATATGGCTCCTATTCACTATCAGCATTTAGCAATCGAAGCACTAGATCGTGGGCTAATCACAGAAGGACGCTTCGCTAGTTTTTTGGGCGTGGATAGATTGGAAGCTCGTCGTATAGCAGAATCCTTGAGCGAACATTCAAGCGGAATCATCGCAGAAGCTGCTGATTTAGATCTGTGTCAGGCGTAGGGTAATTGGGTAATTAACGATGAATATTAAACAATCCCATATTGTCCTCGATACTTGCTGTATTCTAAACTTCTACGCTTCGGGGAAATTCCTGGAAATATTGGAGGCTATTCCCGCTCAAATTGTGGTGACAGAGGTTGTTAGATCCCAAGAACTAAAGACACTTCAAGTGCTTGAAAATGAGGAGAGTAAAGGCGCAATTTATTTTGAAAAGGCGATTAAAGAGGATCTTATATCGAGCGTAGATTTTGAATCGGAAGCAGAGGCAGAAACTTTTATCAACTATACGGCTCAAATGAAGGATGAAGGAGAATCTGCCACATTTGCGATCGCCTTTCACCGCGAATGGTCAGTTGCGACTGATGATAAAAGAGCAATCTCATTTTTTAAAAAAGAGGCTCCCCACATCCAGATTATATCAACCTTGGAAGCGATCGAACATTGGTCTGAAAGCTCAAATATTGACTCAGCAACATTAAAAGCTGCATTGAGCGCAATTCGAGTCAAAGCGAGATATCAACCTCCTCGAAATCACCCTTTACTGAGTTGGTGGGAAACAGCAATGAAATAGAGATATTTGCTGATGACAGTCGATCTATATTGGCTAATATTGTTGATCGATCTGGTTTGGGTGTCAGAAAGATCGAGAGACATTTAGCAAGTTTTTGGCTTCCTGAGCTGTGAGTTTTATCTTTTCAGCGGTGGACATCGATGTCCACCTTACTACTGAAAAATTACTTCCTCTTTGATTCTGATATTGAGGACAGAATGAACAGCCATGATTCTTGATAGGCTAGCATTGGCATATCGAGTAGATTCATATTGCTGAATTTGTTGCTCTTTCAATCCTAGAGAGGTCGCTAACTGACCTTGAGTTAGTCCTCTGACAATTCGCGCTTTGATGAGAGCATCTGGTAGTTGCTCTAGAGAATCAAAGTTTAATTTTTGGACTGTGCCACTCTTTAAATGCTCGTATTCTTCGATTTCTTCTTTAAAGGAATCAATTTGACTATTTAGAGCATCTAAATAAAGTTGATATCTCATTTGTTCGTTAAAGTCCATCGTTGATGTACTTTTTGTTTCGAGTTCTGCTAAAGAAGCCTCAAACTTCTTGAGTTCAGATCGGGTAATAGAATATTGTCTTTCGTTAGAAATCATTATAGGTAGGAAAATTGAAACCTTTTAGGTAATGTTCTGAATCTGTTGAAGGAAATCAAATGCGCTGATAATTTCAGTGACAAGAAATCTGAATCCACAGATTTAGCACATTATCTCTTCGGTTCAACTCTATAAATGAATAGAAATTATGCCTTTGGGATAGCCGTCCCTATCTCTCTGAAAGAAATCTAGGTAAGTTTCACCAGATAAATTGGCAGGTGCATCGGCAGGAAACAACTCCCCACCAAATCTAGCTTTTTGAGCAGCACGCTTATTGCTCAAATCTAGTAAAACTGGTTCGATATCTTTCAGGACTTTAAAATCGATATTAGTAGTGTCCCAGCAGACATCAAAATCACCAGGAAACTCTTTGTTTGTGGCGAAGCTACCGCCAATATAGATTTTTTGGCATCCAGCTTGTTGTAAGGATGACCATGCTCTTGTGAACCCGTTAAAGAGATCTTCGCGGCGTTCGTTAAAAACTAAGAGAGATTTAGTTTCGGTCAAAGTTAAAATATGAATCCCTTGAGGAAGATTCCCATCGGCATTGAATTGAGTCATCTGTTCTTGGTTGTGGGTTGAGACACATACATGGATCGTGTATGTGTACCTGTACAGTTGTGTTTTTCATGATTTGTTTCTCAGATAATGAGGTTAATTTTATGTTCAGACTAGATTTTATATCTCCGTTCTTATTCTAACACAAGTTTTTTCTTGTGTCTACGGTGTTTGGGTAGCATCTGTGTCAAAAGTGCCGAATCGGGGCTGTACCAATTAAACCCTGGTAATTTAGATTAGGGATGTTGGCAATCGGGAGTGGTCAAACATGTATTATCACACCCTTGATTTTTGACCTGACTCCCAGTCAGGGTTCTAGGCGTTAGTTATGGATGCGATCGGAGTGAGTAGTCGAATTGCTATCTTTTTGCTTTACAGTTAGCAGTAATACAGACCTTGGTAGTACAAAATGTATGCTCAAACCGAACGAAACTACGTTAATCCTACAAATGATGACTTATTTTAATCGCTGTCTTGTCTCGCTAAACCCTCGGCTTTGCAGAGGAGCGCGAGCTGCTGTC